>Ga0315281_10009753_pt1 | contig 13294 bp, 15 predicted proteins | sample YL17G07_0_MG_FD_204540 | JGI IMG/M metagenome (GOLD analysis project Ga0315281, IMG submission 204540) | Sediment microbial communities from Yellowstone Lake, YNP, Wyoming, USA - YL17G07_0 | ecosystem: Environmental > Aquatic > Freshwater > Lake > Sediment | place: USA: Wyoming | collected... | reverse complement strand
CCTCCTGATAGGATGGGTTGTCCGCGAAATAACCGTATCATATCAGTGTAACCCGTATGGTTTTATCTTTATTTATTCATCATGGTGCAAGATTCAGGTGCTATAAATATTGGTGCATCGGTTTTCCAAGGTGGTATTGGTGCAAACTTTGAGATCGCTGGAGGCAATGATGCTTTAATAATCGGCGGTGGCAAGGCGTCTAATACAAAATGCGATGGCGCCGATTCGACAACCTGGGGAGTTGGCTTTAAAAAGTATGGGGATATCACGAAAAGCAGTCCTTACTTTGGAATGGCTGTTGGGCCAGCCTGGGTAGAAACGGGTTGTATTAATGGGAAACTCGTAAAAGAAGAAAGTTCAAATGGTATTGCCGCTGTTGGTGGCTGGCATGGTGTTTTCGATAAGCTGGTTATTAATCTCGGGGGTGGGCTCGGTTATGCATTTAAAGAGCCTCCAGTATGGGCCGGCGCGGATAGGGTCGGCGTGGTGCTAGATTTAACTTTAGGTTTTACTTTTTAAGAAAATAGTTCCGTAGGTCGAGTTGAATGCCGTTCATAAAACCCGACGGCTTCACTTAGTATCGTACGATCACGCCACAGCCCTCTCTCCCGCGTCTGGAAGAGGGCTGTTTCTTTTTCAAGTGCCTCGATCTTTCCACTATTTTATAAGCTCCGCGTGAGGGCCTCGCGCACTCATCCATGCCCGCGCGTAGCTTTAATACTTCGAGGACACTAATATCATAATTTGGTGATAGCATTTCGTCATGAATATAATATAAGGAGACAACACCTGCCGATAATCAAACCCATATCAAGCCTGCGAAACAAAGCACGGGAAATCGCTTCCCTCTGCCATGATCAGGACGAGCCGGTGTACCTGACCACGAATGGCGAAGGCGACCTGGTTGTTATGAGCATTGAGCACTACGAAAAACTGAACGCCAGAATAGTTCTCTTCGAGAAACTTGCCGTGGCTCAGGCCCAGTCAGCGGCTGGGAAAAAAGGGATCACCCATTCACAGATGATGCAAAAACCGCGTCAGCGCGCACATGTCAGATAAGTTCAGTAGGATGTACTTTCATTTCCAGCCGGTCTCATGCTGCTATTTACAATGGTTTTACACAAACATGACTTTACAATCAAACACATCGTGTATGGCCTCAAAGTCCTTTTTGTTCTGAGTGTAGAGGACGGCTCCAATACTTCTGGTGGACGCCGCGATCAAGCAATCATTCGTAATCGAAGCGCTCTTTTTCATATCATACCCTTTGCTGCTTTGAAGCTTTGCGATGATCTCCCCAGCGGTTTCGTAAACGTTTAATGAAGGCACCACAATTCTGCCTGTCCGGGCGAAAAGATTGAAAACATCATGCACCGCTTCTTTCGCCGCTTTTGTGTGGGCCCCCGCTTTCAATTCCATCAACACGACCGAAGACAAGTACACCAGGCCATCGGCGAGAAAGACCTCTTGATAACGTTCGGGACTTGTGAAGCGGTCGATAAAGATATTGGTATCAACAAGCTTTTTAAGCATACACCTTTTTTATTTTCGTTCCGCGATATTTTTCAAAGATGCTCTCCAACTCAACTTTGCCTGTTGCCACGTCAAATGCCATTTGAATGGCCTCTCTGTTGTCTTTGACATGAAAGGCCTTCTTGACCTTGTCAAGATCGCTTTTTTTGACTTCAAGTCGTTCTATCGTTACTAAATTTGTTCGTGACATGAGAAACCACCTCCAAAATCAGAATAATACAACCATGTGGAAAAGGCAAGGTTAAAAACATCGTTTAAACATCGTTGGAATTTAAGGATATGCTATTATTCCTTCACAACAACTACTTCTTCCGATTGAGACGCTCAAAAGACCGCTGAAGAACAAACCATTGTCGTTCTTCATTGTACCGACTTTGATCTGAAAATTTCCCCTCATTCCTTCCGCGCGTTCTTCCTATTCAAAAAATCCTTCTCGATCACCCGCCTAACCGACTCCCTGATGTCGGCATCGCCTATCGCCCGGATGTAGTCCTCTATTTTTTCACGTTCTTTCGTGTCAAGCGGAGCGAGGACGGGCAGCTCTTCCGAAGGCCGGTCATGGGATTCAACCTCTCCGATCCGCAGCGTGATGTCGGTGACGGCTTCCTTCCCAAGGGTCCTGTTCACTTTTTCCATGAGCTCCGGTTTGAGCAGGGAAAGTTGCTGCATCCAGGCGGGACTGTCCACAATAAGCGTAAGCTTCTTCCCCCTGAGGGCCTGCGGCTGCGCGTGGCGCGCGATGGCCGGCCCTACTGACGCCTCCCACTGCCCGAAAACGCGGTATTCGCTCAGCCGGCTCCCGAGGCCGCGCGCCTTCAGCATGCTTCCAAGGGTGTGCGACAACCTGTCCAGTTTACTCCTCATGCGTACCATAGTATCACAGCAAGAGTTCTTTTGACAACAAGGAACAAGACGGTTATAATATTTAGATGAGCGGCTTTATTTAGAGAGCGCAGAGGAGCATATATATGCCAGAATTACGAAAAGACCCGATCACCGGCCGCTGGGTCATCATTTCATCGGAGCGGGGAAAGCGGCCAACGGACTTCCAGGACCAGCGCGATAAAAAACGGGGGGGGTTTTGTCCTTTTTGCGCGGGCAACGAGCGCACCACGCCGAACGAGGTCCTGGCCTATCGCGCTCAAGGCTCGACCACACCCAATGGTCCCGGCTGGACGCTCCGGGCGGTTCCGAACAAGTTTCCCGCGCTCCAAATCGAAGGCGAGGTGAACAAGCAGGGCGAGGGCATCTTCGACAAGATGAACGGCATCGGAGCGCACGAAGTGATCATCGAAAGTCCGGACCACAACGCCACACTCGCGGGCCTTCCGCTCCAGGCCATGGAAGAGGTGCTCTGGGCATACCGGGACCGCATGGAAGACCTGAAGAAGGACACCCGCTTCCAGTACGCCCTCATCTTCAAAAACGAAGGACTTACCGCCGGCGCAACGCTCGAACATACCCATTCCCAGCTCATCGCGCTTCCGATCGTCCCGATCCTGGTGCAGGAAGAACTCGACGGGTGCAAGCGGCACTATGAACTCAAGGAACGCTGCATCTTCTGCGACATCATACGACAGGAGATGCAGACGGGAACGAGAGTGGTGCTCGAAACAGCGCGCTTCATCGCCCTTGCGCCCTACGCGCCCCGCTTCCCCTTCGAGACCTGGATCATGCCCAAGTCGCATCTCTCCTGCTATACCTGCTGTTCGCAGGAGGACTATAAGGACCTTGCCGGCCTCCTGCAAAACGTGCTCAGGCGGCTTGACCGGGCGCTCGCAAACCCTCCCTACAATTTTGTGGTCCACACCTCGCCTTTTAAGGACGAACGCAACGATTACTATCACTGGCACATCGAACTCATGCCCAAGCTGACCAGCGTCGCGGGCTTTGAATGGGGGTCGGGCTTCTACATCAATCCGACGACGCCCGAGGACGCCGCGAAGTTTCTGAGGGAAGTCAAGGTATGAACATCCTGTTCGCGGCATCCGAGGCGGCCCCCTTTGCAAAGACAGGCGGCCTCGCGGACGTCGCCGGGAGCCTCCCGCCTGCGCTCGCCTCGCTCGGCCATGAGGTGCGGATGGTTATGCCGTACTACCGGCAGGTGGCCAGGCAAAATTTCTCTCTCAAGCACATTGCAACCTTCCCGGTCCCTCTCGGGACGTGGCAGGAACGCTGCGACGTGCTCGAGGGGACAACAGAGAATAATATCATTGTGTATTTCATTAAAAAAGACATTTACTACGACCGGCCTGAACTGTACGGGACAGCACGTGCCGATTATCCGGACAACGCGGAGCGGTTCATTTTTTTTTCGCTCGCAGTGCTCGAACTCTGCCGCGCCCTGCGCTACAGCCCGGACATCGTCCATTGCAACGACTGGCAAACAGGTCTCATCCCGCTCTATTTGAAAACCAGGGAGCGCGGGACTGGAGCCCTGCGCCGGACCCGGACGGTTTTTACCGTGCATAATCTCGGGTACCAGGGCCTCTTCTGGCACTGGGACATGCGTCTGACCGGTCTTGCTTGGGACCTATTCACCCCCGAGGGCATTGAGTTCTGGGGCAAACTCAATTTCCTCAAGGCCGGCCTTGTGTACTCCGATGTCATTACAACCGTGAGTAAAACCTACAGCCGGGAGATCCGGACGCCTGAATATGGCTGCGGCCTTGAGGGTGTGCTCCTGAAACGGTCCAAGGACCTCCACGGCATTGTGAACGGCATCGACTACCGGACCTGGGACCCGGCGCACGACCAAGCCATCCCGAAGACCTATAGCGCGGCGCGGCTTGCGGGTAAAACCGCGTGCAAGAAAGCGCTCCAGGCGCTGGTCCGCCTGCCGCTGTCCGAAGACCCGATCATCGGAATGGTCACGCGGCTTGTGGACCAGAAGGGGCTGGATATCCTGACAGAAGCCCTTCCCGAGATCATGTCCCTCGGCGCGCGGCTGATCATCCTCGGAACAGGAGACGAAAAATACCAGGACCTCCTGTCCGATGCGGCGGAGCTTTACGGCGACCAGGTGCGCGTCCTGCTCCGGTATGATGACCGCCTCGCAAAGAATATGTACGCCGGGTGCGATCTATTTCTCATGCCCTCCCAATACGAGCCCTGCGGTCTCGGCCAGATGATGGCGCTGCGCTACGGCGCCGTGCCGGTGGTCCGCAAAACAGGGGGACTCGCCGACACCGTCGCGAACTATAACGCGAAAACCGGGCAGGGGACCGGATTTGTGTTCGAGGCATATTCCGCTCCTGCGCTCGTCGGTTGCCTGCGCCGCGCGCTTACCGTGTATAGCAACAGGACCGTCTGGAAACACCTGATGCAGCAGGGCATGAAGATGGATTTCTCGTGGGAACGCTCCGCCGGGGAATATGTAAAGGTGTATAGGAAAGCGATGAGGAAGATGTAGGGCAATGGAAACGATTGAAAAAACCGAACTGAGCATCCTGAGCGAGATCAGCCGGATTTCGAACTCATCCAGTGATCTCCCGGAAAAGCTTCGGCGCATTGTCGAGACCGTTGCGCGGGGCATGGGCAAGGACGGGGCCTCGGTGTTCCTGATCGACCGCTCCGGAACGGCCGTTACGCTCAATGCGGCGATCGGTCTGAATCAGGAGACCATCGGCAGGCTGAGCTTCCCGCTCGGCAAGGGCATCGCCGGCTGGGTGGCCGAACAAAAAGTCCCCCTTGCCCTTGATGACCCCTATGCCGACCCGCGCTTCGCCTACGTCCCCGAATCAGGCATCGAGAAGTTCAAGTCCCTTGTGGCCGCGCCGATTATGGACGAAGACCAGTGTCTCGGCGTGATTTTCGTCCTCTCTTCCACGGTCTGGAACGCGACCTCCTCGGACATCACGCTGCTCACCACCACGGCCAATCAGATCAGCGGGGTGATCAAAAACGCGCGGATGTTCCAGAACATCCAGGACCGCCTGTCCGCCCTGGCCACCATCTACGAAATCGGCATGGCGCTCACCTCCACGCTCGACCTCGAACCGCTCCTCTCGCTTATCGCCAAGAACAGCACCCAGTCGCTTCGCGCCCAGGGCTGCACCATCCGGCTCATGAACCTGCCGGAGATCGCAGCGCATAAAACCTTCTCTTCCTACAGCGTCGTCGGAAACGCTCTTGCGGACATAGACGGGAGGGTCGGCGGCATCATAGCGGAACGGGTTGCGGGGGGGAAAAAGCCGCTGCTGATCCAGGACGTCACGACAGACACCGCTCTGGCCGAGAGGTGCGGCGTTCCCGCGGCGTCCATCATCAGCGTCCCGCTCATCTTCAGGGACAAGGTGATCGGGGTCATCACGCTCTACAACAAACAGGAGAACCAGCCGTTCACCGAGAACGATCTTCAGTTCCTGACCACCGTCGCAAGCAGTGCCGCGGTTTCGGTCGAAAACGCGGCCATGTACGAGCGCATGGAGGACCTGGCGATCGAAGCGCGCACCCGGGCGCAGGAGCTCTCCATCCTCTACGACATCGGCACGGCCATGAGCACGACCCTGAACCTCGACCGCCTGCTCAGGATCATCCTGACCGCGGCCACCATGGGCGGGAGCGGACTCGGCTTCAACCGGGCGCTCCTGCTCCTGACCAACGAACGCACCCACACGCTCCAGGGCATGATGGGCGTCGGCCCGACAAGCTGGGAAGAGGCCGGCCGCGCCTGGAACGAAGTCTCGAGCGTCCATAAAAGCCTCATGGAGTGGATCCAGACGGGCGCGCTTTTTGAGCACCGTGATTCGGCGCTCAATACGCTGTCAAGAAGCATCCGCGTTCCGCTCATCCCGGGCGAAGGCGTGCTGGCGCTCACGGTGCTGGACAAAAAGCCGTACAACATCATCAATGCGGCCGCCGACCCCATTGTGACACGGGAGCTCCGTGAAGCGCTCCGGGTGAACAGCTTCGCAACGGTGCCGCTGGTGGCAAAAGACCGGGCCATCGGCATCATCCTCGTGGACAATATGTTCACCCAGCGTCCGATCACCGACGGAGACATCCGCTTCCTCACCATGTTCGCGCACCAGGCCGCGCTGGCCATCGAGAACGCCATCATCCACACGAACCTCGAGACCATGAACAAGGACATGCGCGCAATGCACGAACAGCTTGTCCAGTCGGAAAAGATGGCGGCCCTCGGCGCAATGATCGCCGAGATCACCCACGAGATCAGGAACCCGCTCGTCTCCATCGGCGGCTTCACCCGGCGGCTCGCGAAAAAGCTCCAGGACAGCGAGGACAAAAAATATATCGACATCATCCTGAGCGAGGTCACGAGGCTTGAGGGGATCATCCACGACAATCTTTCCTACATCAAGGAAATCGCCCCGCAGCTCATTGAAGCCGACATCAGCGGCGTGATCGAGGAAATTCTGACGCTCTACGAGGACGAACTCGCCCAGCGGAGCATTCGCATCGAGCGGGACTTTTCCCCTGCCCTCCCGCGCCTGATGGTCGATCCGCAGCAGATCAAGCAGGCCGTGATCAACATCATAAAGAACGCGATGGAGGCCATGGAGAACGGCGGCACGATTTTCATCAGGACCACAGGGGCGCCCGAAACGGGCGAAGCGGCGATCGAGATCGGGGACACGGGGCCCGGCATTACCGCCAAGGCCATGCATAATATCTTCAACCCCTACTACACCACAAAACCACGGGGCACGGGACTGGGCTTGCCGATTACCAGCAGGATCATCAAAGCCCATAAGGGCAGGATCGAGCTGCGGAACAGGGAAGCGGGCGGGGCCGTCTTTACGATCAAGCTGCCGCTGCCAGCGCAAAACTGAGTATGAATAGATGTATGAATGCCAATGAGGCAAGAAGAGAACCACGGAGGACGCAGAGGAAAACTGGAGACTTCCATTTTTCTTTACTTCAGGCTGTTCTCTGTGCTCTTCGTGGTTAAAGTTTGATATTACGATGATACAAGGAGGCACCGATGAAGAAGATCCTGGTTGTCGATGATGAGTCAAATATCAGGGAACTCTACAAGGAGGAGTTCACCGAGATGGGCTACGAGGTCACTGCGGTCCATGACGGCATCCAGGCGCTCGCGGCCATGGACACGACAAAATTCGACCTCGTCACCCTGGATATGCGGATGCAGGACATGGACGGCATCGAGACCCTGCGCAAGATGAAGGAAAAGGACAGCACGCTGCCTGTTATTATCTGCACCGCCTATGAGGAATATAAACACGACTTCGGGAGCTGGTGCTCCGACGCCTACGTGGTCAAATCCTCGGACATGGCGCTGCTCCACGAAACCGTGAAGAAGATCATCGGATGAACGAACTGGCGGAAGTGACGGTCGAAAAACTCGTCCACGGCGGCAGCGGCCTGGCGCGGCTTGAGACAGGCCAGGCGGTCTTTGTCCCGGGCGTGCTGCCGGGCGAACAGGCCGTGGTAACGATCAGGAGAAAGAGGAAGGGTTTTCTGGAAGCCGACCTCGTCAAAATCATTACGGCCTCGAAAGACCGCATCGCGCCTCTGTGCCATGGCGAAAAAGAGTGCACCGGCGCTACCTGGCCGCACATCGCCTATCCTGCCCAGCTCAGGTACAAGCAGGAGATCCTACTGGACACCCTGAAAAAGATAGGAGGCATGGAACCGGCGCGTCCGCTTCCCATCCTTGCCTCTCCCGTAACAGACCATTACCGGCTTCGCACGCAGTTCAATGTGCGCGTGAACAACAACCGCCAACAGATCGGTTTTTTCCGCCAGGGTTCCTACGACCTTATCGAGGTGGAAAACGCGTTCCTCATCCACGCCGTTATCGACAAGGTTTTGCAGAACGTCAGGGCGCTTTCGGAAAAACTCCCGGCGCTCGCGGAGATCCATATCAATGCCTCGCCGTCGGGAGAGGTGCATCTCCTGCTCTTCCGGGAACAGGACGTCTTTCCGCCCATGGATTCGTTCTTTGCGGAATTGAAGAAAGCAGCGCCCGAGGTGCTCGGCATGACCGGTTTCAGCAACAGGAAAAAAGCGTTTACTCTCGGCAAGAACCAGCTCACCCTCGAGGTCGAAGGCATGACCCTTAAAGCCACGGAAGGCAACTTCTTTCAGGTGAACTGGGAGCAGAACAGGAACATGGTGAGAACAGTGCTGGATTTTGCGGCGCTGAAGGGCGGCGAAACCGTGCTCGACCTCTACTGCGGCATCGGCAATTTCTCCCTGCCGCTTGCGAAACAGGCCGCGCGCGTCATCGGGATCGAATCGGGATACTCGGCGATCGAGGACGCGAAAGCGAACGCGCTCCTGAACGGGATTTCGAATGCTGAATTCATCGCCGACGACCTGCAGAAGGGCCTGAAGACCCTGATCCAGAGAAAACTGCGTGCGGACGTAATTGTCCTCGACCCGCCCCGCGCCGGCGCCACGCTCAAAACACTGGAGCGCGTCCTCGCCTTTGTTCCGAAGAAGATCGTGTATGTTTCGTGCAACCCCTCGACGCTCGCGCGTGACCTGAAGTTCTTCCACCTGTTTGGCTTCCGCCTGGACCGGCTCCAGCCCGTTGACATGTTCCCCTATACCTATCACATCGAGTGTGTTGCGGAGATGGTGAGGACGGAATCGTGATATACAAAATAACTTATTGCAGCAGGCTGTTTTAAGTAATTGTATCGATCTGGAAGGCAGGTCCGACGGATTCAAATTTCAAGCAACTCGCGCTACTGAGCTTTTTTATTAGGCAACATGGAAGCTAATCGCGCTTTGAGCAATTCTTTCATCAGCCCAAACTTCGTTTTGCCGCTATTGAGTTTCTTCCATATGCGAACAGCCGAATTGATTACCCATATTTCCCTCAGCAATACTACAAAAAGAAGCGAATATACAAACACGTAAGCTATTTTATTCAGCTGCTGAATAAACACTATCGGCTGAAAAATGAACTGATCAATGAGTATCAACAGGATGGCACTAACGAGAAAATAAAGCGGGATGTAGAACAAATAAGCAATGAAGGCCGACAAAGTAAACCGCACTTCAATTTGTCCATCGCGCGCCCGTAAATAACGTAAGGCTTTTCTTATCGAAGACCAATCCACTGAAGGCGATAGATCCGTGTGGAGCTTAATCAAAGCGTATCGAAATCGTTCCTCGGCATAAATCCCTACAATACTTTTAAAATACCTCGCTTCTCGTACATCGAGGATAACCTTTTCAGTATTCGGGTCTTTTGGAAAATCCTTTTCAAAGTAATCCCTGATAATGGCCTGTTTACGTTTTCTAAAACTATCGAAGGAGTCAAAAACGCGGGACAGGTTGAACATAATATAAACCGGTACTGCTATGAGGAGAATCAGCATCAAAGACTTCAGTTCGCCAGCCTCTAAATACTTACTGACGAATTTGATAATTTCTTCCAAACCCATAAGGAACCTCCATGCGGAAGTTTAATTCAAAATATCATTATAGGATGTGATGACAACCAGCCACATGACATCAGAGAAACATATTTACATCGCAGCAGAAACCGCTTTCCAGAAGGTGTCTATGGCCGCGTTCACGGCTTTTTGAATGGACGCCGTGCTCACGGCGTGAACCATTGAGAGACCGGCTTTGAATGTATCCTGTTCATCTTCGAGTTGACTCTTGAGATCGTCGTCATTGATTTTGCCTGCGGCATAGGAATCGGCTATCTTCTGTAGGGCCTCGCGCTCATCATTGATCACCTGTTTCATCGCGTCACTGATCTTGGGCCATTCGCCGCCCATTACGGCCTGCACTGACGCCAGCATGTCTTTTTCAGTCTGTTCAGCATTAAAGGACATGTTCGGTCTCCTCTGTCAGCTTATTTCTTTATGGTTTCTTCGCATCTTCGGCACGTACCGCATACGCGAAGAGACGCGCAAAACGGTCACGCTCCAATTCAGCGTTGCCGGTGCTGTAGGTATCGTCTTTCTTATGCCGGGCTTTGTATTTTTGCCAGAACTTCAATATCTGTTCGGCAATATCCGTAGAGTCCACATTTAACTTTCGGACCTTGTTGCGAAGAACGAGCGCGTTCAACTCCGCCTCTATGGCGACGTACTGATCGACGAATTTAGCATATTGCCGGTTCTGATCGTCCGTTTCCAGGAGCTTTCCATAAAAATGATCGACCAGCTTTGCGCATTCAAACGTTGAACGCTGCGTATCGACATCGTAAGGGGCGATGAGTTGGATGCTGCAGCCGGGGATGATAGTGAGTGCTGCGATAAACAACAAGAGCAACCGCTGATACATTCGACGGAGCCTTACGTTAGACTGCATAAGTGTGCCTCCTCAATCACGGCGTATCAGAACTCATCATATTGCACCTATATCCGTAAAGTCCTACTCATTCTTTTTCCCAAAACCTATCGTCATCTGCGCTGGTTCCTTGACCACGGCCGGCTTGCTTTCAGGGAGTTCGTATGGTTGCTCGGTATTGATCTGTTTACTCTCGACCGTGCCCATGATGGCACCATGCTGTTCTAGGAACGCTCCGATTGTTTTTCGATTAAAACCAGGGATGCCGAGTTGATGAAGATCGGCGGAGGTGGTGTGATCGATAGTAAAGGCGGGGATATGTGCTTCAACTAGTTTTTTGGCCGTGGTATAGGTTTTTGTTCCCTTTGGTCCATAGGGAATGAAAACGACGTCTCCGAGCACACAGGCCATCCAATTCCGATCCATGATGTTCTTTCTTGACTGCCTTCCATCCTCGGGGTCGCACACGGAGAGCATGAGAAGCTCGCCCGCTTCGGACTGTCGGAAATATTCATCTCGTTCGGGGAACTCGTGCAGTGGCGGGTAGAACCGGTCGAGAAGATAGGACTCGTAACTCTCCCTCGCCAACCCTTTTGCGGAAAACAGAGTTACAGTTTTATTCCCCAGCTTAAGCGGCTTCGATGGCCTGAGCTTGGTGCTGTAGCCCTTGAACAGACCCACCCTGAATATTTCGGTCTCTATAACCGAGTGCCAGCTCCCCAGATAATTGAGATCGTACTCGCGGAGGGTAAAGAGCATCTGATTCGTTTCCAGCAGTTCGTTGCCGTGGCTCTGGTCCGAGCAGAGCACCGACATAGTGAAGCGTTCGAGGAGACCAAGGTTCCCGTGATAATAGAGCGTTGGGGCTGTGCTTCCCAGACGCTCCCTGCCCTTTCGCGGGTAAACCGGATCCAATGGCAGTATTACTCTATATTCCATAGCCATAGATTTAGCCTTGATTGTTGCACCTAATAGGTAAGCAGTAATCTATCTTTTACAACCTCTCGCTCCAAGGTTCGTCCGCTCATTTGAAATCTTTTAAGCATGGATCTTCCACAATGTATAAGAATCTCCCTTTCAAACAAACCATCGGGAATTTCAAGATCACATATATAATTACCTGATTTCTTCGATCCATCAATGCTTAGCGCAATATAAACGCCCCTTGATTTACAACGGTCTATTATCCGAAAAAGCTTTTCCAGGCTAAATTCTTGAGCTCCGTAAAGTATCCCCTGACTGTGAGAGTAAGGAGGATCGCAGTAGATCAGGTCGCCGGGTTTTGACATATCCATAGCTTCTTCATAATCTAATATATAAAAATTACACCCTTTGATTCTCTGGTGCCATTCTTCGACCCTTTTTTTAAAGGCCTTCGGCGAGATCGGCGCATGAATCCCGCAAGGAGTAGACATATACCCGTCCATTTTTCTAAAGCGCACTACCCCACCATAACAAGCACGGCACAAAAAAAGCAAATCTGCACCATTTGGATTTGAATTGTAAGACTTTTTTATTTTTTCATATACCGCGACTTTGTCCCCTTTCATCATATTATCCCATCTGTCCGAGTACCACTTTACTAGTGTTTCCGGGGAATTTTTCAGGGTCTGCCAAATCTCTATTAAAGGCTTGAACGTATCCGAACCTATTCCCTCAGACGGGGCAAGTGTGGCCAAAACGGCTCCGCTCCCTATAAATGGCTCAAAATACCCGCCATACATTTCGGGGAAATAAGACACTATCTCATGGGCAAAACGCTGCTTGTTGCCTATCCACTTCAGTAATTGCGCCTGCAAGGGTTCAACTACCCTTACGCTCGTTTCTTGGTATAGAGGCATTTGCATGATAACCTGTCCTTTTAGCTCACTGAAGGACAATATCCTATTTTGGGATATTTGTCAAGCTTCTGTATAATACTACCATGATTAAAATCAAAAGTAAAATCTTGAGTCAACGCAAAATATTACGAGCGCTTCTTAAACAACTGAGGACAAACGCGCAACTCACTCAAGCTGACTTGGCAAACAAATTAAAGCAACCTCAGTCCTTTGTCAGCAAATACGAATCGGGCGAGAGAAGACTTGACATTCTCGAACTGCGGAGTATTTGCACGGTTTTAGAAATATCATTGGCTGATTTTGTTAAAAAACTTGAGGACAAACTTAATGAAACCGTCTAACGACTTCGTGCATCTCTCAAAAGATTTCTGGGCCAATGTCAGAAGTATCAGCCAGAAAAGCGGCTATACCGAAAGCAAAACTCGCCGGATAAAAATCCCTAAACAGGATGAAATCAAAACTGTTTTTGTCGATTTAAACCTTACTTACAGTCATTTGATTGATGATAATGACAAGCTGACAGCGCTTGGAATAAAAGTAATCGGTTATTTCAAATATCGAGCGGACATCTGTAGCTTTCCGCTTTAAATCTATCCCTCTGTCCCTGCCTCATTCAAAATAATCCAACCCAAAGAGAAAGCACTTCGCATTATAATAGCCACGCTTTGAAGAAAAAG
>Ga0315281_10009752_pt1 | contig 13294 bp, 14 predicted proteins | sample YL17G07_0_MG_FD_204540 | JGI IMG/M metagenome (GOLD analysis project Ga0315281, IMG submission 204540) | Sediment microbial communities from Yellowstone Lake, YNP, Wyoming, USA - YL17G07_0 | ecosystem: Environmental > Aquatic > Freshwater > Lake > Sediment | place: USA: Wyoming | collected... | reverse complement strand
CGACCGCCAGCCGCGCCGGCACGTGGTCGATGACCAGCAGTTCGTCGCTCGTCATCACCCGCGGGTCGGCCCAGTCGAAGACGGGCAGGCGCACCGGCTCCGAACCGCTCGCGAGGATGACGGCGTCGCCCTCAAGCGTGCGGCCGTCGTCGAGCGTCAGACGGCCGGGGCCGGCGAGCGTAGCCCGCCCGGCCACGATCTCGACCTTTCGGCCCTTGAGCAGCTGCGCGACGCCGTCGCGCAGCTGCGCGGTCGCGCGTTCCTTGCGCGCCATGAAGGCGGCGAGATCGAGGCCGACCTCGCCCACTTGAACGCCGAACTCGGCTGCCCCGCGCACATGGTGCAAGCGCTCGGCCCCGGCGACCATCGCCTTCGTCGGGACGCAGCCTCGATTCAGGCATGTGCCGCCGATCTCGCGCGCCTCGACGACGGTGACGTCGGCGCCGAGCTGCGCCGCGCGCAGGGCGCCGACGTAGCCCGCTGGCCCGCCGCCCAGCACCAGGATCTTCGTCATGCCTCACTCCTTTCGGGGCGCAGCTTGGCGCCACCCTGCAGCAGTCTGACCCCGGCGTCCAGTCGCGACACCACCCGGCGCCACAGCATCTCGGCGTCGACGACGAGACCCGCTCCGGCCAGTCCCTCACCTCGCCAGGGCTCGCCCAGCAGGGTCTCCGCCACCTGTGTGAGGTCGTCGGGCGGCCGCTTGTCGAGCACGGAACCGTGCACGAGTACCCGGCCGCCCCGCCGCGCCTGAGCGATCGCGGCGATCTTCTCGCCACGCGCGAAGAGGTCGTGGCGCAAGGCGGTGGCGAAACAGAGCCGGGAGCGCTGGTAGGGCGCCTCGTGGCCGCCGTCCAGGTGAACGCCGAGCTCCTCGAACGCCGCCGCGAACGCGCGCGACACCAGGTCGTACGCGGCGGCCGTGTGCGCGGAGACGCGGGGGTCGGCGCCGAGTGAACCGTTCGGAAAGACGACGGCGAACGACCACTCGAACTCCTCGCCGTGGAGAACGGCCCTCCCGCCGGTGGGCCGGCGGACGATATCGAACGGCAGCCCGGGGACGGCGTCGACCTTCTGGAACTTGCCGAGTGAGAGCGCCGGCGGCGCCCAGACGTAGCGGCGGGCGACGGTCGCCTCAGCCTCGTCGAGGAGCCCGTCGTCGAGAGCCATCTGCGCGCCGCCGCCGGCGCGCACGAAGGGGAGAAGCTTGATGACGCTCATGCGCGTCCCGCGGCGGCGCTCACGCGCCGGCCGCGCCGCCGGCCTCGTCCTCCGCGAACCGCTGCCTGAGCACGGGCCGCCGGGCGGCTTCGGCTTCGTCGAGCCGCCGCACCGGCATCCGCGTCGGCGCCTGACGCAACAGATCGGGGTCGGTCCGGGCCTCGTCTACGATCGCCCTGAAGGCGGCGATGAGGTGATCGAGTGACTCCTTGGACTCGGTCTCGGTCGGCTCGATCATCAGCGCCTCGTCGACGATCTGCGGGAAGTACGTCGTCGGCGGGTGCAGGCCGTAGTCGAGCAGCCGCTTGGCGACGTCCAGGGCGCGCACGCCGTGCTCCTTGAGCGGCGTCGCCGAGACGACGAACTCGTGCATGCAGCGCCGGTCGTAGGCCAGATCGAACAGGTCGCGGACGCCTTCCAGAACGTAGTTGGCGTTGAGCACCGCCAAGTCGCTGACCCGGCGCAGCCCGTCCGGCCCCAAAGCGCGGATGTAGGCGTAGGCGCGCAGGAGCACGCCGAAATTGCCGACGAAGGTGCGCACGCGGCCGATCGACTGCGGCCGCTCGTACCGGAGGAAGAACGAGCCGTCGTCGCGGCGCTCCACCAGCGGGACCGGCAGGAACGGCTCGAGGATGTCACGGACCACGATAGGCCCGGCCCCGGGCCCGCCGCCGCCGTGAGGCGTCGAGAACGTCTTGTGGGTGTTGAAGTGGACGACGTCGAAGCCCATGTCGCCGGGGCGCGAGACGCCGAGCACGGCGTTCGAATTGGCGCCGTCGTAGTACAACAGACCGCCGGCATCGTGGACGAGGCGGGCGATCTCGACGATGTTCTCGTCGAACACACCGAGCGTGTTGGGGTTCGTGAGCATGAGCGCAGCCACGTCGGCGTCGAGCAGGCCGCGCAGCTCCTCGAGGTCGACGCCACCGCGCGCGTCGCTGTGCACGGTAACGGGCTCGTAGCCGGCCGTCACGACCGACGCCGGGTTCGTGCCGTGCGCCGTGTCGGGGATGATGACGCGCTTCGGGTCGCGGCCCAGGGAGGCGTGGTAGGCGCGGATCACGAGCAGGCCGGTGAGCTCGCCGTGGGCGCCCGCCGCCGGCTGCAGCGTCGCCCGCGAGAGGCCGCTGATCTCGGCCAGCCAACGGTCGAGCGTCCAGAGCAGCTCCAGGGCCCCCTGGGCGAGCTCGTCGGGCTGGTATGGGTGCAGGCCGCGGAACGCTTCGAGCGCCGCGATCCGCTCGTTGACCTTGGGGTTGTACTTCATCGTGCACGAACCGAGCGGGTACACGCCGGTGTCGACGCCGTAGTTCAGCGTCGAGAGCTCGGTGAAATGACGCACGATGTCGACCTCGGCGACCTCGGGGAGGCGCGCCGGGGCGGCGCGACGGAGAACCGGCGGCAGGAGCTCGTCGAGCGGCCGCCCGGGGACGCCGGCCGCCGGCACCTTGCCGGCGCGCCGACCGGGGCGCGACTTCTCGAAGATCGTCTCGACCGTCGCGCGACCCTGGGCACAGAAGAGGCCGGCGGCCTCGTCAGCCACGACCGACCACCTCCGCCACGGCGTCGACGAAGGCATCGATCTCGGCCTTCGTGCGCTTCTCGGTGACGGCGAGCAGAAGGACGTCGTCGAGAGCGTCGTCCGAGCCGCTCATGAAGCCGGCGACCCAGCCCAGCGGCACGCCGGCCATGAAGCCCTCAGGCACGAGCGCGTCGACCAGCTCCTTCGCCGGCAGCGGCAGCCGCACGGCGAACTCGCGAAAGACGGGGCCGTCCGTGTAGGACGTGACGCCGGGCAGCGTCAGCAGCCGCTCGCGCAGGTAGACGGCGCGGCGCAGGCAGGTCTCGGCGAGCTCGGGAAGCCCTCGCTTCCCGAGCCAGGCGAGATGCACCAGCGCCGCCAGCGCGTTGAGAGCGTGGTTCGAGCAGATGTTCGAGGTCGCCTTCTCGCGGCGGATGTGTTGCTCGCGCGTCTGCAGGGTGAGGACGAAGCCGCGGCGGCCGTCGAGGTCGCGGGTCTCGCCGACCAGACGACCGGGCAGGCGGCGCATGAGCTTGGCGCTCACGGCCATGAAGCCCAGCCCCGGGCCGCCGTAACTCATCGGATTGCCGAACGACTGCGCCTCGCCGACGACGATGTCGGCGCCCTGTTCGCCGGGCGTGGCCAGCAGACCGAGCGTCACCGGGTCGGCGACCACGACGAGGAGCGCGCCGGCTTCGTGGGCGAGGCGCGCCGCCTCGCCCACGTCCTCCAGCGCGCCGAAGAAGCCGGGTTGCTGCACGACGACGGCCGCGGTGTCGGCGTCGATCGCGGCCCGCAGGGCCTCGCCGTCGGTGCGTGCCCCCGGTGCGAGACCGACGGCGACCGGGCGCGGGCCGTACGCCGCCGATTCCGTCGCCAGCACCTCGCGGTACTCGGGGTGCACTCCGTCCGACACCACGATCTTGCTGCGCCGCGTCTGCGCACCGGCGATGAACGAAGCCTCGGCGAGCGCCGTCCCGGCGTCGTACAGCGAGGCGTTCGCGACCTCCATTCCCGTGAGCTCGCAGATCGCCGTCTGGAACTCGAAGATGCTCTGCAACACGCCCTGGCTGCGCTCGGGTTGATAGGGCGTGTACGCGGTCTGGAACTCGGAGCGGCCCGTGATCGCGTCGACGACCGCCGGCACGTAGTGATCGTAGATGCCGGCGCCGAGGAACGAGACCAGCTCGCTCGCCGGCGTCGTGCGCGCCGCCAGGGCGCGCAGCTCGGCAAGCAGTTCGACCTCGGTCACGCCGGCCGGCAGGTCGAGCGGCCGTCCCAGTCGCACCGTCGCGGGGACCTCGGAGAAGAGGTCCTCGACGGTCGCGGCCCCGACGGCCTCCAGCATGGCCGTCACGTCACCGTCCGCGTGGGGCACGTAGTCGGTCCGCACCTGTCCGCCTTCTCGCTCCACGTCTCCGCCGGCCACGCGAACCGCCTCAGGCCTGGTCGAGGAAGGCCTTGTAGGCGTCGGCGTCCATAAGCGAGGCGAGTTCGCCGGAGGCGATCATGCGCACCCGGATCAGCCAGCCCTCGCCGTAGCAGTCCTCGTTCACGAGTTGCGGCTCGTCCTCGAGCCGCGCGTTGACGTCCGTGACCTCGCCGCTCAGCGGCGCGTAGATCTCACTCACCGCCTTCACCGACTCGAGCTCGCCGTACGTCGTGCCCGCCCTGACCGCGTCGCCCGTCGAGGGCAGGTCCGCGTAGACGATCTCGCCCAGCGCGTCCTGGGCGAACCAGGTGACGCCGAAGATCGCTTCGTCGCCGTCGACCCTCACCCAGTCGTGCTCGGTGAAGTACTTGAGCTCCTGGGGGTACGTCTCGTCGGCCATCGGTCCTCCCGCTCACGTCGGCGCCGGTCCTTGTGCAACGTCCCCGGCGTCCTTCGGGCGAAAACGCCCGCGCGCCGGGCCGAGCCGATCGGCGCCCCGAAACGAAAAAGGACAGGGCGGCAACGCCACCCTGTCTGCGCGGAAGCGACGCCCGTGGGCGCTGCGGCTCGTTCAGGGGTCCGTCGGGTCGCGCTCCGTTTGCCTGAGAGTTTCGGCGCCTTGCGGCGCCTTGCCCCTTCGGCGTCCGCCACCTCGCGGCGCGGACTCTCGCGCGGCCTTCACTCGGACGACCTCGCCGATGCTCGGCCCGGCCACTGTAGCACCGGGGGAAGGAGGCGGCAATGCGGCGGCGGCCCCGCCTCCCGCCTTCTCACCAGTCGATCGTGTTCCCCTTGCCCCTGAAGCGGTCCAGCGCCGTCAGGTCGGTGATCGTCTCCATCATGCCGCGGTAGGCGCCGTCGGCGTCGCGCAGGGCGACGTAGCGCGTCACGAGCTGGCGGCCGTCTTCGACATACCAGAAGACGGCCTCGTTCTGCGTGCCGGCCGTGAACGCCTCGATCATCTTGTCGATCGCCACCCGCGACTTCGGCGCGTGGGAGTCGTTGACATGACGGCCGATGAACGTCGTGTCACAGTCCTCGAAGATGTCGCCATGCCAGTAGATCAGCGTGTGATCCTCATCGGTGAGGGACACGTCCACCGGAAGGTGCCGGATGGTGAGGTCCATCTGCTCGGGTGTGAGCGAACCCGCCTCGGGGACGTCGGACGCACGGGCATGGTCGGTCATGGCGTTCTCCTGTTCGCGGTCGTCGCCGCGACCCTATCGGAACGCGTCGCCGGCGTCGATGGACGCGTCACGAAGCTGGCGTGCCACGCGACCGAGCTGCCCGGCTCAGCCTCGGCCGAAGTACTCGCAGCGCAGCGCATCCAGCCTGGCGGGGGACCAAGAGGCGGATCCGCGCGCCCTCGATCCTCTTCATCGAATCGGTGTCGCACGTTCACACCATTGACACCCGCGGCCGGACCTGCGAAAAGGACCTTCTTGGTCGGGCGCATCGCAGAGTGACTCGTCGACGGGGGATCGGATGACGAGACGGAGCTTCTTGAAGTGGCTCATCGCCGGCTTCGGTGCGGTGTCGCTGGCCGGCGTGCTGTATCCCGTCTTCCGCTTCCTCAAGCCGCCCGCGGCCGTGTCGGGGGCGATAGGTCAGGTCGTGAACATCGGCGCCGTGAGCTCCTTCCCCGCCGGCCAGCTGACCGCCGTCACCGTCAACGACCAGCCGGCGTACGTGAACAACGCCGACGGCACATACGCCGTGCACTCGCTGCTCTGCACCCATCTGGGCTGCGTCGTGGGCGTGGCCGACGGCAGACTCCACTGCCCGTGCCACGGCAGCGACTTCGCCGCCACGGGGGCCGTCGTCAAGGGGCCGGCCAAGCTCCCGCTGCCGCCCTACCACTCGGAGGTCAAGAACGGCTCGCTGCTCGTGGGGCCGATCGACCTGAGCAAGACGTCGTATCCCGGCTGGTACACGGGAGAGTTCCGGTGAGTCCGGCGTCGGAAGCGTCGCGGACGACGGGGCCGGCGAAGAAACGGGGCGCAGTCGACTGGCTTGTCGGCCGGCTCGGGCTGGTCGACACCATGGAGGACCAGTACAACCGCGTGGTGCCGAAGCACGCCACCAACTACATCTACTGCTTCGGCGGCATCGCCTTCGTCCTGTTCGTGATCCTCGCCGTGACCGGCATCATGCTCGCCGTCTACTACGAGCCCACGCCGGCCACCGCCTACCAAAGCGTCCTCAACATCTCGACGGACGTGCAGTTCGGCTGGTGGATCCGCTCCATCCATCGCTGGGCGGCCGGCGGCATGGTCCTCCTGGTCTTCGTCCACATGCTGCGCGTCTTCTTCACCGGCGCCTACAAGGCGCCCCGTGAACTGAACTGGCTGACGGGCGTCGTGCTGCTGGTGGTCACCATGGGCTTCGGGTTCACGGGCTACCTGCTGCCGTGGGACCAGAAGGCGTACTGGGCGACCAAGGTGGGCACCGACATCGCCGGCTCCGTGCCGCTCGTCGGCCACTTCCTGATCGTCAGCTTGCGCGGCGGCGAGCAGATCAGCGCCGCGACGCTCGGGCGCTTCTACACCCTGCACGTGCTCGTCCTGCCGGCTCTCATCGTCGTCCTGCTGCTCGGTCACTTCTGGATGATCCGCCGTCACGGGATCTCCGGGCGGCTCTAGGAGGACGCGCATGGCCCGCAACGAGAGACGCGCGTATCCCACCAACGAGCCGCCGCGCTTCTACTGGGAGATCTGGCGTGACCGCTCCCAGGGCTACATCCCGTACTTCTGGGAAGAGCTCACCTCGCAGGCGATGATCTTCTTCCTGTTCCTCGGCGTGATCGGCGGCATCGCGCTGCTCTGGCCGGCGGACCTTGCCGAGCGGGCCAACGTGCTCGTCACGCCCGCCGGCATAAAGCCGGAGTGGTACTTTCTCGGGCTCTTCCAGCTCATCAAGGTCATCCCCGAAGTGGCCGCACTCATCCTGGTGGCCGTGATCGTGCTGCTGCTCGTCCTGTTGCCCTTCATCGACCGAAGCCCCGAGCGCAATCCGCTGCGCAAGCCCATCACAACGACGATCGGCATCGTCATCGTCGTCGCCCTCGTCGTCCTCTCGATCTGGGGGGGACTCTCGTCATGACCGCCGGAGGTGGCAAGGTGACACGACTCGTGTTGGCCGTCGGGGCGGCTGTGCTGCTCGCCGGCCTGACCGCACTCACCGGCTGCGCGAGCCTAGCGACGCCGGAGGCTCCGGGCTCGGGCTCTCCGAGCCCGGGTGGCGCCGGCGGCGGCGTCGCCGTCAGCCAGCAGGTGAAGGACGGGGCGCAGCTGTACGTCGACTTGGCCTGCGTCCGCTGCCACGCGCCGAACGGTGTCGGCGGCATCCCCAACCGCCTCAACGTCGGCGGCGACAGCACCATCCCGCCGCTCAACAACCAGTTCCGTGAAGAGACCGAGCAGTTCACCGCGGCGCCGCAGATCACTGAGGTGATGAACGAGGGTGCGATCCTGAGCAAGAAGCCGGGGATCATCAACATGCCGTCGTGGAAGGGCGTAGTGAACGCGGCGCAGGCCGACGCTATCGCCGCGTACGTCCTCGCCGGCTTCCCCGACGCCGGTGCGGTCTACGACCCGGATCCGGCCAAGGCCCCCGACATCTACGGCGCCTTCGCCTGCATCGACTGCCACGGGCAGGTGGGACAGGAGGGGGCGCCCAACCCGTTGACCGCCGACAAGGCCGTGCCGGGTCTGCGCAACCCCGATGACGACGTGCCGATGAGCGAGCTGCGCGACGTCCTCATGAACGGCTCGATCCCCGACCCCGGAACGAAGGGCGTGATCTTCATGCCGGCGTGGGGCCAGATCCTCTCGCAAGACCAGGTCGCCAAGATCCTCGCGTACTCCGTCGACGGACCGAAGGCGAACAAGCTGCCGGCGCCGCCGGCGGCGGCGCCTCTGCCGCTGTCGGGCGCCAGCGGGAACGGGGCCGGCTCGCCGTCCCCTTCGGGGTCGCCGTGAGCGGCCTTGCCCTCATGCTCCTGGGCGATGTCCCGCTCGCGCCGCCGCTCGGCGTCCGGCTCATCGCGCTGGTCGTGATCGAGGCCGCGCTCCTGACCACGGCGGTGCTCCTCTACATCAGATGGGTAGAGCTCAAGCGCGAGGCGCTAGACGAGTGGTGGGCGCGACGCGAGGCCGAGGGCCTCTCGGCCAAGACGCGCTTCGCCATGGAGGAGTCTGAGCGGGAGAGGCGCGAGGCGGAGCGAGAAGCGGACGAGTCAGACCCGTCGGTGCCGGGCGCGGAGGGCGTCGAGACGTCCGCCTGACCGTCGGCGCCAGGAGGTGCTCTCGTTCGCTCCGCCCCCGACCTTCTTCCTCCGCCTCGATCGCCTTCTCGAACGTCCGGCGTTCTGCGAGCGGCCCTGGTACGACGCGGGCAGATGACCGTGGGCGAGGCAGCGGGCAGCTCTCAGGCAGGTGCTACACTGCGGCGTGTCCGGTGTCACTCGCTGGGGGTCGACCGTCATGACACGAGAGTTCACGTCGCGCGACATCGATGTCTTGCTGAAGGCGGCCGGGGTGGATCTCTGGGGGGCCGCCTCGAACGACCCCGCGCTGCCGATGGCGCCCGACCTTGCGACGGCCATCTCGCTGCTCGTGCGTTTCGAGCCGGCCGAGCTGGCCGGCGTCGAGTCGGGCCCCACGCCCGTGTACTACGAGGGCTTTCGCCGCGTCAACGCCACGCTGGACGCGGCCGCCTCGGCGCTTGCCGACGCCCTCCTCGCCTCCGGATACCGCGCCGAGCGCGTCATGTCGACGGTCCCCGAGGACCAGTACGACGGCATCGCGGACTGGTGCAGCGTGCCCGTCTTTCCTCACAAGACGGCCGCCACGCGTGCGGGTCTGGGCTGGATCGGCAAGACGGCGCTCTTCGTCTCACCCGTCCTCGGTCCCCGCGTGCGCCTGGCGACGGTGTTCACCGACCTCGTCCTGCGTGCGGGCACGCCAGTCCAGGCCGGGCGCTGCGGGGGCTGTCGCCTGTGTGTCGTCGCGTGCCCCGCCGGCGCCGGCGTCGACATCACGTGGCGCGCGGGACTCCCGCGTGAAGAGCTCTTCGACGCCAAGGCGTGCGAACAGGAGAGCAACAAGTACGAGGACCTCGGCGGCGTCTGCGGCGTCTGCATCGCCGTCTGCCCCTGGGGGCGCAAGCGCGACGCGGCCCGCGACTCAGGCTAGCGAGACTTCGCGAGAGAGGTTGCGGCTCGTCAGCTACACCCGGCGTTGGCCCGGAACCGCTCGACGCAGTTGATGGGGACGTCGAGCAGATCGGCGATGCGGAACTTGGCCTCCATCGCCAGCGGCAGAGCCGGGGACACGCCGCTGCCGCCATAGGGTATGCGTCCAAGCCCCAGCTCCGCGCGAAGCTCGTGCATCGCCAACGGGTCCGACAAGTCGATCGGGGCGACATGAAGTCTCTCGGCGACGTGACGTTTGGCCTCTACGAGCCTCATGCCTCGGGTCATCTGCATGCGAGCGACGAGGTCTCCCGCCGTCCGCATCCCGCCCATGCCCGCGGCATTGGCGTGAGCGCCCCCCATACCGAGGGGGTCGCCGGTGCCCACCTACAACCCGTCGATACGCAGGACCTCGACGCAGGCGCGGGCGACGCGGGACACCGCGTCGGCGGGAGGGCGTACCGCCATCGGGACACCGCCCACTCCCATGCCGACGTTCATGTGGACGGGTATGGTCGCCGCCTCGACGCACGGCTTGACCAGGGTGAGGGCGCGAGCGAGGTTCCAGGGCAGCGACCTGCTGGTATTGACGTTCACGGCGGGGCCGAAGATCGTCGCGCCGGCCTGCGCGGCGAGCTTCATCTGCTCGCGAGGCCACAGCCCCGCCAGGCGAACGCCGCCCCATTCGAGCTCGCCGTGCATCCCGAGCACGAACTCGTTCGCCATGCCCAGCTCGATCCCCATATCCGGGTGCCGCTCCCTGATCTCGCGCACGGCACGAAGCGCGGCCAGAAAGTCGGCGTCGCCGGCCGCGCCGGCCGTGTCGAGGTCTATCCCGTCCGCGCCTGCCTCCCACACGCCGTCGGCGACGGCCACCATGTCGCGCACGGCCAGCTCGACGGCTTGCGCCTGGGACTCACGGGCGGCCTCGATCTGGCCCTGCGGAAGCAGTTCCGACCAGTTCGCGACAGGCCCATCCGGCCGCGAGTAGCGGCCCAGGTCGGGCATCGCCCCGTACTGCAGGGGGACCGTCAAGAGGCACTGGGCGTTCCTCAGACCCTGCTGTTCCGAAGGCAGGACGGTCCTCACCGCCTTGAACGAGTAGTCCATGTGATACAGCTCGACGCTGTCGGCGCCGATGTACTGCTCGAACGTCCGCAGGTCGTCGAGGCGTGAGCCGATCAGCTGCCCCCCCGTACCGTCGTACGTCAGCACGACCTCGTCCCCGATCTCGACCCCGGTGAAGCGACCTCTCGACGTGCAGATGTCGAGGAGATGGTCGAGCTCGTCGGTCGACAGCACGGGCACCTTGGCGCGCGCGGCCGCGGTGCGGGTCCCGTCCTCGATCTCCCCTCTGATCTGGTCGCGGGTCAGCTCGATGCGAGATCCGTCTCCCGAGCGCGTGAAGACGGCTTCGTCCATCATCCATCACCCCGCAGCCGTCGCCGCCGCGTTCGCGCACCCCGCTTCGCGGGGTGCGCGAACGGACGTGGCTTGCCGATCACTACTATGAGTCGTCCTCCTTGTGCGCAGACGCGCCGGATCGCACCCTCGTCTCCGCGTCTTCGACCACGGCGCGCACGGCGTGCCGCACGTCCTTCGGCAGCGGCTCGGGGACGTGCGCGGCGAGGATCTCGTCCACGCGGGCGGCGGCGCGCGCCGTGGCGTCAAGACCGCCATGCGCCAGCCAGTCCTCGTGCGACTGCCGGTCGAACACCCGCGGCTGGAAGCGGTCCCGGGCGTGGCGGCGCGTGTGCTTGTGCATGAGGAAGAGTCCGCCCGGGCCCACCTGGTCGATCACGTCCAGCGCGAGCGACTCGTCGTCGATCTCCACCGGCGCCATAAGCTGCTTGACCCACCCCACGATGTCGTTGCAGAGCACGAGCTGACTGAGTGACCCGCAGTACGCCGACTCCAGGTAGCCGATGTCGTGCACCATGTGGCCGCCGGCGAGCGCGTCGGCCATGAGCGTGAGCGCCGCTTCGGCCGCGGCCTGCTCGTCGGGCAGTTTCGAGTCACTCACCCCGCCGAGCGTCCACATCGGAAGGTCGTAGTAGTGCATCAGGGTCGCGAGGATCGCGCGATGGTCGGGAGCGGCGTACACGTCGACCATGGTGTGCATGTCCATCGCCTCTCCCGCCCAGCCGATGGCGATGAAGGGAGCGCCCTCCCGCTTGAGCTGCGACACGACGAGGCCGGCGAGGATGCCCGCGTTGACGACGGCGACGCACCCGAGGACCGTCATCGGCGCCACGGTCCCCGCCGTCGACACCGGGCTGTAGATGCAGGGGAGGTTGCGCTCGGCGAGGTAGAGCAGCGTGCTCAGCGCCTCGCGGTTGTGGACCAGCGGGAACAGCGTGTTCTTGTAGCAGGCGATGATGGGCTTGGCCGCGAGCTGATCCTTCCCGACGACGGCCTCCGCCATCCTCACCGCGTCGAGATGCGATTCGTCTCCGCCGAACGTGACGAAGACGATCGGCTTCGAGGTATTGGCGAGCATCGCCTCCATCTGGTAGCGGTCGAGCAGCTCCGGCGTCACGTCGCTGGGGCTGAAGACGGACATCGCGAAGTCGTAGTTCTCGCACGCGTCGGTGACGACCGCGGCGTCCACGACGTCTCGCAGCACGGCGCGTCGCCGGGTCGAGGTCCGGTGGTCCAGGCAGTACATGCAGTCGGAGCCGGGACCGAAGGAGGTGCGGTAGCCCTCCAGTCGACAGGCTTCGCGGCCGTCGCGGTCCCAGAGCGTGACGCTGTTGGGAGCCGTGTCGAGTGCCCGCTCGACCAGCGCGCCGGGGATGCGCACGCGCGTGCCGTCGACCGTCGCCCCCGCCCTCTTCACGAGTTCGAGAGCCTCGGGTTCCTCCATGACGAGGCCCGTCCGCTCGAGGACCTGCAACGTCGCCTCGTGAAGACGCTCGCACTGGGCGACGGTGAGTCTTCCGAAGTTGGGACCGCTCGGGACCGGTCCCCTGCGACCCCGGGCTCCCATCACGTCCCCCTCACGCTGCCCTCAGCGTCGTCCACGCCTCGTCGTACGCCGCGTTGAACTCGCCCACGTCCTCGCGGAACACGCCGTTGGCGAGCTGTTCGGGCGTCGGCCGCATCGACTTCTGGATCGGGTTCGTGATGTAGTTCACGCCCTCCGCGACCACGCACTGGTAGCCGATGTAATCGGCCGCCTGTCCGGCCTGCTTGGGCTCGAGCATGTGGTTCAGGAAGAGATGGGCCGCGTACACGTTCTCGCTCGCCTTGGGGATGACGATGCCGTCGGCCCAGACGTTGTAGCCCTGGCTGGGCAGGACGTACTCGACGCTGTCCGCCGGGATCGTCTTGATGGCGAGACCGACGTCGCCGTCCCAGCAGTGGGTCAGGGCCAGGCCCTGGACGATGCTGCGCCGCGTGTTGGCCTGGTCGTACTTGAGGACGAGCGGCTTCTGCTCGATCAGCACCGCCAGCGCGGCATCCAGCTCCTCCTGACTGGTGGTGTTGAACGAGCAGCCCAGCTTGAGGAGCCCGACGCCGATCGTGTTGCGGGTGCTGTCGAGCATCGAGATGTCGCCCTTGTACTTCGCGTCCCAGAGCTGGTCCCAGCTGTCCATCGGCGACGGGACCTTGGCGAGGGTCGCGCAATAGCCGGTGGTGCCGAACATGTAGGGCACGGAGTACTTCTTGCCGTCCTGGTCGTCGGGGTTGTCGAACGAGGGCTTCTGGAACAGCGGGTCGGTGACGTACTTGAAGTTGGGGATGTAGTCCATGTCGAGCGGCAGGAGCAGGCCGCTCTTCTGCATGACCGTCACGTACATGTCGGTGGGAAAGATCACGTCGTAGCCGGTGGCGCCGGCGTTCAGCTTCGCGATCATCTCCTCGTTGCTGTTGTAGTAGGTCTGATTGCACTTGACGCCGTACTTGGCCTGGAAGTCCTTGA
>Ga0315281_10009751_pt1 | contig 13295 bp, 18 predicted proteins | sample YL17G07_0_MG_FD_204540 | JGI IMG/M metagenome (GOLD analysis project Ga0315281, IMG submission 204540) | Sediment microbial communities from Yellowstone Lake, YNP, Wyoming, USA - YL17G07_0 | ecosystem: Environmental > Aquatic > Freshwater > Lake > Sediment | place: USA: Wyoming | collected... | reverse complement strand
ACGCGAAGTACGGCATCTGCCGCGCCTGCTACGGCCGCTCGATGGCGACCGGCAAGCTCGTGGAATCGGGCGAGGCCGTCGGCATCATCGCCGCGCAGTCCATCGGCGAGCCCGGCACCCAGCTCACCATGCGTACGTTCCACACCGGTGGCGTCGCGGGTGAGGACATCACGATGGGTCTCCCGCGGGTGGAAGAGATCTTCGAGGCCCGCGTGCCCAAGGGGCTCGCGGTCATCGCCGAGATCGACGGCATCGCCGAGGTCGTCCGTGACCCGGACGGGTCACGCAAGATCGTCGTCCGCAACATGCAGGAATACACGGTCCCGATCAGCATCCCGGCCGGCTACGTCCTCAACGTCGAGGACGGCGCGCACATCACCGCCGGCGAGGCGCTCGCCAAGCCGGAGCGCCGCACGAAGGGCAAGATCGACATGCCGTCGCCCGTGTCCGGCGCCGTCCGGGTCCAGGGCAGCGGCCAGATCACGATCGCGATGCAGGAGGTCGAGGAGCGGGTCTACGAGGTCGCCCACCAGGCCCGCCTCCGGATCGACAACGGCCAGCAGGTCTCGGCCGGCGACTTCCTGACCGAAGGCTCCGCGAACCCGCAGGACATCCTCCGCATCTCCGGCCGCGAGGCCGTGCACCGCTACATGGTCGCGGAGGTCCAGAAGGTCTACCGCAGCCAGGGTGTGACGATCAACGACAAGCACATCGAGATCATCGTCCGGCAGATGCTCCGCAAGGTACGCATCGAAGAGCCGGGCGACACCGAGCTCCTGCCGATGGAGCTCTTCGACCGCTTCGAGTTCGAGGACATCAACGCCCGCACCATCGCCGCCGGCGGCGAGCCGGCAACGGCGCAGACGGTGCTCCTCGGCGTGACGAAGGCGTCGCTGTCGACGTCCTCGTTCCTCGCGGCCGCTTCCTTCCAGGAGACGACGCGCGTCCTCACCGAGGCCGCGACGATGGGCCAGAAGGACCGCCTGCTCGGGCTCAAGGAGAACGTCATCATCGGCAAGCTCATCCCGGCGGGTACCGGCTTGGCCTCCAGGCGTGATCAACTGGACTGGATGCCGAAGCCGAAGGCCCTCGCCGGCCTGTTCGGCACGGATGAGGATGAGGAGCTCCCGACGCTTCCGCCGGAAGAGGAGCTCAGCCTCGAGGATCTCGACGACGACGACGAGGAAGAGGACACCGAGACGGACATCCTCGACCTCGAAGCTCCGGACAGCGAGATCAAGGAGACTCCGACCGCGTAGTCCGGTGTGCACGCGATCGTTCAGGACGGGCCGCCGCAGGGCGGCCCGTCCTTGGCTGATGGACTGAGGCACAGGACGCCGGCGAGGGGCGACCAAGCCATCAAGCCAGCCACGCGGCGTGTCCGCGGGTGGCTACCGCGGCCCCCAGTGATCCTTCAGCCGGTCAAAACGCGCATGTCACACCTGTTACGGAGGGTCCGCGAGCGCCGCGTTTGACGGCCGCGCGGCCCAACCGTCATACTTTGACTTCGGCTGTCTTTCGAGACGGTGACCGCCTTCCCGAGCGGGGTAGGGCGGTCATTTCGCGCATCGGCCAGTCGCTTGTTGTGACATCGGTCGCGCTGCGCCGGGGGCCCTCGCCGCAAGGCAGGCGCTCTCGTCGGGGGAGTTGTCAGAAAACGCGAGCAGTGTTCGGCGTGCGTTCGCGCGCGCCGCGCACAAGAAGGGGTAACGACGCATGCCGACGATCTCGCAGCTGGTCCGAAAGGGCCGGAAGAGCCAGAAGCCGAAGGTGGACACGCCTGCGCTGCGCACGACGTGGAACTCGCTCGACCGTCGCTTCGTGCAGCTTCGTAAGGGCGCGCCCCAGAAGCGTGGCGTCTGCACGATCGTCCGCACGATGACCCCGAAGAAGCCCAACTCCGCTCTCCGGAAGATCGCCCGTGTCCGTCTTTCGAATCACATGGAGGTCACGGCGTACATCCCGGGCATCGGTCATAACCTCCAGGAGCACTCCGTCGTCCTCGTCCGCGGCGGTCGGGTGCCCGACCTACCGTCGGTGAAGTACCACATCATCCGCGGCACGCTCGACACCGCGGGCGTGAAGGATCGCATGCAGGGGCGCTCGCTCTACGGCGCGAAGAACCCCGCGGCGAAGAAGCGGGCGCCGAAGTAATGCCACGTCGAGCGCGTCCCACCGAGCGGGCCCACGTCGGCGACCGTAAGTTCGCGAACGTCACCGTGCAGCAGTTCATCAACAAGGTGATGCGCGATGGCAAGCGCGCGACCGCTGAGGGCATCGTCTACAACGCGGTCGAGCGCGCCGAGCAAGCGACGCGGAAGCCCGCGGTCGAGGTCTTCGAGAGCGCGATGAAGAACGCGACGCCGCTCATCGAGGTCAAGCCCCGTCGCGTCGGTGGTGCCACGTACCAGGTACCCGTCGAGATCCGCGCGGATCGCCGCGGCTCGCTCGCGATGCGCTGGATCATCCAGGCCGCGCGCAAGCGGCCGGGCAAGTCGATGGCCGAGAAGCTCGCCGGTGAGCTGATGGACGCGATGAACAACACCGGTGCCGCGGTCCGCCGCAAGGAGGAGACGCACAAGATGGCCGAGGCCAACAAGGCGTTCTCCCACTACAAGTGGTGAGCGCGGCGATCCACGGTGCGAAGCTGAAGTGGTAATGACGATCGAAGCGAAGGCCGCGAAGGCCATGCCTGGTCGCGAGTATCCGCTCGAGCGGGTGCGCAACATCGGGATCATCGCCCACATCGACGCGGGCAAGACGACGGTGACCGAGCGGATCCTCTTCTACACGAAGAAGATCTACAAGATCGGCGAGGTCCACGATGGCGCCGCGACGATGGACTGGATGCCGCAGGAGCAGGAGCGCGGGATCACGATCACCGCGGCTGCCACCACGTGCTTCTGGGCGGATCACCGTATCAACATCATTGACACGCCCGGACACGTGGACTTCACGGTCGAGGTGGAGCGCTCGCTGCGCGTACTGGACGGCGCGGTCACGGTCTTCGACGGGGTCGCCGGCGTCGAGCCGCAGTCCGAAACGGTGTGGCGCCAGGCCGACAAGTACGCCGTCCCCCGCATCTGCTTCGTCAACAAGATGGATCGCATGGGCGCGAGCTTCGAGCGTTGCTTCGACATGATCGTCGACCGGCTCGGCGCGAACCCCGTCGCGATCCAGCTTCCGATGGGCGCCGAGGCGAACTTCAAGGGGATCATCGACATCGTCCAGCAAAAGGCGCTCTTCTGGGAGCAGGACACGCCCGCCGACGCGGTCGTCAGGGACATCCCGGCCGAGTACGTCGCTGCCGCGAAGAAGGCCCACGAGCTCCTCGTCGAGAAGGTCTCCGAGACCGACGACCACCTCATGCACAAGTACCTCGAGGAGCACGACATCACCACCGACGAGCTCATCCGCGGCCTCCGCGCCGCGACGATCGCCAACAAGATCGTGCCGGTCCTTTGCGGCGCGGCCCTGCGTAACAAGGCCGTGCAGCCGCTCCTCGACGCGGTCGTGGCGTACCTGCCCTCGCCGCTCGACGTACCGCCGGTCGTCGGCATGGACCCGAAGACCGGTGAGGAGCTGGTGCGGCGCCCGACGGACGATGACCCGTTCGCGGCGCTCGCGTTCAAGATCGCGGCCGACCCGTTCAGCGGGAAGCTGGCGTTCTTCCGGGTCTACTCGGGCACGCTCCGCGCGGGCGACCAGGTCTACAACGCCACGAAGGACAAGAAGGAGCGCATCTCACGGATCGTGCTGCTCCACGCCGACCACCGCGAGGACGTGAGCGAGGTCGGCGCCGGCGAGATCGCGGGGGCCATCGGGCTGAAGCAGACCTTCACCGGCGACACGCTCTGCGACCCGGACAAGCCGATCATCCTCGAGACGATCAAGTTCCCCGAGCCGGTCATCCAGATCGCCGTCGAGCCGAAGACGAAGGCCGACGAGGAAAAGATGTCGCTCGCGCTCGCGCGCCTCGCGGACGAGGACCCGACGTTCCAGGTGAAGACCGACCCCGACTCCGGCCAGACGCTCATCGCCGGCATGGGCGAGCTCCACCTCGAGGTCATCGTCGACCGCATGTTCCGCGAGTTCAAGGTCGCCGCGAACGTCGGCCGGCCGCAGGTCGCCTACCGCGAGGCCATCACCAAGCCCGCCGAGGGCGAGGGCAAGTACGTGAAGCAGTCCGGCGGCAAGGGCCAGTACGGGCACGTCATCGTCGACTTCGAGCCGCTGACCCGTGGCGCCGGATTCGAGTTCGACTGGAAGGTCAAGGGCGCCGGCCTGTCGAAGGACTGGGCGAAGGCCGTGGAGGCCGGGATCCGCGAGGCGCTCGCGAACGGCATCATCGCCGGCTACCCGATGGTCGACATCAAAGCGACGGTCACCGACGGCTCGCAGCACGAAGTCGACTCGAACGAGATGGCATTCAAGATCGCCGGCTCGATGGCCCTCAAGGCCGCCGTGCCGAAGGCGGGTCCGGTCCTCGTCGAGCCGGTCATGAAGGTCGAGGTCGTGGTGCCCGAGGAGTTCATGGGCAACATCATCGGCGACCTCAACTCGCGTCGCGGGGACATCAGCGCGATGACCGATCGCGGCAACGCGCGGGTCATCAACGCCTTCGTTCCGCTCGCGACGATGTTCGGGTACGCGACCGATCTCAGATCAGCGACCGAAGGTCGCGGCGTGTACTCGATGGAGTTCGATCACTACGCGATCCTGCCGCCGAGCATCGCCGCGGAAATCATGAAGGGCAAGTAGAGGGGGCTAGGAAATGGCGAAGAAACGGTTCGAGCGCACCAAGCCGCACGTGAACGTCGGCACGATCGGGCACATCGACCACGGCAAGACGACGCTCACCGCGGCGATCACCAAGACCCTCTCGCTCCGCGGCGGGGCCGAGTTCCGGGCCTTCGACACGATCGACAACGCGCCCGAAGAGAAGGAGCGCGGGATCACGATCTCGATCGCCCACGTCGAGTACGAGACCGCCAAGCGCCACTACGCCCACGTCGACTGCCCCGGCCACGCCGACTACATCAAGAACATGATCACCGGGGCGGCCCAGATGGACGGGGCGATCCTCGTCGTCTCGGCGGCCGACGGCCCGATGCCCCAGACCCGCGAGCACATCCTCCTGGCGAAGCAGGTCGAGGTCCCGGCGATCGTGGTGTTCCTCAACAAGGTCGACATGGTCGACGACGAGGAGCTCCTCGAGCTGGTCGAGCTCGAGGTCCGCGAGCTGCTGAGCAAGTACGGCTTCCCCGGCGACGAGGTCCCGATCGTCCGGGGCTCGGCGCTCAAGGCCCTCGAGGGCCCGGCGAACGCCGAGGACCCGGCGTACAAGCCGATCTTCGAGCTCATGGACAAGGTCGATTCGTACATCCCGACCCCGGTCCGGGCGAAGGACAAGCCGTTCCTCATGCCGATCGAGGACGTCTTCGGGATCAAGGGCCGCGGCACCGTGGCCACCGGCCGGGTCGACCGGGGGATCGTGAAGGTCGGCGAGGAGGTCGAGATCCTCGGGATCCGCGAGGCCCGCAAGGTCGTCGTGACCGGGGTCGAGATGTTCCGCAAGCTCCTCGACCAGGGCGAGGCCGGGGACAACATCGGGCTGCTCCTCCGGGGGATCGAGCGCGAGGACATCGAGCGCGGCCAGGTCATCGCCAAGCCCGGCTCGGTGAAGCCGCACACCAAGTTCCAGGCCGAGGTCTACGTCCTCACGAAGGAGGAAGGCGGCCGGCACACCCCGTTCTTCAACGGCTACCGGCCCCAGTTCTACATCCGGACCACCGACGTGACCGGCTCGGCCGAGCTCCAGCCGGGGGTCGAGATGGTCATGCCCGGGGACAACACCAACCTCACCGTCACCCTGATCACCCCGATCGCCCTCGAAGAGGGCCTCCGGTTCGCCATCCGCGAGGGCGGCAAGACCGTCGGCGCGGGCGTCTGCACGAAGATCATCGAATAGGAATGAGCACTCACTTCGTTCGCGCTCACTCATACGTTGGCCTCCTGACGGAGGCCATGTAGATGGCCAAGCAACGGATCCGGATCCGGCTGAAGGCGTACGACCACAAGCTCATCGACCAATCCGCGGCGCAGATCGTCGAGACGGCGCAGCGGACCGGTTCGACGGTGACCGGGCCGGTCCCGCTGCCAACGCGCATCGAGAAGTTCACCGTCATCCGCAGCCCGTTCATCTACAAGGACTCGCGCGATCAGTTCGAGATCCGGACGCACAAGCGGCTCATCGACATCAACGATCCCTCGCAGAAGACGGTCGACGCGCTCATGAAGCTGAACCTTCCGGCGGGCGTCGACATCGAGATCAAGCTCTAAGCGCGGGTAGGACGAGGAAAATGACCGACGAAACCCAGAACGAGCGGACCGAAACGATCGAGGCGACGCGTGGCGATGAGACGCCGCGCGGTGGGCAGGCGCCCGACGTGGCGAAGCCGCTCATGCTCGGTCGCAAGATCGGCATGCTCCAGCACTTCCGCGCCGACGGCTCGGCCGTCGCCGCGACCGTGATCTCCGCGGAGCCGAACATCGTGACGGCGGTCCGCACGAAGGAGCGCGACGGCTACTCCGGCCTCCAGCTCGGGTACGGCACCGTCGACAAGAAGAAGCTGCAGAAGGCGCGGCTCGGCCACCTCAAGGAGTCGGGCGCGACCGTCCAGCACCTGCGCGAGGTCCGGCTCGACTCGGTGGACGGCTTCAAGCCCGGGCAGGCGATCGGCGTCGACCGCTTCCAGCCCGGCGACAAGGTCGACGTGGTCGGCGTGTCGAAGGGCAAGGGCTTCCAGGGTCCGGTCCACCTGCACCACTTCTCGCGTGGTCCGAAGTCGCACGGCTCCGACCATCTGCGCCGGCAGGGTTCGGTGGGCTCCGGCACGACGCCTGGCCGCGTGTGGAAGGGTCTCCGGATGGCCGCGCACCAGGGCGCGAACAAGGTCACCGTGAAGAACCTCGAGATCCTCCGCGCCGACGCGGACCGCTCGCTGCTCGTGATCGCGGGTGCCGTGCCGGGCGCGCGCAACGGCATCGTCGTGGTGAGGAAGGCCTGATGGCTGAGAAGAAGACGGCGGCGAAGAAGACCCTTGAAGGGGGCTCGCGCGCCGGCAGCAAAGCTGCGGCCGCGCGCCCGAAGGCCGCCCCGGCCAAGCCGGTCAAGAAAGCCGTCGCGCGTCCGGTGACGCGCGCCGTCGTTCCGCGTCCGCAGCCGCGGGCCGAGGCGCCGAAGCCCGAGCCGCGCGAGAAGATCGAGTCGAAGCCGCTCCCGACCGCGCCCGCCGGCTTTGCGCCGGTGGTCGCCGCGAATGGCGACCCGTCCGGCTCCGTGGAGCTGCCCGATTCGCTCGCCAGATCGAAGAAGCGGACCGGCGTCCTGTTCCAGGCGTTCCAGGCCGCGCGCGCGAACGCGCGTCTCGGCACCGCCGCGACGAAGAACCGCTCGCGCGTCGCCGGCGGCGGCGCGAAGCCGTGGCGGCAGAAGGGCACCGGCCGCGCCCGTCAGGGCTCGACCCGCGCGCCGCACTGGCGTCATGGCGGCGTCGTATTCGGCCCGAACGGCCGCACGTACTGGCAGCGGATCCCCGAGCGCATGCGCAAGGCCGCGTTCGGCGAAGCGTTCGCCGCGCGCGCGGCCGAGGGTCGCGTGATCGTGTTCGACCAGATCGGTGGCCTCTCCGAGCGTCCGCGCTCGGCCGAGGTATACGACTGGCTCGCGCGCATCGGCGACACCGGGAAGACGCTCATCGTCGCGGCCGACCTCAATGAAGGTCACGGCCGCGCGATCGCGAACCTCTCCGACGTCGAGCTCCGCTCGGTCGGATCGCTCCGGCTCGTCGACGTGCTCGCGGCGGAGACGGTCCTCGTGGCCCGTCCGGCGCTCGAGCTTCTCGCGGCGCGCGCCGACGTCGCCGCGGTCAACAAGGGAGTGTCGGCATGAGAGGCGATCTCGTCCTCGTCCGCCCGATCATCACCGAGAAGTCCATGACCGGCACGAACTCCGGTCGCTACACCTTCGCCGTCGCGAAGGCCGCGACGAAGCAGGAGATCGCCCAGGCGGTCGCGGAGTCATTCAAGGTCGACGTCGTCGCCGTGAACACCTCGACCGTGCACGGCAAGGCGCGGCGCATCGGCAAGAAGATCGGCAGGCAGTCCGATTGGAAGAAGGCCGTGGTGACGCTGGCCGCGGGCCAGCGCATCGAGCGCTACTTCGTGGAAGGGGTCTAACGGCGATGCCGCTGAAGAAATACAAGCCGGTCACGCCGGTCCGGCGCTACCGCCAGACCGCGGACTTCTCCGAGCTCACGAAGAAGCCGGCGGAGAAGCGCCTCACCGAGAGCTCGCAGCACTCGGGCGGCCGGAACGCGCAGGGGCGCATCACCATGCGCTACCGCGGCGGCGGCGAGAAGCGCCGGTACCGGATCATCGACTTCAAGCGCGACAAGGACGGGATCCCGGCGCGCGTGACTGCGATCGAATACGACCCGAACCGCTCCGCGCGTCTCGCGCTCCTCACCTACAAGGACGGTGAGAAGCGCTACATCCTGGCGCCGCTCGACCTCAAGATCGGCGACAGCGTGCTGTCCGGCCCGGACGCGGAAGCGCGCCTCGGGAACTGCATGCCGCTCGAGAACATCCCGACCGGCACGCAGATCCACGGCGTCGAGCTCCAGCCCGGCCGCGGCGCGCAGCTCGTGCGCTCCGCCGGCGGGGTCGCGCAGCTCGTCGCGAAGGAAGGCGAGTACGCCCAGATCCGGCTGCCCTCGGGCACGATCCGGATCATCCACGTCCGCTGCCGCGCGACGATCGGCCAGCTCGGGAACATCGACCACGAGAACCGCAAGGTCGGTGGCGCCGGGCACATGCGCCACATGGGTCGCCGGCCGATGGTCCGTGGCGTCGTCATGTCGCCGCGCGACCACCCGCACGGCGGCGGTGAGGCGAAGTCGCCGGTCGGCGGCATGGCCCAGACGCCGTGGGGCAAGCCCGCGATGGGCCTGAAGACGCGCAGAAACCCGCGGACCGACCGCTTCGTGATCAAGCCGCAGAAGAAGAGGGGCAAATGAGCCGTTCGGTAAAGAAGGGTCCGTTCGTCGAGGACTCCTTGAAGAAGAAGATCGAGGCCCTCAACTCGCGCAACGAGAAGAAGGTCGTGAAGACCTGGTCGCGCCCGTCGGTGATCCTGCCGATGATGGTCGGCCACACGATCGCGGTCCACGACGGCCGCCGTCACGTGCCGGTCTTCATCACCGAGAACATGGTCGGGCACCGGCTCGGCGAGTTCGCCGCCACGCGCACCTTCAAGGGGCACGGGCGCGGCGCCGCCGCCGAGACCGCCACGACCGTGAAGGCGGGGGCATAGGTGGAGGTCAAGGCGAGTGCCCGGTTCCAGCGCGTCTCACCGCGGAAGGCCCGGCTCGTGACCGACCTCATCACCGGGAAGTCCGCGGAGGAAGCGATCTCGATCCTCGAGCACCTCCCAAAGGGCTCGGCGGTCACGATCGGCCGCGTGGTGCGTTCCGCCGTCGCGAACGCGGAGAACAACTTCAACCTGACGCTCGAGAACCTCTACGTGAAGCGCGCGATGGCCGACGAAGGTCCGCGGATGAAGCGCGTGTGGATGCGCGGCAGAGGTCGTCGGGACGTCAAGCTGCATCGGACGAGCCACATCACGGTGATCGTCGATGAGAAGGGGTAATTAGAAGGTGGGGCAGAAGGTCCATCCGGTCGGGTACCGGCTCGGATTCACGAAGACCTGGAACGCGAAGTGGTTCGCGGAGGCGAAGAACTACCGCATCCTCCTCAAGGAGGACATCGGCATCCGCGCGACCATCCGTGGCCGGCTGCGCGACGCCGCCATCGCGCGGATCGACATCGAGCGCTCGACGAATCAGGTGACCGTCACGATCCAGACCGCGAAGCCTGGCGTCGTCATCGGCAAGGGCGGCGCGAAGGTGGAGGAGCTCCGCCAGGCGCTCGGCAAGGCGACCGGCAAGGCCGTGAAGGTGAACATCTTCGAGATCCGCTACCCGGAGCTCGACGCCAATCTCATCGCCGAGAACGTCGCGCAGCAGCTCGAGCGGCGCGTGTCGTTCCGCAAGGTGCTGAAGCAGACGGTCTCGCGGTCGATGAAGGCCGGCGCGAAGGGCGTCCGCGTCGCGGTCGCCGGTCGCCTCGGCGGCGCCGAGATGTCCCGCCGCGAGTGGGAGCGCGAAGGTCGCGTCCCCCTGCACACGCTGCGAGCGGACATCGAGTTCGGCCGGGCGATCGCGAAGACCACGTACGGCACCATCGGCGTGAAGGCCTGGGTCTACCGCGGCGACATCGAGCCCGCGCCACGTCAGGTCTCCCAGAACGCTCCTGCGGCCGCGGCGCGGCCGGCGGCCCTGGGCGCACCGGTGGCGAGCGGTCCGGTGGGGACCCCGTAGATGCTGCAACCCAAGCGGCTGAAGCACCGCAAGTTCCAGCGCGGCCGCATGAAGGGCACCGCGTCGGGGGGCGCGTTCATCGCCTTCGGCGACTACGCCCTCCAGGCGCAGGAGCCGTGCTGGATGACCGCGCGTCAGATCGAGGCCGCTCGTCGCGCCATCGTCCACCACCTCAAGCGTGGTGGAAAGGTCTGGATCCGGATCTTCCCGGACAAGCCGGTCACCAAGAAGCCTGCCGAAGTGCGAATGGGTTCCGGTAAGGGCGCCCCCGACCACTGGGTCGCGGTCGTGAAGCCCGGCCGGATCCTGTTCGAGCTTGCCGGCGTCGATCCCGCCCTCGCGAAAGAGGCCATGCGGCTCGCGTCGTACAAGCTCCCGATCAGGACGAAGTTCCTGACCCGGGAAGGCGCGGAAGGTGAGAGCAGTGCAACTGAAGGACATGCGGCGGCTGTCTGACCCCGAGCTCGTGGACGAGCTCAAGAACGCGAAGGAGGAGCTCTTCAACCTCCGGTTCCAGCTGGCCACCCGCCAGCTGAAGAACTACCGCGGCCTTCCGGCCGCGCGGAAGCGCATTGCCCGCGTGCTGACGGTCATGGACGAACGAAAGACTGAGGCGGCGAATGGCTGAGAAGAAGACTCTTGAAGGGGGCTCGCGCGGCGGCGGCAAAGCCGCAGCCGCGCGGACAAAGGACGCGACCGTGAAGAAGACGGCCGCCAAGAAGACGACGGCCGCGGCGGAGAAGAAGACGACCGCCGCGCGGTCGACCACCGCCAAAGCGCCCGCGGCGCAGAAGAGCAAGCCGAACGCGGCGAAGACGACCGCGCCGGCCGCCGCGAAGGCGGCGGCTCCGGCCGCGCCGGCGATGAAGCGCGCGCGTCCGCTCCGTCGGGCCCAGGCCACGCAGGGCTCCGCGCAGGACGCCCCGCCGCACTCGTGGCGCCGCTCGCGCCGCCGCACCCGTGTGGGCGTCGTGAGCTCGGCGAAGCAGGCGCATACCGTGACCGTCGTCGTGGAGCGCATGCGGGAGCACCCGCTCTACAAGAAGGTCATCCGCCTGCGCAAGAAGTACGCGGCCCACGACGCCGCAGGGGACGTGAAGGCCGGCGACCTCGTGCGCATCCAGGAGAGCCGCCCGTTCAGCGCGACGAAGCACTGGCAGGTGGTCGAGGTCCTTTCGCGGGCCGGCGAAGCCGGCGCCGCCGCGCCGCGCGTCGAGGATGTCGAGAAGTACCTCGAGCAAGCCGAGGGCGTCGACGTGATCCTCGCCCCGCAGCGCGAAGAGAAGCCCGAGCCCAGCGTCGAAGGGACCGCCGAATGATCCGGCCGTACACGCGCGTCCGCTGCGCGGACAACACCGGAGCCCGTGAGCTCTCGGTGATCCGGGTGCTGGGCAGCTCGACCGGCTCGAGCGCTTCGATCGGCGACGTGTTCATCGCCGCGGTGAAGCAGGCCATCCCGAACGCCCAGGTGAAGAAGGGCGACGTTGTGCGCGCGGTCGTCGTCCGCCAGACGAAGGAGATGCGGCGCGCCGACGGCTCGCTCATCCGCTTCGACGACAACGCGGCCGTTCTTCTGACTCCGCAGAACCAGCCGCGTGGCACGCGCATCTTCGGACCCGTGGCGCGCGAGCTCCGCGAGCGGAACTTCATGAAGATCGTCTCGCTCGCCCCGGAGGTCCTCTAGATGACGACGAAGATCAAGAAGGGGGACGAGGTGCTCGTTCTCGCCGGCAAGGATCGCTACGACCGCGGCAAGGTCCAGGAAGTCCAGCCGGACAAGGGCACGGTGACCGTGACGGGCGTCAACACGTCCAAGCGGCACACGAAGGCCAACCCGAACAAGAACGTGAAGGGCGGCATCATCGAGCAGCTCGTTCCGCTCCCGATCGGGAAGGTCATGCTCGTCTGCCCGCACTGCAACAAGCCGGCGCGCGTCGGATACCGATTCGAGAACGACACGAAAGAGCGCTTCTGCAAGAGCTGTGGCCAGGCGCTCGCGACGGAAGGGGCGGAGTAGATGACGACCGAAGTCACAGCCCCAAAGAGCCCGCAGAAGACCTCGCAGAAGACCTCGCCGTCGAAGCGCAAGACGACGACCGCGGCGCCGCAGGCCACCTCGAGCGGCGAGATGCCGAAGGTGCCGAGCCTGCTTCGCGAGCGGTACGAGAAGTCCGTGAAAGACGAGCTGCGCAAGCAGTTCAACTACGGGAACGTCATGCAGGTCCCGCGCATCGAGAAGATCGTCCTGAACATCGGGATGGGCGAGTCCATCGGCAACGCCAAGACGATGGACGCGGCCGCGAACGACCTCGCGATCATCACCGGCCAGCGGCCGATCGTGACGAAGTCGCGCAAGGCGATCTCGAACTTCCGGCTCCGCGTCGGCATGCCGATCGGGCTGAAGGTGACGTTGCGCGGACCGCAGATGTGGCACTTCCTCGAGAAGCTCGTCACCGTCGCGCTGCCGCGCATCCGTGACTTCCAGGGCATCCCCGAGCGCAGCTTCGACGGTCGCGGCAACTACTCGCTCGGCCTCAAGGAGCAGCTCGTGTTCCCGGAGATCGAGTACGACAAGATCGACCGTCTCCGCGGCCTCGAGATCACGATCGTGACCACGGCGAAGAACGACGAGGAGGGGCGTGCCCTCCTCAAGTCGCTCGGGATGCCGTTCCGCACGGCCCAAGGGGGGAGCTAGTTGGCGAAGAAGAGTCTCATCCTCAAGTCGCAGAAGACGCCGAAGTTCAAGACGCAGGGCTACCACCGCTGCCTGGTGTGCGGACGTGCCCGTGGCTACATGCGCAAGTTCGGCCTGTGCCGGATCTGCTTCCGCGAGCGTGCGGTCATCGGCGAGCT
>Ga0315281_10009750_pt1 | contig 13296 bp, 12 predicted proteins | sample YL17G07_0_MG_FD_204540 | JGI IMG/M metagenome (GOLD analysis project Ga0315281, IMG submission 204540) | Sediment microbial communities from Yellowstone Lake, YNP, Wyoming, USA - YL17G07_0 | ecosystem: Environmental > Aquatic > Freshwater > Lake > Sediment | place: USA: Wyoming | collected... | reverse complement strand
GCCCATCCTGGATGCCCGCTGGAAGATTGCGGGCATGACGGGCGTAGGGGGCCGTGGATCGAGGAGCAGTCCGCGATGCTGCCCTCCGTGAACGACTTTGCCGTGGCCCTGTCGCCTGATTTACTCATCTGAAAATTCGAGCTGCGCAGGTGTCGTCGGGCCGTGCCGGCTTGCAACTGACGCGCAGTCCTGGAAGAGTGCGCGCGACTATTAGGAGGAGGGTCTTTATGGCTGAAGCTGTCATTGTTGCTACTGCTCGAACTGCGATGGCGAAATCGTTTCGCGGTTCATTCAACCTGACCCGGCCGGACGATATGGCCGTACACTGCGTCAAGGAAGTGATGCGCAAGGTGCCGCAACTGGATGCGGCTGAGATCGAGGATGTCGTGATGGGCACTGGTTTCCCGGAGGGGCCGCAGGGCTTCAACGTCGGGCGCAACGTGGCCATCATGGCAGGCCTGCCGATCACCGTGCCCGGCGGCACAGTCAGCCGCTTCTGTGCCTCCGGCCTGTATGCGGTCGCCGTGGCTGCCCACATGGTGGAAAACGAGGGCACCCAAGCCATCATCGCCGGCGGCCTCGAATCGATCACCATGATGCAAAACGATTTCAACAAGACGAACCTGTTCAACCCCTGGCTGCTGGACCACAAGAAGGACATCTACATGCCGATGGGGATGACCGCCGAAGTCGTCGCGGAGCGGTACAAGGTCAGCCGTGAAAAGCAGGACGAGTTTGCGTTCATCTCGCAGCAACGCATGGGAGCGGCGCAGCGCTCGGGGAAGATGAGCGAAGAGATCTCGCCGATGAAAGCCACCATGGAGGTGAAGGACAAGGCGACCGGCGCCACGTCCACCAAGGAGGTTGTCGTCGACCGCGACGAGTGCAACCGCCCCGATACCACGATGGAGGGCCTGGCCAAGCTCCCCCCCGCCTTCAATCCGAACGGCAGCGTGACCGCCGGCAACTCCTGCCAGTTCTCGGATGGCGCCTCGGCCAATTTGCTGATGTCCTACGATCGCGCCAAGGCGCTCAAGGTCCAGCCGCTCGGTTTCTTTCGCGGCTGTGTGTTCGCCGCCTGCGAGCCGGACGAGATGGGCATTGCTCCCGTGTTCGCCGTCCCAAAACTGCTCAAGCACGTCGGCATGAAGCTGGACGACATCGATATCATCGAGCTGAATGAAGCCTTCGCCGTGCAGTCGGTCTATATCCGCGATCGCCTCGGCATCGATCCCGCCAAGCTCAATCCGAACGGCGGCGCGATCGCGATCGGCCACCCTTATGGGATGACCGGTGCACGGATGACCGGCACGCTCCTGCTCGAACTGCGCCGGCAAAAGAAGCGCTGGGGCATCGCCACCATGTGCATCGGCGGCGGCATGGGCGCGGCGGGCCTGTTCGAAGCGGCGAGCTAGTTCGTGTTCGTGAATTGTGAGTCGTGCTCGTAACAGTGAATTCCGAGCACGACTCACGAGCACGATTCACGTCCTCACTCTCACGGTCTGATCACCACCCGGCGGAAGGGGCCGCGACCGGTGCTCTCACTGGCGAGGCCGTGCGCTTCCGCCAATTGATGCTGCAGGCGCCGGAAATGGGCGTTCTGCGGATTGAGCGCCACCGCTTCGCGGTTCGCGATGACTGTGGCGATGGCGTCTTCCGCCTCGCGCAGTGCCTGCTGCTCCTCACCGTTCATTGCCGGCAACTCGAACAACTCGCGCAGGAACTCGGCGATCTTCGCTTGCGTGTTGCCGCCGATAGCGTGCACGCGTGAGCTGTCTATCATCAGCTCACGCAGTTTCTTCGGCCGCTTCTTGGCCAGCGAGCGCAGGGTGACGACGACGTCGGCGTTGCGCGGCTGCGTGCAGACCACCGCATCGACCCCGAGGTCGCGGATGGCACGATCGAGCCGCTCGCGGCTGACCGCGTACGGAAAGATACGCAAGACGTGGCGAGCCGTCGGCGGCGTCGGTTCGGCGTGGGGCAGGGGCGGCACGGTGCTGGATGGCGCTTCGACCTGGACGCTGCCGTCCGGGCGGCGCACGCGGATCTCCGGCCGTGCCGCCTGGCCGCGCAGCACGGCATCGACCACCTGCGCCACCTCGGTGTGCACAGCGAAGCGGTCCTTGTCGCGGATCTCGATGAGGATGTCGAACGTCGGCGGCGCCTTGCGCTCCAGCACTGTCTTCTGGGTGCGCCGCCGCCGCGCCTCCTCGTCGCTGAGCGTCACCGCGTGAATGCCGCCAATAAGGTCGGAGAGCGTCGGATTAGAGATGAGGTTATCGAGAGTGATGCCGTGCGCCGTGGCGATGAGCTGCACGCCGCGCTCGGCGATGGTGCGCGCCGCCAGGGCCTCCGCCTCCGTACCGATTTCGTCGATGACCACGACCTCCGGCATGTGGTTTTCGACGGCTTCGATCATCACCGCGTGCTGCCGTTCGGGCGACGGCACCTGCATGCGCCGGGCGCGGCCGATGCCGGGATGCGGAATGTCCCCGTCGCCGGCGATCTCATTCGAGGTGTCGACGATCACGACGCGGCGGTTGAGGTCATCGGCTAGGACGCGCGCCGCCTCGCGCAGCAAGGTCGTCTTGCCGACGGCCGGGCGTCCCAGCAGCAGCACGCTGCCGCCGGATTCGACCACGTCGCGCACGATCTCGACCGTGCCGTAGACGGCACGGCCCACGCGGCAGGTGAGCCCGACGATCTCGCCCAGCCGATTGCGCAAGGCCGAGATGCGGTGCAGGGTGCGTTCGATTCCGGCCCGGTTGTCTTTCGTGAACGTGCCAATCCGGGCGGTCATGTAGTCAAGGTCCTCGCGTGTCACCGGCTCCGGGCTCAGTTCGACGGCGCGCCACGGAAAGCGTGCCTCGGGTTGGCGACCGAGGTCGAGCACCACTTCCAGCAACGCCGGGAGGTCGTCCAGCGGCTCGATTTCGTCCCGCACGCGCGGCGGCAGAACCGTCAGTAACAGATCAAGGTTGTCAGTGATCTCTATGCGTGTGGCACTGCTGGTTGCTTGCATCTCACGATCTATCGTAGCGAGGCAGCGCCTCGGGCCACAGGTCCGGCGCGCCGCTCCCGTCGGGTCGCCCTTCGCCATTGCTCAGGACAGGCTGCGACCATGGTGTTGCGACCGCTTCTGCCAACATGTTGGTCTGAATCATCACACAAGCGCTGGTGGAGGATGCAAACCGCTGCCGTTGCGCCGGAGCCCGCTGCCCGGCCCGGTTGCTGCCGCTTCCGGGCCGCCGATTTGATGAAACAGGCTCGATTCACGCCGGTAAAAGCCGTCGGTGTGAAAGGAGTCTGGCAGCCGCAGCAGGGCGTAATCGAGATGGTGACAGACCTCATGCAGCAGCGTGCGCAAGAAGGTCTTGAAAGCTACCACCTTCCCGCGCTTGACCGTAATCATCCAGACTTTGATGGCCGCCGGTTCGTGCATGCCGGCAGGCGTGTACAGCCCATGCAACTCTCCGCCGGTGTTCGAGGGACGGGTACCGCTGACCATGATGCGCACGGGCGGCACACCCAGAGCCGCAGAGATTTCATCGACGATCACCTGCGATACCTGTTCGACGCGAAGGCGGTCGCCCGCGAGTAAGATGGCTGGGAGCGCGCCCACCGCTGCCCGCAGCTGCGTGCTGGCGCGCAAACGGATGGTTGAGGTCGCGTCGCTGCGATCGTAGACCCGTCGCTGAAGCCGCGTCAGCCGGTGACGGAAATTGGGCATGCCGCCACTCCTCCTCCACCGCCGTTCCATCTAGAGTCCAGCCGGCAACGAATGTCAACCGTTTGCGCGCAGCGTGAAAGCGTGGGGAGTGCACAGTGGGGCGTGGAGAGTAGAGCGTGGGGAGTGGAGCGCAGAAGCGTCATCAGTGCTATTCGCTCCCACGCTCCGACGCTCTCACGTATCCTCCTGCGACCGATTGAGGGTGCAGAACGCTTCATAAATCTGGATCAGGGCGTCGCGCTGGCGCTGCGTCAGGCTGGGGTCACGACGAATCTCGTGGACCGTCCCGAGCTCCTCCGTGTCCTGCGGGTCGAGCACTCCAGCTTGCAGGTACAAGGTTTCCGCCGACAGACGCAGAGCGCCCGCGATCGATTGGACGATCGTCCGGCTCGGATTGCGCAGCCCCGCTTCGATTTCCTTCAGGACGGCGGCCGAGATGCCGCTTTGCTGCGCCACTTTGCGCAACGAGATGTTGGCGAGCTGGCGCTGCCGGCGGATGTAGTCGCCGACGCTTGAAGTCACCGGGAGGTTCTTCGCCTTAGCCATGGCCGGAATCTAGTCCTGCTGCCCAGCGCTACGCAAGCGGCGTAAGCGTGGGAGCGTGGAGAGTCGAGCGCGGGAGAGTGGAGCGTAAGGGCAACCGGAGCCGGCGTGCCCTCACGCTGCGTAACGCGGTGGCAGGATGCGCGGGCGGGCTGAGCGCAGCCCGTCTCCAGCGACGCAAATCAGTGCGAGTACTCGCGTGGGGAGGCGCGGACGGCGCGATCGTAGGCCCAGGCGCGGATGTGATCGATCTGCTCCTTCATGGTCTTCGACAGCGGGACGATGCCAGCGGTGGCATTGAGCAGATCATCGTCGTTGACCTCGCGGTCTTCCAAGCGCGCGGCCGTGAGGGCGGAGATCACGCATTGCTCGACCTCGGCGCCGTTCCAGCCCTTGGTGAAGCGCTTCAGCCGCTCCAGGTTGAAGCTTTCGAGATTCACGCCGCGCCGCCGCAGGTGGATCTTGAAGATCTCGACGCGCTCGTCCTCCAGCGGCAGGTCGATGAAAAACACCTCGTCGAACCGGCCCTTGCGGATCATCTCTGCCGGCAACAGATCGATGCGGTTGGCGGTGGCGGCGACGAACAGGCCGCGCGCCTTCTCCTGCATCCAGGTGAGGAAGAAACCGAACATGCGGCCTTGCTCGCCAGCGGACTCCTGCGAAGTGATGCCCATCTCGATCTCATCGAACCACACCACTGCCGGTGCGATTTCCTCCAGCATGCGGCAGGCCTGCACGAACGCGCCTTCGGCCGGCCCGTGGCGGCCGGAGAAAATCTCGGTCATATCGATGCGGTACAACGGCAGCCCGAAATACGAAGCGGTGGCTTTCACCGACAGGCTTTTGCCGCAGCCCGAAACCCCCATGACGAGCAGGCCCTTCGGCACAATGTCGACATTGATCGTCTCCCTCATTTCGAACAGCTTGCGGCGCTCCAGCAACCATTTCTTCAGGTATTCAAGCCCGCCCACATCCTCGATACCGGTCCCGCCGGCGACATATTCGACCAAGCCGGTCCGGTTGAGGAGCAGACGCTTCTCTTCCAACAGGATCGGGGCCGCATCGCCATCCAACTTCTTCGCCACTGCCAACGCGCGGCGGACGGCGTGCCGGGACTCATCCAAGGTGAGCCCCTGGAGCGCACGCGCGAGCCGGTGCAGCGTACCTTCACTGGCATCGACCGTCCCGCCCGCCTTCTTGATGCGTTCCATCTCGCTGCGGAGAAAGGTGATCAGCTCGAACGGACGCTCAGCTCCAGGTAGACGAGGTCGCGCGTGATCTCATCGGGGATGTAGCGCACCGGTGAAGAGATGATCACGTACTTGCCGGTATCGAAGCAACGCTCGTACAGGTCGCGCAATCGCCGGCGGATCTCAGCCGACTCGCGCATCGGCTCGTGGAAATCCTTGAAGTGAAAGATTGCCGGGCCATCGTACGTCACCACGAAGTCGAGGGCGGCGCGCGCTCCCAGCGCTTCGGCCTCCGCCGGCGTGCCGTCCTGCCGGCGCATGCCCTCGGTCATGCTCCAGCTCCACACGGGGATGGAGGGCGCGAAGAACAACTGCGCCGCCTCGCGCAGCAGCTGTCCGATACGTTGCTCCTCCGCCGAACGGATGTAGCTCAGCGGCCGTCCGGCTTGAAAGATCTCCCGCAGCACCTTGAGCGAGCGACTCACTTCCTTCTCAGCCGCGGGGGAATTTGCGCGTTCCGGCATAACGACGAATCAACCTACTGTGGTGTCTCGTAAGTTCGTCGAAGAAACAGGGTACGAAAGAAGCCGACATCTCATCCCCTCACCCCGACCATCTCCCGCAGGGAGAGGGAGCAGAATGGGTCCCCTCTCCTTCCATGAGAAGGTCAGGGTGAGGTGGTAAGATGACATCTTTTCACGCCTTTATTCGACGAATTTCTGGGACGGGACACTAGCACTCAGCACCCAGCACTCAGAACTTCTTCTCCCGCGGCGCGGTGGCGATGGAGAGCTTCTCCGCGCCGGCTTCCTTGGCGATGGTCATGATCTCCACCGCCTGCTCGAGTACGACGTTGCGGTCGCCTTGCAGGATGACGTTGCGCTCGGAGCCTTTCCGGAACGTTGCTTCGAGCGCGGCGCGTAAACCTTCCATCGGCACCGGCTTCCCGTTCAGCTCGATGCGGTGATCAGCGGTTGCGGTCACGATGATACCCGACGGCTCGGCTCCACCGGCGACCGCGCGCGGCAGATTCACTTTTGTCCCCTGCTGCGTCAGCGCCGTACTGGTCACCATGAAGATGATGAGCAGCACGAGAAAAATATCCGTCAGCGGTGTGACGTTGATTTCGGCGACGATGTCGCCCTCTCGCGAATCGGGGTCGAGATCAGCGGGATTGAGCGACACGGGGGATGCTCCCTTCACGCCCGCGTGGCCGGGCGAGTTGGCTCAACAGCTCGTCGGTCCATTCACGCCAGAGCGCTGAGAGGTTGGCGATGCGTACCGTGAAGGCGTTGTAGGCGAAGATCGACAGCACGCCGACGAGCAAGCCGCCGGCGGTGGCGATCAGTGCCTCGGAGATGCCGGCGGCCACGACGGTGAAGCCGCCGGAACCGGTGGCAGCCATGTTCTCGAAGGCGCGGATGATGCCGATCACCGTGCCGAACAGCCCGATGAACGGGGCCAGGCTCCCTACGGTGCCGAGCAGCCACACGTAGCGCTTCAGACGCCGCCCGGTTTCGGAGTGACGGCGGTAGGCGAGACGAACCCGGTGCGTGTCGTCGTCTTCGTGCGTGCTGAGCACCGCCTTGTAGACCGCGCCGAGCGGCGAGGTGTCGCGTCGGCTGGCCGCCAACGCGTCGCTGATGCCGCCCTCTTGCGCGGCTTCGATGACGAGCTGATGCAGCCGCGCTGCGGCACGCGCGGCGCGCGTGAGCGTCCACCATCGCTCGATGATGACCGCAATGCTCACAATCGAACAAAGCAGCAGCGGATACATGACCACGCCGCCGTTCTCGATCAGCGTCAAAAGACCGCGCCCGTTCATGTAACGTGAATCGTGAATCGTGGGTCGTGGATCATGGGTCGTGGGTCGGAGAGGCAGGCTGCTTCCCTGCCATCTTCACGCTCTCCAGAAGAGGCATTGACAAACCATAGCGTAGCCCTCCGAGCGACGCAATTGAAGTCGTGGGTCGTGATTCGTCAGGGCCACGGCAAAGTCGTTCACGGAGGGCAGCATCGCGGACTGCTCCTCGATCCACGGGCCCCTACGCCCGTCATGCCCGCAATCTTCCAGCGGGCATCCAGGATGGGCGGGCTGGATTCCCGCCCCACGCTTTCGCGGGGGCAGGCTTTAAAGATTGCGGGAATGACGCATTCATTGGCGATCGAGGCTCTGTCAGCGACTTTGCCGTGGCTCTGCGTGATCCGTGGCTCGTGGTTCGGTTCAGGAAAGGCCGTTCCCCGAGTCACGATCCACTACCTACAGTTTGACAACCCCGCCTCCGTGATTCCACATTACTGTGCCATGGCCAAGACGATTCACATCCCCGCGGAGGAGATCGAGTGCAAAGAGGAAGCGGACCTGGTCGTCATCGGCGGCGGATCCGCCGGCGTGGCGGCAGCGGTGACCGCGGCGCGACTGGGGCTCCGCACAGTCCTGGTGGAGGACTTCCCGTTCTTCGGCGGCATGTCGACCGGCGGCTGCGTCGGTACGTTTTGCGGCTTCTTCTATCGCGATGCGAGCGGTGATCTTCTCCCCATCGTCGGTGGCTACCCGATGGAGGTAATGCAGAAGCTGCAATCTCGTGGCATGTGTTACGGCCCGGTGCCGTTCAAGACCACAGCCGCCGTGCCCTACGCGCCGTGGGGCCTCAAGCTCGTGCTCGACGAGGCCGTGCACGCAGAGGGCCGCCTCACCGCATATCTCCACGCGCGCTGCTTGCAGGCGGTGGTTGCCGAGCGCGAGGTCCGTGCGGTCATCGTCCACACGCGCTCCGGCCGCGTCGCCTTCAGCGCACGTCATTACATCGACGCGACCGGCGATGCGGCCCTCGCGCTTACAGCGGGCGTGGAGACGATCAAAGGAGAGAGGATCCAATACCCCTCGATGATGTTCTACATGCAGAACGTCGACCTCGGGGCCGCGCTCAGCGACCTTGGAAAACTCAATGCCGTGATCGAGGAGCACGTTCAGGTAGAAGGCCTGCCGCGCAAGTCGGGCAACATTATCCCGACGGGACGCAGAGGGGAGGTCCTGGTCGCCATGAGTCGCGTGAGTATCGGCGAGCGGCCGGTGGATGCCAGCGATGCCGGCGACCTCACGGCTGGTGAGATCGCCGGACGTGAACAGGCGGCGCGCCTGGCCGAGTTCCTCGCGCGTTACATGCCGGGGTTCTCCGAGGCGTTCCTGTCGGACACGGCGCCGCGGCTCGGCATCCGCGAGACCCGCAAGATCGTCGGCCGCTATCAGCTTGTCGACGACGACGTACTCGGGGGGCGGAAGTTCGACGACGGCATCTGCCGCGGCGCCTGGCCAATCGAGCTGCACGTCGCGGGGGGCGAGACGGTATGGAAGTTCCTCGACGACGGGCTCTACTACACCGTGCCGTACCGCTGTCTTCTGCCGTGGGAAATCAACAACCTGCTGGTCGCGGGCCGCTGCATTTCCGCCGAGCGCGAAGCTTTTGCCTCGGTGCGGGTCATCGGCCCGTGCATGAGCGAGGGCCAGGCCGCGGCAGCTGCATGCCATATTGCCGGGGACCGCACCACATTGCCTTCGGTTGACACTGATGCCGTGCGCGCCAAATTGACCGAACTGAGGGCCCTGCTGTAGCGATTCTCGCGCCGGCGCTGCGTTCACGCCGCCTGCGACCGGGAGGTGCGGTGCGGACAGATAACTGAAAGAGCCAGCGTGGCAGCCAGGAGAAGCCTTTGCGCTACCAATGGCGTCCTCTTCATACCGCCCTCAACATGGTAGACGCGGGGTACAAACAAATCGTTCGCGACGCAACCCCGCCGGGATTGCTTCCCCGCTCACAAGGCCGGATTTACACGAGGCACCTCGGCTGGTAGCGTTCACTCCAATGTCCACTGGCAGCGGCAGACTCATAGGCATTGCGCGCCATGCCGTCGGCGCCGTTGTTTGTACCGCGTTGCTGGCGTCGTCGCTGGGCGCGCATGCGCCAGCTTTCGCATGCGACCTCTGTGCGATCTACATTGGCACCGAGCAGCGCGAGAGCCGCACCGGCCTGTTTGGCGGGATCGCAGAGCAGTACTCGGATTATGAGACGTTGCAACGCGGAGGCAAGCAGGTGCCGAATCCAGCCGGTGAGCGCCTCCATAGCTTCATCACCCAGGTCGTCGTCGGCTACAACTTCACGCCGCGCATCGCCCTGCAGATCAATGTGCCGCTCATCACCCGCGACTTTCGCCGACAGGAAGCTAGCGGGATCGTCAACGGCGATGAATCCGGCCTCGGCGATCTCTCGCTCCTCGGGAGTTGGGCCGCCTATATCGGCGTGACGGAAAACACCATCGCCCGGTTGACGTTGCTGGGCGGACTCAAACTGCCGAGCGGCAACTCGCGGCGCCTCAAGGAAGAACTCCGAGAATCGGGCGACGTTGAAAGTGGCATCCATGGCCATGACCTGGCGCTCGGATCGGGATCGGTCGACGGCATTGTGGGCGCGCAACTGTTCTGGAGTGGGCGTCGCGTCTTCCTGACTGGGGCGGTGCAGTATCTGCTGCGCACCGAGGGCGACTTCGACTACCAGTTCGCCAACGACCTGATCTGGAGCGGCGGGCCAGGGGAATTCATCCTTCTGACCCACCAGTACACCGTTGGCGTCCAGGCCGAGCTGACGGGAGAGTCCAAAGGCAACGACACGCTCGCCGGGGTGCGAGGGACCGACACGGCGATCACCGCGCTGTATTTGGGTCCTGATGTGCGGTTCACGTGGGGAACGTCGCTGGGTGCGAACCTTGCCGTCGATCTGCCAGTACTGCAGAACAACTCGGCCTTGCAGATCGTGCCGAACTTCCGCCTGCGCGGCGGAGCGACCTGGCGATTCTAGTCGAGGAAGACGTCGTGCGATCCCCGTTTCGTCTTCGGTTCGTGCTGGCTGCCCTGCTATTACTCGAGGGCGCGAGGGCGAGGCCGGCGCCTGCGAAAATCATTATTGGTGATGCTGTGCCGGCGATCAAGCTTCTCGACTGGGAGGGACAACCGGTCAACCTCGCCGATCTGAGGGGCAAGATTGTGGTCATCGATTTCTGGGCGAGTTGGTGCGCGGTGTGCCGCGAGGCGCTGCCGTCGGTGGATGCCATCAGTCGGCGCTTCGCCGGCGCCTCGGTGGTGGTGATCGGCATCAACATAGACCAGACTCCTTCGATGGCCGATCACTTTCTCGCCGACTACCTGCCGGTGCGCTCCATGATGCTGCTCCGTGATCCGGAAGCGGAGGCGCTCGCGCGCTTCGGGGCAGAGGGGATGCCGGCGATCTACGTCGTCGACCCCCAGGGTATCGTCCGCTTCGCCGAGTCGGGGTATCGACCGGAACGCCTGACGGCGGTGGAGAACGCCGTCGCCCAATACCTGCCGCAAGCCTCGCATGCGGGCCCGCAGTAGTCTGTGTCGGCGACGTGAGACTGGACTGTCGAAGACCTCAGCGATCAACGTCTCCGAGGTGGCGACCATCGACAAACGTGCCCTCCTGAGCCGAGTCGGTACGTTAGCCGCTGCGAAGCTCGCCTTGGTCGAAGAGGGGCTACGGCTGGTGCTCGGGTTGTGATCGGGGTGCAAACGCGACACTAGGGGTTAAGGTCTTTGGGTTAAGGGGAAATCCCAAGTCGCCAGTAGCTTGTAGCCCCGCGTTTCTCCGCATATTGTGGAGTCATTCGGAAAAGGGACGTCAATGCCGCGACGGACGCCGGTTGTGCTTTCAGGGTTTGTTGTAGGTACTGTCGGCCATAGAGGACCAGTCTATTCAGGCCTGCACTAATAACGCTGTCAAGCTCAGGAGAGGAGGCTCAGCTTTACCCAAACCCGTCCACGGGAGAAAGGAACAATGCCCGGACGTGCTCATACCCTTCAAGACTCTCGGGGCCGCTCAGACGAGGAGTGGTGGAGTCTGCTCACCCCGCTGCGCTGCTCCAACAAGGGCGTGGCGACGCAAATGTCACTCGCGAGCAGGCCCTTCACGGTAGCTATTATCACATTACTCATCGTCCTCCTGCTCTACCTGACCAGCTTACAGAATCCCGTTCTTTCCCATAGCGCCGCGGAGATGTTCGGCGCCGTCGTGGCGCTGGGCATCTTCATGTTGAGGGAACTCCGGAAGGCGCACGCGCGCATGGAAAAAGCCCTGGCCGAGGCGAAACGCGTGGAGGACGAACGCCAGCTGACCATCGATTTGCTCCACCTCATCAACACCAGCTATCGAGACGTGGACCGTAGCGTCGAGAGCGTGACGAAGCGTCTGACGGCCCTGCTCCGCGAGCGCTCCGGGTGCGAGGCGGTCGCCATCCGCTACCGCAAGGGCTCCGATTACCCGTACCTCGTTACATCTGGATTACCAGGGCACTTCCGGCAGTCCGAGAACAGCCTTCTGGCTTCAGGGGCCGGGCGCGATGATTCCGGGGTCCCGCAGGAACTACACCACGAGTGTCTTTGCGGCGCCGTCGTTTCCCGCGGCTTCGATCCGTCCTTGCCGTGCTTCACGCCGCACGGGAGCTTCTGGACCAACAGCCTGTCGGAGTTGTTCGCCTCCAGTGCCGAGGTCCGTTGCCTGGTTACACGAAGACTTTGTCTTGCGATGCGATACGAATCCATTGCCCTGGTACCTCTTCGGCTCGGGACGGAGACGCTGGGGCTGGTGCAGTTCAACGACCCGCGGCAGGGGCGGTTCACGCCGGAGTTCGTGGCGCAGCTGGAAAGAATTGCTGACCACATCGCCATCGCCATTGGCCGCCTGCTGACCGAGGAAGCGCTGCGCGAGAGTGAGGATCGGTTTCGGACGGTGGTGGAACATTCGCCCGAAGCCAAGATGATCGTGTGGCAGGGACGCATCATCTTCAAGAACCCCGAGCAGGAACGCCTCTTCGGAGCGCAACCCGAAGAGATCCCTTTCCGCGATGTCGGTGCGATCCACCACGAGGACGAGAGGACGTTCGAACAGTTCTGCGCGGCCATCGGGGAGGAGAGCAGCCGCCGGCAAACGCTGGAGCTCCGCTTCTACCTTCCCACGCCAGCCGGCGAGAAAACCCTTCGTTGGATGCATTGCCAGAGCAACCCGATCGACTACCAGGGAAAGAAGGCCACGCTCGTCAGCATGGTCGACATCACAAGGGTGAAGGACTTGGAGCGGATCGTAGCCATCCGTGAAAACCTCGCGTCCATCGGCCAGCTGGCTACCGGGATTGCACACGAGATCCGCAATCCGCTGTGCGGCGTCAATCTCAACTTATCGACCATCGAGGACCTTTGCCTAAGCTCCGACGGCCTGGGCGCTCAGGAGAAGGAGACCGTGAGCCTGCTGCTCGGGCAGGCGAAGGCTGCGTCGAACAGAATCGCCTCCGTGGTCCAACATGTGATGGACTTCTCCCGGCATGCTCCGCCGAAGCTCGAGATGATCGATGTGAACCGCGTGGTCGAGGCGGCCGCGGAATTTTCACTGGCCGCTCTGCGCCGGAGTGAGGTCGAACTGCAGCGGGCCCTGGAACCGAACGAAGTCAAGTGCCTTGCAGACTTCCGGCTCCTGGAGCACGTCCTCCTCAACCTGATTACAAACGCCGTTGAAGCCATGCAAGGCGGCACGGGGCGCAAGCGGCTCGGCCTTGCCACCGCGCGTGAAGATCACAGGGCCGTTATCACCGTGTCCGACTCGGGACCCGGGGTGCCCGCTCACTTGCACCACAGAGTATTCGAACCGTTCTACACGACTCGGAAGGACGGACATGGAATTGGCCTCAGCTTCAGTCACCGGATCATCGCTGATCATGGTGGGTGCTTGTCCGTCTCTACGAGCCAGTGGGGCGGGGCCGAATTCCGCATCG
>Ga0315281_10009749_pt1 | contig 13298 bp, 8 predicted proteins | sample YL17G07_0_MG_FD_204540 | JGI IMG/M metagenome (GOLD analysis project Ga0315281, IMG submission 204540) | Sediment microbial communities from Yellowstone Lake, YNP, Wyoming, USA - YL17G07_0 | ecosystem: Environmental > Aquatic > Freshwater > Lake > Sediment | place: USA: Wyoming | collected... | reverse complement strand
TGTGACAACTCGAAATGCGCCCGCGTGAGCGGTCTGGTCGTCGTCGCAGGGGCCGATCGTGCTCGGCCCGATCTGGCTCTGGGCCGACCACGATCGGTGCCTGCGGCTGCGCCGATCGGAATCCGGACGCCGTGGCGATCCGGCGTGCCGATCGTCGCGAACATCCGCCGGAGGTGCGCCGCCGCGGCACCCGCCGGCTGGTAATCGCCGATCGGCACGGCCAGCGAGAGGTACCTGCCGCCGTCGCCGATCATCAGGCCGCGTTCGGCCAGCGCGGCCAGCCGCCCCGCGCTCGGCGCGTCGAGCTGCGCGCTTTCGGTGATCGCGTCGCCCGCCAGGTACAGCGCGCGATCCTCACCGCACAGGACCGAGAGCGGCGCGACTGTGTGCGGGCGCGTGTCGAAGATCATCAGCCGATCGTCGAGGTCGACCGACACGAGCTCCGCGTTCCGCCACGTCGTCTTCCACGCGTGCACGCTCTTGACGAGCGGCTCGGCGTAGCGCGCCACGTCCTGCGGCCGCGCGTAGTCGTAGGCGAAGTAGTAGGCGAGGTTGCGCCGCGCGCTCTCGGGCAGGTCGTAGAGAAATTCGTAGAAGGGCAGCGGCCGCACCTTCGTGAAGCCGAGCTGCGTCGACTCGTTGAAGTTGGGGCTGAACCGATCGAGGCGGATCGCGGTCACGCCCATCGGGCGCGGCAGGTGGCACACGCGCGCGGCGAGGTCCGCCATCCGCACGTAGTCGTCGGGCGATTCGCCCGGGAACCCCAGGAGGAAGTTCCAGATGGGGAACACGCCAATCTCCTTGCACCATTTCAGGAGCTGGATGTTCTGCAATCCCGACACGCCCTTCTTCATCTGCTTCAGCACGCGGTCGCTGAAGCTCTCGATGCCGGGCTGAATGGTCGTGACGCCGGCGTCGCGCAGCAGGCGGACCTGGTCCTTCTTCAGGTTCGATTTCGTCTCGTAGAACAGCGTCACGCCCAGCTTGCGGCGCGCGAGCTCGGGCAGCAGCGTCTTGAAGTACTTCAGGTCGAGAATGTTGTCCACGACCTGAATGTCGCTGCCGGGGTGGGCCGTCGCGAGATGCGTCAACTCTTCGAGCGCCCGCGCGGCCGACTTGCTGCGGTACGCCATCGTCGCGCCGTTCAGCCCGCAGAACGTGCAGTGCATCCGCTCGCCCCACCAGCAGCCGCGCGACGTCTCGACGAAGACGCTCGGTTGCCACGTCCTCTCGAAGCGGCTCTCGCGGAAACGTGAAAAGAAGTCGCTGTAGTCCGGATACGGCAGCGCGTCGAGATCGGTGACGGCCGGCGCGGTCGGCGGGCGCAGTGCCGGTCCGGCAGCGGCGACGGTCCGCTGTGTCACGACGCCGGGGACATCCTCAATCGCCCCGCCCTGCACCAGGCGCGCGGCGAGTTCGGCGAACACGTGATCGGCTTCGCCGGACACGATGGCGTCGACGAACGGAAACTGCCGGACGGTTTCAACACCCATCGTCGCTTCGCAGTTCGCGCCGCCCAGGACGATCACGGTGTCCGGCAGCCGGGCCTTGATACGTTTCGCCAGCGCGAGCGACGCCAGATGCTGTTGAAAGACGCTGGTGAGGCCGACGATCCGCGGTCGCGCGGCGACGATGCGATCGGCGCACGCGTCGACGAAGGCGGCGGCCGCGGACTTCGCCGCAAGGATGGCGCGCAGATCGGCCTTGCCCGGCGGCCTGCTGATGTTGCGGCCGAGCCACGAGGGCGGCGTCATCAGGACATCTGTGATGTACCGCTCGTCGTGCGCGGGGCTCCAGTCGAAGAGCGCGTGCGAGAAGATCCATTCGCCGACAAACACGCGCGACATGGCGCGGTGCTCGCTCGCGATCTTCGAATACAGCTTCTGACCGATCCGCTCGGCGAAGGGCAGCGTGAAGTACTCGACGCGGCAGGTGAGCCCGCGCGCGCGGATCTGCGGCTGCAGGAGGCTCAGGCCGAGCGACGGCGAGAAGAGCGGGCCGAACGGCATCGACACCAGAAGGACGTCGACGGGGGCATCGAGACCATCGGGGCCGCTCATCGCGCGGCCCCTGCCGTCGCGGCTGGCAGCGCGGACGCCTCGCGGGCGGCAGTCGCCAGCAACGCCGGTCTCGGATTCGCGAGGCTCCAGCCGGCCGCGAACTCGGCGTACGCCTGCCGTGCCTCGGCGATCTGGCCCGTCGCCGCCAGCGCGCGCGCGAGTTGCAGGCGCGCCAGGACGTACACGAGGTTGACCGGCTGATTCCCGCGGTGCGCAAGAAGGCCACGGAACTGGGTCACGGCGGTCTGCGGATCCTTGATCTGCAGGTGCGCGAGGCCCCGCAGGTACGGAAGCCACGGTCCCGCCGCGCGCTCGTACGCCGCGGCGCTGCTGAGCGCCGTCAGCGCACGCTGTCCATCCGCATTCGCGATGGCGACGGCGGCCTGCAGCATCGGCGAGAGCGCGCCGACGACGTCGGGGGCCGGCGGTTGCGCGCGCGCGTACGCCGCGGCCAGCTGCGCCGCCTGCACCGCGCGCCCCGCGAATGCGGCGGCGAGCGTCGCGGTCCACGTCGTTTCGCCGCCCATGCTCGTCGCCAGCGCCTGCTGCAACCCGTCGACCGCCCGCGCGCGATCGCCGAGCAGCGCGTCGCCGAGCGCCTGCTCTGCGATCAGGCTGCCCGCGACGTCAATCACGTGCGCGGCCCGCGCGCCGGCGACCGCCTGCCCGTACAACGTGCGGCCGGCGGCGATGTCGCCGCGGGCCAGCGCGGCCCGCGCGGCTTCGGTCACGACGACGTATCCGTCGGCGCGCGCTTCCGCGGCGCGCAGGTGTTCGGCGACCGCACTCTCGTCGCGATCGAGGAAGGCGATGTCGATGCCGAGCGCGCGGGTGAACGACGCATCGAGGCCTCTCGCCTCCGCGTCGCGCAGGACGGCCTTGCACTCGTCGATCCGATCGAGGATCAGCAGCGTCCGCGCGAGCTGCTGGTACGGCACGACGGAGTTGGGCGCGAGCGCCACGGCCGTCCGCGCTTCCTGAATCGCCTCATCGAACTGGTTCAGGCGGAAATAGGTCGACGACAGGTTCACGTGCGGGATCCAGTCCGCGGGGTACGTGCTGGCCCAGAGCCGGTACGCGCCGACGGCTTCGTCGAGCCGGCCGGTGACGGTGTAGTGGTAATGCGACTTGATGAACAGCCGCTCGGGCTCGCTGAGGGAGTCGCTCCGCGCGAACGCGCGCTTGATGTAGGCCTGCGCGCGCTCGAGATCGCGGAGGTTCGTGTAGATCGCGGCGAGGCGCGCGGCCGCCAGTGCGAAGTTCGGATCGAGATCGAGCGCATGTTCGAAGAGCGGAATCGCCTGGAGGTCGCCCGTCTTGGCGCGCGTGTCGACGCCCATGCTGTACGCCTTCAGCGCCTCGAGCGACGGCGTCGTCGCGTCCGGCAGCGCGACGTTGAAGCGCTGAATGGATCCGATCGACTCGCCGAGCCGCTCGCGCACGCGCGCGGCGGCGGCGCCCACGCTGGCGAGCACGTCCGTCTTCGCAGGGGCCTGCGTCTGCTCGCGCGCCAGGGTTTCACCCGTCCGGCAGGCTTCCGCCTCGAGCGTGATGACGTACGTCGACGCGAGCGGCGAGATCGATCCGAGCAGGATGCCCTGGACGCCCATGCGCTGACATAACTCGCGCGCGAGCGTGGCGGTCACCGGCTCGTCGGGCGACCGTTCCATCCGCTGGAGCGATGCCCGCACGAGCGGCGTCGGCGCCACGTGCACGTACGGCGACTGCTGCAGCTGAATCTCCAGCGCGTCGCGCAGCGCGCCGTCGAAGACGGCTTCGCCCGTCGTGTTGGTGAAATCGGCGAGCAGCAGCGGTTCGCGCGCGGCCAGGCTCAGCGTGCGGCCCCGGTACCACGAGAACCCGCCGTACGCGCCCGCCGCCAGGACGAGGATCGCCACGGCGATGACGCTGACGTCGCGAATGTTCGGGGCCGCGAATACGCGCGCGAGTCCCGAGGAACCACCGCGCGGCGTGAACGCCGGCGTCTTGCGAAACACGTCCGTGCCGAGCGTCAACCCGCTCGATGGCGGCGCCGTCGCCGCGAACTCGCGGCTCGCGCTCGATCCGCTTTGCACCGCGCGCAGCTGCGCGGCGACTTCGCCGGCGCTGGACGGCCGGGCGTCCCGGTCTTTTTCGAGCAGCCGCGTGAGCAACGTGCGCAGTTCGGCCGGCAGCCCTTTGCCCGCCGGCAGGTCCAGGCCCGCAGGCCTCTCGTGCAGGATGGCATCAATGATCGCCGTCGTCGAGCGGCCGTCGAACGCGCGGCGGCCGGTGAGCATCTCGTGCAGGACGAGGCCGAAGGAAAACAGATCGGTCCGGTGATCCAGCGGATCGCCCAGCGCCTGCTCCGGCGACATGTAGAGCACGGTGCCGACGGCCGCGCCTGGATTGGTGAGCGACGCGGGACGCCGCGTCTCCATGTTGGGATCGGAGGTCTCTACGATCGCCGCCAGACCGAAGTCCAGCAGCTTGGCGTCGCCGCGCGTGGTCACGAAGATGTTGGCCGGCTTCAGATCGCGATGAATGATGCGGGCCCGGTGCGCCGCGTCCAGGGCGTCGGCGATCTGCACGCCGAATCCGACGACGGTGCGCACCGGCAGCGGGCCGGCGGCCATCGTGTCGAGCAGCGTCTGGCCCTTCAGCAGTTCCATGACGAGGTAGGGCCGGTTGCCTGCTTCCGGCGCCTGGCCGACGTCATAGATCGTGCAGATGTGCGGGTGGTTGAGGGCCGACGCCGCCCGTGCCTCGCGCTCGAAGCGCCGCAGGTGTTCCTCGGAGGCGGCGAGCGCGGGCGACAGCAGCTTCAGCGCGACGTCGCGGCGCAGTGTGCGGTCGTGCGCCTGATAGACCTCGCCCATGCTGCCCGCGCCAAGCGGCTGGACAATCTCGAAACGGCCGGCGATGCACGTGCCTGGCGTGAGCGGCACAGGCGCCTACGAGACCCGTCGCATGGTCCAGCCGTACACCGGCGGACAAGGCCGACGCAGCGCGACGACGTCGGGGATCCGACGGGCGATTGAAGTCCGGGGGGAGTACTTCCAGTCGAGCGGGGTGGGTCTATCCCGACTGGTACCGTGATGCCGTTTCACACTTGGGAACCGGCCGATTCTACCTCAACCGCGCCGTCGTCACCGTGGTTGATCCGGCGGCAACAGGCCGCTCGGATCGAATGGAAGTGGCGCCGCGACTGCGCGACAGCCAGGTTGATACACATCGTCCCAGGCGGAGAGTGCGGCGCGGCTGAAGGCCGAGCGCGGAGGAGCGGACGAAGGGCGATTCGAATACCATGAGAGAGGCCAGACGTGGGACGAAGCAATGGCGGGGTACTTCCACTTACACGAAGGGCCCTGCAGTCGAGTGAAGGTTCGGCCGAAACATCAGTGTCAACATTTGTCAGATGACCGGCATGTTGACAGAAATTGTCAATGCGACGTCCTGCTGAGTTCGACAAATGACTGATTTCCTAGAGGTTCAGGCGTTCGCCCCTGTCGGCACGGAGTCTGCACAGCCGCCGACAGGCAGTAAACGGACCATGAATCGCAACGCACGCGGCTTTGCCATGATCGACGTGATCTTCGTCTGCGGGATCATCGGTCTGCTCTGCAGCATCGTGTTGCCGAAACTCGCGCTGGCCCGGCAGTCGGCGGGCTCGGCGTCGGCGATCGGGTCGATGCGTGCGATCAACAGCGCGCAGTTGACGTTTGCGCTGACCTGCGCCGGCGGGTTCTACGCGCCAACACTCACAGCGCTCGGCACCGCGCCTCCCGGCAGCAACGAGGCGTACATCACCCCTGAGTTGGGCGCGGCCGACACGGTCACCAAGGCCGGGTACATCATCAAGGTCGCGGCCGTACCGTACGCGGGCGGGCCGCCGACCTGCAACGGGCTGGGCCTGGGCGAGACCGGGCAGGGATTTGTCGCGACCGCGGATCCCACGCAGGTCGACAACACCCGGTTCTTCGCGACGAATTCGAACGCGATGATCTTCGAGGACAACGTCAGTCTTTTCGGCGTCATGCCCGAACTGGGCGAGCCGGCGTCCGGCCGTCCGCTGCTGCGGTGATTCAGCTATAATTCTGGTCCATGTGGACCAAGATGATGTCCGGGCCGCGCAAGAAGGCCCCGAAAACGATTGCAGTCATCGATCCCGATGCCTGCTTTGGCGCGTTTGCGTGCTCCATCTGCCAGGCCGCCTGCCCAGTCGCCAACTGCATCGTGGAAGAGCCCGATCGCGACGGCCGGATGGTGTGCGCCGTGCGGGCCGACCTGTGCATCGGATGCGGGCTCTGCGTGACGCTCGGCAATCCCAGCGCGCCGCAACAGCGCGAGTTCGGGTGCCCGGCTGACTACGACGCCATCAACATGATGCCGTTCGAAGAGGTCGTGAAGCTGCTGCAGGAAGCCGGCGCGGTCGAGGCGACGAGCTAGTTTCGAGCCACCCGGCCTTCGCTCTTCGGCAAAGCCAGCGAGCTACGGCCAGGCTCGCCGAAGCGCCGGAGGCGCGAAGGCGGCAGCCACTATTTTCTTGACGCCGCGGCCTGCGCGTATTTCGACGGCAGCGGGTGATCGATCTTCGACGCAATCCACGCCGACGCCTCGCTGACCTTCGTCAGCGACACACCCGTGTCGATTCCCATCCCGTTCAGCATGTAGATCAGATCGTCGGTGGCGAGATTCCCCGCGGCGCCCGGCGCGTAGGGACAGCCGCCGAGGCCGCCGGCCGACGCGTCGAACGTCGTGATGCCGTGGGGCAGGGCGGCGAGCACGTTGGCGAGCGCCGTTCCGCGCGTGTCGTGGAAGTGGAGCGCGACCTGACTGGCAGGCAGCCGCGCGAGCACGGCGTCGAGCACGCTCGCCACGCTCCCCGGATGCGCGACGCCGATGGTATCGCTGACGGCGACTTCGAAGACGCCAAGATCGGCCAGCCGCATCGCGACGTCCGCGACGCGCGCAGGCGGGACCTCGCCTTCGAACGGGCAGCCGAACGCCGTCGAGAGATAGCCGCGCACGCGCATGCCCGCCGCGAGCGCGCGGTCGCACACCTGGCGATAGGCCGCCAGCGATGCATCGATGCTCTGGTTGATGTTCTTGCGGCTGAACGTCTCGGTCGACGACGCGAAGATCGCGATCTCGGTGACGCCGGCCGCGATCGCGCGGTCCAGACCGGCGGGATTCGGCACGAGCGCCGTGTAGCGCGTCCCCGCGCGACGCGCGATCCCGGCGAAGACCTCCGCGGCGTCGGCCATCTGCGGCACCCACGTCGGGCTCACGAACGCCGACACTTCGATGACCGGGAGATTCGCCGCGCTCAGGCGGTCGACGAAGGCGATCTTGTCGGCGGTCGAGACGCGCGCGCGCTCGTTCTGGAGACCGTCCCGCGGCCCGACTTCGACGATCGTGATGCGCTGTGCCATCCGCCTACTCAACTTCTATCAGAACCGCGTCGGCCTGGACGAGCTCGCCGACTTTGCACGCGACCGTCGCGACCACGCCATCCGCCGTCGCGCGCACGGGCATCTCCATCTTCATCGCCTCGAGCACGACGGCGGTGTCGCCTTTCGTGACGCGATCGCCCGGCTTCACGTGCACGGCAATCACCGTGGCCGGCATCGGCGCCGTCAGCGCCTGACGGCCGGCGCTCGTCGCCACCCGGCGACGCGCCCGGCCGGACGTGGCGGCGGCCGGCGACGTGGTTCCGGCCGGTGACGCCCACGGATCCCAACGCGCGTGCTTCAGGCTCTGCGGGCCGCCCGCCGAGGCTCGCGCAACCCTGACCGGCACGTCGGGAAGCGTAGCGGCCAGCGCGGCGCCTTCGCGATCGAGAAACGCCGTATCGAGGCGGCCCTCCCGAAAGGCCGGCAGGTCGAGAATTTTCATCAGGAACGGCACGTTCGTGGGCAGGCCGGATATCTCAAACTCCGCGAGCGCGGCCGTCAGGCGCGCGATCGCGAGCGCGCGCGTCTCGGCGGTCGCAATGACCTTCGCGATCATCGGGTCGTAGTACACGGAAATCTCGCCGCCCTCGGCGATTCCGGAGTCCACGCGGACGCCGGGGAGCCGCGGCTCGCGATAGCGCTGGACGCGTCCGGCCTGCGGCAGAAAATCCCGCGCGGGGTCCTCGGCGTAGACGCGCGCTTCGATGGCGTGGCCGCGCTGGACGATCCCGTCCTGCGCCCAGGGCAGCGGCTCGCCGGAGGCGACCAGCACTTGCGCCCGGACGAGATCGAGACCCGTCACTTGTTCCGTGACCGGATGCTCGACCTGCAACCGCGTGTTCATCTCCAGAAAATAGAATTGCCCGCCGGGATCGACCAGAAACTCGATCGTGCCCGCGTTGCGGTAGTCCGCCGCGCGCGCCGCGGCCACGGCCGCGGCGGTCATGCGGGCGCGCAGCCCTTCGGAGATCGCCGGCGAGGGGCTTTCCTCGATCACCTTCTGATGACGGCGCTGGGTCGAGCAGTCGCGCTCGAACAGGTGGACGACGTGTCCGTGGGCGTCGGCGAAGATCTGGACTTCGACGTGCCGCGGCGATTCGACGAGGCGCTCGACGTACAGCGTGCCGTCGGCGAACGCGGCCAGCGCCTCGCGGCGCGCCGACTGAATGGCATCATCGATCTCGCCCGTCGCGCGGACCAGACGCATACCCTTGCCGCCGCCGCCGGCCGAGGCCTTGATCAGCGCCGGCAGCCCGACGCGGTCGACCGCGTTTCTGATGCCGGCATCCGACTGATCCGCGGGCGTCTCGCCAGGAACGACGGGGACGCCGGCGGCCGCCGCGAGGCGACGCGCTTCGATTTTTGACCCCATGCGCGCGATCACTGCCGCAGGCGGGCCGACGAAGATGAGTCCCGCGTCCGCGCACGCGTCCGCGAATGCGGCGTTCTCGGAGAGAAACCCGTAGCCCGGGTGGACCGCGTCGGCGTCGCCGGTCCGCGCGGCGTCCAGGAGGCGGGGGATGGAGAGGTAGCTCTTGCCGGCCGGGGATGGGCCGAGCGCGATCGCGCGGTCCGCGGCGGCCACGTGCGGCGCGCGCCTGTCCGCGTCGGAGTACACGGCGATGCTCTCGATGCCCATCTCGCGGCACGCGCGGATGATGCGGAGGGCGATCTCGCCGCGGTTCGCGATCAAAAGGCGACGGATCATGGAATGCGGAACCACGGAGGACACGGGGGACACGGAGCAGGCATCGTGGGTGGGGTCACGCGGTCCACGATGCCTGCCGCTTTTCGAGGAACGCTTTCAGCCCTTCTTGACCTTCCTTCGACACCCGCCGCGCAGCGATGGCGGCGGCGGTGATCGGCGCGGCGTCGGCGATCGCACGATCCCCGACCTGCGGGATCAACGCTTTGGCCGCGGCGATGGCTTCCGGGCCGCCCGTCAGCAATTCGCGCACGTAGCCATCGACGGCTGCGTCCAGATCCGCGGCCGGCACCACGGCGTGCACGAGGCCGATCTCCTTCGCGCGCGCGGAGGAGAAGCGCGCGCCGGTCAGGAACAATTCGCGAGCCGCCGAGCGGCCGATCTTCGCCAGCGCGAACGGGGAGATGACGGCAGGCAGGATGCCGAGTTTCACCTCGGTGAAGCCGAAGCGCGCCTGATCGTCGGCGACGACGATGTCGCAGACGGCGGCAAGGCCGGCGCCGCCGCCGAGCGCGGCGCCCTGGATCCGGCCGATAACCGGCACCGGCAGTTCGTCGATGGCCGAGAACATGCGCGACATGGCCATCGCGTCGCGGAGATTCTCTGCCTCGGAATACTGCACGGTCTTCGCCATCCACCCGACGTCGGCGCCGGCGCAGAACGTCTTGCCCGCGCCGGCGATGACGACGACGCGGACCTCCTGGCGAGCCGCCGCCGCGCGCACGCCGCCGGCCCACGCCGTCAGCTCGGCGATCATGTGTTCGTTGAACGCGTTGCGAACCTCGGGACGGGTGAGTGTCAGGCGCTCGATTGCGCCGTCCCGCGTGGAGAGCAGATGGGTGAGCGTCATCCACGTTTCTTTCTACATGCGAAAGATGCCGAATTTCGGCTCAGGGATCGGCGCGTTGAATGCCGCTGAGAGTCCCAGCGCGAGTGACTGCCGCGTGTCCGCGGGATCGAGGATCCCGTCATCCCAGAGACGGGCCGTCGAGTAGTACGGGGATCCCTCGTGCTCGTATTTATCGAGGATCGGCTGCCGGATCGCGGCTTCCTCGTCCGGGGAAAATGGCTTGCCTTCCCGTGTCAGCTGATCGCGCTTCACCGTGGTCAGCACCGCCGCCGCCTGCTGCGCGCCCATCACCGAAATCCGCGCGTTCGGCCACATCCACAACAGCCGCGGCTCGTAGGCCCGGCCGCACATGCCGTAGTTGCCGGCGCCGTGCGAGCCGCCGAGGATCACCGTGAACTTCGGCACGACGGAGTTCGCGACCGCGTGGACCATCTTCGCGCCGTCCTTCGCAATCCCCGCGCGCTCGTACTGGCGCCCGACCATGAAGCCCGTGATGTTCTGCAGGAAAATGAGCGGGATGCCGCGCAGGTTGCACAACTCGATGAAATGCGTCGCCTTCAGCGCCGACTCCCCGAACAGCACGCCGTTGTTCGCGACGATGCCGACCAGGAAGCCGTGCAGCCGCGCGAACCCGGTGACGAGCGTCGCCCCATAGCGCTCCTTGAATTCGTCGAAGCGCGATCCGTCGACCAGCCGGGCGATGATCTCGTGCACGTCGTACGGCTTGCGCACGTCCGCGTTGACGATGCCGTAGAGCTCGGCGGGGTCGTAGCGCGGATCTTCGGGCGCGGCCATGTCGGCCGGCAGATACTTCGCCGTATTGAGCGTGGACACCACCGTCCGGCACAGGTCGAGGGCGTGCGCGTCGCTGTCCGCGAAGTAGTCGGCCACGCCGGAGACGCGCGTGTGGACGTCGGCGCCGCCCAGGTCCTCGGCGGTCACTTCTTCGCCGGTCGCGGCTTTCACGAGCGGCGGTCCGGCGAGAAAGATCGTCCCCGTCCCCTTGACGATGATCGTTTCGTCCGACATCGCCGGCACGTACGCGCCGCCGGCCGTGCACGATCCCATCACGACGGCGATTTGCGGAATCCGCTCCGCCGACATGCGGGCCTGATTGAAGAAGATGCGGCCGAAGTGGTCGCGGTCCGGGAACACGTCGGCCTGGAGCGGCAGAAACGCGCCGCCGGAGTCGACGAGGTAGACGCTGGGCAGGCGGTTCTGGAGCGCGATCTCCTGCGCGCGGACGTGCTTCTTGACCGTGATCGGGAAGTACGTCCCGCCCTTGACCGTCGCGTCGTTCGCGACGATGAGGACTTCACGGCCGGAGACGCGGCCGATCCCGGTGACGAGGCCGGCGCCGGGCGCGTCGCCGTCGTACAAGCCGTGCGCGGCCAGCGGCGAGAGCTCGAGGAACGGCGACCCCGGATCCAGTAACTGGCTGATGCGATCGCGGACCGGCAGCTTGCCCTGCGCGCGATGCCGCTCGAGATACTTGGCCCCGCCGCCCTCGCGCGCGCGGGCCGTGTGCTCGCGCAGTTCGGCGACGAGCTGCTGCATGCGGGCACGGTTGGCCTGGAAGAGCGGATCGGCGGGGTCGATGTGTGTGTGGATCGTTTCCATGAATACTGACTACCGGCGACTGACTCTCGACTATTCTTACCAGCCGCAGCAGTCGGTCTTGAATCCGCAGCCTGGGCAGCGCCAGACGGCGTGCATGCGATACATTTCTTCCTGACCGCAGCGCTCGCAGAGGACGGCGTCCGGGTTGTCGCCTTTCTTCGGGTCCCGCGTGCCGATCTTCAGCGGGCTGATCGGCCGGGCGGGCAGGTGAGGCGGTGTCGCGTCGGACATCGCGGGGATTATCGCACATGGTGAATTGGCTCCGGCGCGGATCGGCGCTCGCGCGATTGGCGGGCCGGTCTGCGTGGCTGGGACTCGACGGCTTCTATCGCAGCGACAACCTCACGTACGCCGCGTCGATCGCGTACTACGCGCTGCTGTCGCTGTTCCCGCTGTTCCTGCTGGCGTTCGCGCTGCTCGGGCAGGCGGCGTCGGACGCGCACGACCGCAACGCCGTGCTCGAGTTCGTCCTGCGGTACTTTCCGGCCGACTTCGAGTTCATCACGACGCAGCTGGACGCCTTCCGCGGGAGCACGGTCACGCTGGGCGTCGCGGGCACCGTCGCCCTCATCTGGGGGGCGCTCGGCGTGTTCGGCGCGATCACGACCGCCGTCAACTACGCCTGGGGCGTCGAGTCGCAGCCCAGCTTCTGGAAACACAAGCTGGTGTCGTTTCTCATGCTGATCGTGGCCGGCGTCCTGCTGCTCATCGCGCTCCTGCTGGTCAGCGCGTCGCAGATCGTCGGCGCGACCTGGTTCGCGGACATCCTCGCGCGGTTTCCGGCGCTCGCCGTGCTGCGCGGACTGACCGTGCGGTCGGCGACGACGGTCCTGTTTGTCGTGGTGGTCGCCTTCATCTACTACTTCGTCCCGAACACTGCCGTCCGGTTTCGAGACGTGTGGCCCGGCGCCATCGTCACGGGATTGCTGTGGAAGGGCGCGCTCAGCGCGTTCTCGTGGTACGTCCGGGACATGAGCCGCTTCACCCGCGTCAACGGTTCGATCGCGGCCGTCGTCGTGTTCCTCATCTGGGTCTACGTGCAGGCCATCATTCTTCTCTACGGCGTGGAATTCACGGTGGCGTACGCGCATTTGCGGCGGGAGTCGCGCGCTTGACCGGGCGGGTAGGGTCTCTGCTCTTCGTGGTCTCCATTCAGTTGGTTTCGGTCGCCGACGAGATCACCATCGGCAAACAGACGCAGGCCGAGACCCGCAAGCACACACCCGAGATCGGCGACCCGGCAGTCCGCGCCTACGTCACGAAGATTGGCAGTCGGCTCGGCGGGCACGCCCGAGGCGAGCGCTATCCGTACAGTTTTTCCGTCGCCGACTACAGGGAGATCAATGCCTTCGCGCTGCCCGGCGGACCCGTGTGGCTGAACCGCGGCGCGATGCAGGCGGCGGGGACCGAGTCGCAGCTGGCCGGCATCCTGGCGCACGAGGTCGCGCACGTCGCCCAGCGTCACGCGGCGCAGCAGGTGTCGAACATGATGGTCGCCAACATGGGGATGACGTTGTTCAGCGCGCTCCTTGGCAACACGGGCGCGGCGATGGCGGCCAACATCGCGGCGCGGTACGTGGCGGGCGGGACGTTCCTCAAGTTCAGCCGCGACGATGAGGCCGAGGCCG
>Ga0315281_10009746_pt1 | contig 13300 bp, 11 predicted proteins | sample YL17G07_0_MG_FD_204540 | JGI IMG/M metagenome (GOLD analysis project Ga0315281, IMG submission 204540) | Sediment microbial communities from Yellowstone Lake, YNP, Wyoming, USA - YL17G07_0 | ecosystem: Environmental > Aquatic > Freshwater > Lake > Sediment | place: USA: Wyoming | collected... | reverse complement strand
ATTTCTGGAAGATCGCCATCCTGTGACGGTGACCCTCCCCGTGCGGGTCCTCGATATCCTCAAGACGGTCGATCCCGATCGTGCACGTGCGATCGCCAAGCTCGCGGACATGGTGAGCAGGGGGGGGCGCGACAGGAAGCCGGTGGAGATCGTGGAAGTGGCGCCGCACCGAGGCCTGATCGTCGTGACGGAGAGCCCGTCCCTCAGGAGCATCGAGGGACTGCGCCTGATCGAGATCGCTCCTACCCGGTTCCTCATCACGGTGGAAGCGAGTCTCAGTGTGGAATCGCTCGAGGTTCAGATTCAGGACCGGATAGAGGAGGCGAGCGGCAGTCCGGAAGAGATCGCGCTCCTGAAAGAACTGTTTTCCCAGCTCCGCCACCAGCGCCGGCGCAAGGCGGTCTCGAAAGAGGAGCTCCTCATCGTCAGCATGTGAGGAGATGGCGGTTCATCGCAACCGGATGGCCGGATTATACAGCTCCATACCCAAGGCAAGATTGTAGAATTCAACCGTCGTTACGCAACGCGGAGCGCGCACAATGGCGATCGACCCCAGGACCCACAGAATCTATTTGCCCATCGCGCAATTTGGTCCGCCCCCCCGCCTCGACACCAGAGAACCCGAGACCGCGGCCAGCAATAATCAAGGACAGCTTTGTAATCCTGGTGGTGGGGAAATGAGGAGGTAACCCTGGTTTTTGCTCGCTGCGCAGAGGCAAGCCTACGTAACAATTCACAGCGGCACAATAAATGGGGGAGAATCAATCTCCATCCGGCACTGTTCTCGAATCTCTTATATACCCCGAGCGCAAGAAGTGGATAATGCTATGTCAAAAGCAGACAGGATAAAGAGGATGAGGAAAGATTGAAGATATTTTCTGGTGTTCACTAGTACTTCTCCTGCTTATTTTCTTATATTATAATTATGGCAATTCTCAATGATGAAGCCAACAGGCCTGCACCTCGCCTCAAGAACTCTTCAGGTACATCATATCCACCTTGCACGATTGAAGTGCCTGAGTGAGAGAGCAGTGCCATTTCTAGAGAGTTCTGCCACGAAGGGGTCCCGCCCATTATCCGGTATCGAGAATGCGGTATAATTTGGGAGCCCGCCACCCTATCGCAGGCGGACGGCAATCCCATGGCATTTATGCGACGACCCTCGCACAATCGCGCGGGCGCCGTGCGCCTGGCGGTTGCTCTGCTTTGTGCCGAGCTTTCCCTCTGTCTTCCCGCACGCGCCTGGGATAAGGGCACGGCGGATGCGATCGCGGGAGCGGCCCTTTCGTCCCTCCCCGGCGTGACCGGGTCCTTCCTCGAACGGGAGAAGTCGTTCTTCATCCAGGGGTGGGAGGCCGGCGAGGAGACCCTCGCACGCTACGCGGGCTTCGCCACATACGACAGCTCGGGCTACGCCGCGGGGAAACTGGACTCTCAGATAACGCTGCTGCGCGAGCTGTTCCCGCGGGAGCAAACCCCTTACATGGCATACCGCCTGGGAATCCTTGCGCGACTCGTGGCGGATCTCAACTCCCCCTTCGCGACCGCCACCTCTCCACAGGAACAGAAGCTGCGCGGCCGGTTCATGGCGGATGTCGAGGTCAACCGCGCAACGCTGCGAGGCGCGCCGCTGCCGCCTCGCATCCTCCGTAACCCGGGCGCGGCCGTCGCGGCTGCGGTGAAAAGGGCCTCCGGGTGGGCGGGCCCGGTGCAGGCGCAGTATCTCTCGGGCAGGGGGTACAACGTCATCGCGCAGCAGGCCGCTGCAACGTTCTACAGGGCAGCCGCGCAGATGGTGCGCGACGTCCTCTTCACGGTCGGGGCCGGCAGAGGCGGCGCAGCGGAACCCGCCGCGCGGTACGGCTACTATAATGACGCCTGCGATTACTATCTCCGGCGTGGAATGGCGCAGGATGCGCTCGCGGCGTACAACAGAGTTGCAGACATGGCCCCCGCGATCCAGGCCGGCAGCGTGGTCTCGCTCCAGGACGCGCTGGGAAAGTACAGTCTCACCATCCACATCCTCTCCCTGGAGGAGAAGCTGCGGGAGGCGGGAATCTCTCCGGAGCGGAAGGCGGGGGAGCAACTGATGGTGTCTTTCCTTTCAGGGCTCGCACAATTCGCGGAGCGCAGCCTGGACGCCCGGCGGGAGCAGGACTCCCGATTCGCGCTGTCGCTCTGCCTGCGCGAGGGATACCTCCCCGACCGGACGCTGGAGAATTGCCGGCGCCTCTACGGACTGGAGGGGCTGAAGAATCTTGACGTGCCCGAGAACGCGCAGAAGATCTACCGCGAGGCCAACAGCTTCGAGGCGGCGGCCGGCAGGGCCTGCGATGAGGGGAAACTCTGGGTGGCCAACGACTCGTTCCTCCATGCGGCGGCGCTGTACTCCGCCATCCCCGTGAGCGTGCGGGAGCTGAACCGTGCGAGCAACGTGAGAATAGAGCAGATCAGGGGAATGATGCGATCGCTCCCGCTGTCTGCGCTGCTCTCGGAGAATCTCTTCCATGCCGCCGTTGACTCCCTGGCAGCCGGGAACGGGGACGCCGCGGTACGCGATCTCCAGCTCATTCAGACCTGGAAGCCCGGCGATGCCGAGGTGCGCGCCACCATCGGCGATGCTGAGGCGCTCCGGATTTTCACACAGGGGAAAAAATTCGTGGAAAGCGGTGACTACACACACGCCGCAGAGCGGTTCCGCGGACTGGTACAGCGCTACCCCGGCAGCCCGCTCTCCGCCTCGGCTCAGGAGATGCTCAGGCTCTACGAGAAGATGCAGGCCGAGAATAGAGGGAGGCTCCTGACCCTGCTGCGGGCGGCGTACGAGGCGTCATTCGTCGGCGACGAAGGCACGGTCTACCAGCTCTGCGACGAGATACTCGCCTCCCATCCCGAGGACGACCTCAGGGACAGGGCGCAGCTGCTGATCGCGGTGGCGTGGTACGGGTCCAACGGCAAGGGCTACCAGAAAATCGACCGGATATTCAGGGACCTGCTCAAGCAGCAGGTCATTGAGCAGGATGGTGACGAGCTCGTCCTGAAAAAGAGCATAGATTTTTATTTCGGCCTCGCGGATCCTTTCCCGCGAATGGAGCTCTCGGAGTTCAAGGAATCTGTCTTGGCGAAGCTTGGCCCCAAGGGCGCCGGGCTTCTGTCGTCGGAAGAGGGTGCCGCCTCGGCGAAGGAGTTGGAGAGTGCGAAGGACGAGGCGCAGGGGGCCCTTGACGATGCCGACGCGAAAATCGAGCAAGCGGAGGAAGCCATCTCGGAGGTGGAGAGCGATCGCAACATGGAGCTTGAGAGGCAGAGGGCGGACCTGGATGATGCGCGCGACATCCAGAGCGAGGCGAAGACCCTTTTTGAAGATGGCGACTACGAGAGGGCGAGGGAGAAGGCGGAGGAGGAGGCCGCGGAGGCGGAGAGGATCACGGAGCAGATGGAGTAACTCAAGGATTAAAGTATCCGGGTGGGCGATAATGATGAGGTGAGCGAGGAGTGAGAACGAAGAAAGCGGCAAAGGTGTACCGAGCCTTGTCGGAGGCGTGGGAGCGCAACAGGGTGCTGTATCTCTGCGTGCTCGCGTCCGTGCTCGCTCATTTCTTCGCCCTCGTATCCGTGGGGCTTCCGTGGAGGGCACGGGAGTCTCGGTTAAAGCCCCGGGCGGTGAAAGTCGTCTCGCTCAGGATCATGCCGAAAGTGGTTGCCCCCGCGCACCCCGAGGAGAAGCGCCCGTCGGCACCGACCGTCCGCGCGCCCGCCGAGCCCGCCCCTCGCAAGGCCCCGGAGAAGGTGTCCGCGCGGGAGGCTGAACGGGATCTCGCACGGCGGCGTTCGCAGGAGGTCATGGGCAAGTTCGCCCGCCCACCGGCCGTAAGGGCGAGGGACGTACTGTTGGAAAAGGGCAAGGAGGCCCGGGCGTGGGCGTCGCGGGAGCTTGCCGCGTATGAGGAGTCCCTCACGCAGGAGGAGGCGGGTGAAGTTGGCTTCCGGCGGGTCATAAATCTTACGAAGAGCTCGGATTCCCAGATTTCCCGGCTCATGGAACACTACAAGATGAAGATCAGGTACGGCAGCCGCGCCGTCACCGATCTTAATCTCCAGTTCATCTCCGCGTGGCTCCTCACAAAGGGGCAGATCAGGAACTATCTCGCGAGACACACCGTCGCAGGGTCCCGGAAGATCCTCGCATCCCTGCCCCCCGGCGTGTCGGAGGTAGCGCTCAGGGAGTCAGGGGAGGGGGCGCCGCGGTCGTACATCGAGCCCACTATCGCCGCGGTCGCGGCGCTTCTCGCGGCGGAGGAAAAATATTTCTCCTCCACCGGGGCGTCGCCGGAGGAACTGGAGTGCCTGGTGTTCATACCGGTCTGGACGTACCGCGGGCCGGCGTTCACCGTCGCGCGGGCGGAGAAAAAGGGCATCCCGCAGAAAGAAAAACAGAGGGAGGGGATAGACGTAGCGGATGGCACGGTGGCACAGGATGCGCGTAGATGAACGCGGATAAGAGAAAGGATCTTCTGTACACCGATGAGCAGAGGTAGACACCACACCAGGAAGCAAAATGGGAGGCCTGGAAAATGCGGGCGATACGGGTTCTAGAAAGAACAGGGAAAGGAGGGGATGCTATGCGAAGGGTGAAATGGGGCCGGGCGGCGTTCGCGGCACTGGCGGCGTTCGCGGCGGCGGCATCTGCACTGGGGGCGAATGAGTCATGGCTTTCGTTGCGGTACCACTCGCTTGCGCTGGGGGGCGTGCTCATGATCCCGCTCGCGGCGTGCTCGGTGCTCGCGGTGGCGTTTGCCGTGGAGCGGTTCATCATGATGCGGCCAGATAAGATTGTTCCTCTGGATTTCGTAAAAGAGGTGAGGGATCTCACGACGCAGGGGAAGTTCGCGAAGGCCGTGGAGCTCTGCCGGGCGCACAAGAACCCGGTCTCCTCGGTTTTCCGCGTGGCCCTCATGCTCAGCGAGAAACCATCGATCACCAACGACATCATCCGGAGCACCGTGGAGGACCTGGGGGCGCGCGCGATCGACGAGCTCGCCCTCCGGATCAAGCCGCTGCTCATGATCTCCAACATCAGCCCGCTCCTGGGGTTGCTGGGGACGGTGTTCGGTATCATACAAGCGTTCAACGTCGTGGCGTCGGAGGCGGGGCTGGGGAGGGCCGACCTCCTGGCGGCCGGCATCTCGATGGCGCTGATCACGACCGCCGCGGGGCTCACGATCGCCATCCCCGCTCTCGCGTGCTACTATTACTTCAGGGGACTTCTGGAAGGCAGGATTTCCGAGCGGATGGAGATCACGCTGCGGGCCTTCATGGAGGACCTCGTTGAGGGAAGGGGGAAAAAATGAGGATCCTCCGCAGGAGATCAACCGAGGGGGATGAGCTCAACCTGGTTCCCCTTATTGACGTCGTCTTTAATCTTCTCGTCTTCTTCCTCGTCGCCACCTCCTTCCAGCGGGTGCAAAGGGAGCTGCAGGTGGAGCTCCCGCGGGCGAAGAGCGCGGGGACGGTCGCGATGGACATACAGCCGATCTACGTGACAGTGGACCGGGAGGGCGGCATCACGATGGGCGAGAAAAAGGTGTCGCAGGAGGAGCTGCCGAAGATGCTGCGCGAGGCGGCCCGGGAGGTGCGGAGCCCGCGGGTCTTCGTCCGCGGTGACGCCAAGACGTACCACCAGAACATCGTCGCCGTGCTGAACGCATGCCAGGAGGCCGGGATCACGGACGTTTCCCTGGCGACGGAGAAATGAGTTTCCACGACAGTATCTTGTATTCAACACACATGAACGCAAGACACTATTCTCAACAGCGCTCTATCCGCTCGCCAGGGCTTTCTCTTCTTCAATCATGTAGTTCAGGGCAGCCAGAATCGTAATATTCCACAAAAGGCCGAAGAACGCCGACATCTGGTGCTCATAAAACGCGAAGACCTGGACCAGGAATATTGACACGAGCATGGCTCTTCTGAAGAGCGCGTAGGCCGCGAGCCTGGAGCGCCTCATGTGCAGCACACCGAGGACTACCAGTATCCCCGAGGCGGCTGAAGACAACAGGCTCACGACCTCGCACAGATTGAGATCGCCCAATTTCGAAAGAATAATATGTGAGAGATATTCCGTTCGCAGGAGGACGATCAGCGCCGCGAGAATAAAGAAGCTCACCACGGCCTGCAGGACAAAAAAGGCGGTAACCGCCCTGGCGAACCAGCGTCGCTGAACCAACCGGACATACCATTTTTTCAAATACACGCTCATGCGCATCACGACGCCGGGAGCGCCAACCGAGGCCTCATCGAGCTGACCGCACAGACCCGCCACCGTTTTCGTGATATTATTTTCTTTGTCCGCGTGTGAAAGATACCGCACGAGCCGTTTCCCGTCCTCAATATTCAACCGGCCCATGGCTACTTCTTTGAGCAACTCTATGCTGTTAACCAGGTACTCGGTCCGGGAAAAACTTCCATACTTTTTCATGGCGCGCAATGTGAGGAACAAGAGTATAAAAATTATGTAGATCAAAGCTACCGTCGGCTTGTAGAAATAGTTATTGTCGCTGGTGATGAATTTGCCGAGCTCATCAATAAACGCCCCGAATCCGAATCCGGCGATAGCTGCTGAAAACCACTTGAGTGACCGATTCAAAGAGATGAGGAGGAGCACTATCGCAACGAGCATCAAAAGGCCGCCCCAGAGCATATGGGCGATGTGCAGTCCGTGTCCCCCGAGCTGCGGATAACCGGTGACGTACAGGGACAGACGGATACCCAGGATGGCGAGAACCGCAGAGATGAACAATCGCTCCAGCAGATCGCCAAAATCTATGTCCCTGATAACGTGGCGCGCGCTCATTGAGGGATCCGGTTATGCTTCGCCGGGAGGCATCATTTTCTCACAATTGGCTCCGTCACAGCTAGAAAAGATTACTCATGAGCCAGGGTGTCAGTTACGGTGGGGGAACTCCAAACATATCTTCTGGACATTCCCCGTTTTTTCGCCGTCCCCTTTTGTAACATATTGGGTAAGTCAGTATTAAGGTTCTTCATAACTGCATTATCGTTTTCTACCACGAAGGACACGAAGGTCACGAAGATAGAGGAATAGGCTGATTAACCTAGTTTTTCTTCGTGCTCTTCGTGGTGAGAACTGCCTTTTAAATAAAACTGGGGGAACTCCAAACATATCTTCAATTGATACATATGCCGCGCAGTGGTAAAATGAATAGCGCAATGGAGGGGTACGTGTGTACCCCGCATGCACTGGCAAAGGTCAATCGGGGAGGGAATTATCATGTGCGCAAAAACCACACTATGGATAGGGGTTTCAGCAGCGCTCCTGATGAGCGCAGGCTGCGGGAGCAACGAGGATTATCGAGGGCGTTTTATCAAGCTTCAGGAGCAGAGTGGAAAGGAGATCGCGAAACTGGAGGCAATGTACACGGCTCAGATTGAAAGCTACAAGCAGAAGCTGGCCTCCCGTGAAAAGGAGCTCCGGGTGAGAAGCGGCGAGCTGGCCGAAGCCAAAAGGCGGTTTGTTGAAAAAAAGATACGCCCTGCAATGTCCGCACTCTCCACTCGCGAGCTGGAACAGAAAAAGGCAAAGGTGACAACGGTACTGCCCGGTGCTCAATCAGAAGGTTCCACGGAGACTGCCTCCACCGAACCTTCCGCCATACCTAAAGACATCTCCCTCCTTGAGCAGTTCACGCTCGAATACGAGAATTCAATTGAAGAGGGGAGAAGAGAACAATACCGAAAGGATTTCGGCTCCTTCCTCGCCGAGCTACGGGCGCAGGCACAGAAAGAACCGGCGCAGCGCAAAAGAGAGAAGATGGTCGGAAGTTTGCGTGAAAAAATCAACGCAGAGACGGATGCAGAAGATAAGGAACTCCTCGAGAACCGCCTGGCGAAGATAGAGAACGCGAGCCCCGAGGACCTGGAGGGGACTCTCGACTATTATCAGCAGATTGACAACAACCAGGAGCTCAACCGGCTGATGAATGAGTACAATATTTCCCGGGATGAGCTGAGGGACTACGGGATAACCCCTCCCCCACGGATCAGGTGGGGGCCTGATGTTAAAGAGATCGCGAATAACCTGAACAGCTTCGTGGAGAACTATGAGCCCCTTGTCGCAGAGGGGCAGCGAGATCAATACCGGAAGGACTTCAACGATTTACTCGCTAACTTTTCGACAAGGCCCACCGATGAGCAGGTGCTCCAGAGAAAAAACCAGATGATGGGAGACCTGCAAGCGCAATACGCCGCGGCCCCCGAGAGCGACAAGCAGCGAATTCAAAGGCGCATGCAGAGGCTTGAAGCAACGGACCTCGACGGCTTACGGCGGAGGGTGCAAATGGAAAAGGCGCGAGAGATCGGGAATATCTCCGATAAATATGGCATACCCCGCAGCGAGTTGCAGCAATCGGGCATAACGATTCCGCGCGCGCGCCCGGCCCGATGAGGGTTCATGACTTCTGTTTTCTGAATATAACGCACGCCGCACAGGGCGACGCCACCCGCGTGGATGACCATGGATAATCCCGTTCCCTCGAAGCACAGAGTGTATGTCCGGGGCCGGATCACCGATGAAGACGGAGCGCGCATCCTGCAACAGGTGTCGCGCATCATCTCGGAAGGGGGCGGCAGCCTCTCGATAGACCTCAAGGACGCAGCGCATATCGACAGCAGGGGCGCCGCGTGGCTCATTCGCGCCGCGCGGGCGGCGACGCGAGAGGGGATGACGGTCACCATGGACGGCGCGCGCGGAGAGGTCGCCGATTTTCTCAACCTTGTACGGGAAGATTTCACACGCACCCCTGAACTGGCGCCGCAGCGCGCACTGCTTCTGGAGTCCATCGGTGAAAAAGCGTTCGCGATGCTGGAAGAGCTCAAAGACGCGTGCCGCCTGGTCATTGACGCAGTCTACTGGTCGTTCATCGCCCCGTTCGAGGGGCGCGGCCTCAGGTGGAAAGCGCTGCTCGCCGAGCTCAATGAGACAGGGGTGAAGGCGATCGGCATCGTCTCGCTGCTCAACTTCCTCCTCGGCCTCGTCATCGCGATGCTCTCGGCCGCCCAGGCGAGCACGTTCGGCGTCCAGATCTTCGTCGCGAGCCTCGTGGTGATCGGCTTCGCCAAGGAGCTCGCGGTGGTGATGACCGGCATCGTGGTCTCCGCGCGCACGGGATCCGCGATCGCCGCAGAGCTCGCCACGATGAAGGTGTATGAGGAGATCGATGCGCTCAGGGGGATGGGGCTCAGCGTGGCGAAGTTCCTGATAGCCCCCAAAGTGCTCGCGATACTCATCGCGATGCCGATACTGACGGCCATAGGATTCATCATGGGTGTGGGGGGGGGCTTCGTCCTCGGCATATTCTCTCTGGGTTTCACCTTCAAACGCTGGTGGGCCCAGACGCTCCTCGCGGCGACGGTGCGCGACCTCAGCCAGGGGGAGATAAAATCAGTCTTCTTCGCGCTCATCATCGTCCTCGTGGGATGCCACAACGGCCTCAGGGTGACCGGCGGGGCGAGGGGCGTGGGGCTCGCGACGACGCGTGCGGTGGTCATGGATGTCTTCTTCATCGTGGTCGCCGACTTAGTATTCGCGCTGCTGTTCTATTTCTTTCTATGATGATGGTGTGCCCACCCTGAAGGGCGGGCTACGGGAAGATAAAACAGGGTGCGCTACGGGAATGAACAAGGACACGCCGATAATTGAGGTGCGCAATCTTGTGGCGCGCTATGACGAGCAGCTCGTGCTCGATGGGATCTCATTCGACGTGCAAGAGGGAGAGATACTCGTCGTGCTCGGCGCCTCGGGATGCGGGAAGACCACCCTCCTCAAGCACATGGTGGGGCTGCTCGCGCCCGCTGCCGGCGAGATCCTGTACCGGGGCAGGGATCTCACGAAGATGGACGAGGAGGAGCTCGCGCGCCTCCTGCAGAGGATCGGTATCACGTTTCAATCAGGGGCGCTCTTCAACTCCATGAGCGTCGCGGAGAACGTGGGACTCCCGATAGAAGAGTACGGGACCACGGACAGGGAGCTGAGAGACACCCTGGTGAGGATGAAGCTCAGGCTCGTCGGGCTGGGGAATTCCGGCGACCGGATGCCGGATGAGCTCTCCGGTGGCATGAAAAAAAGGGTCGGATTCGCGCGCTCGATCGCCATGGACCCCGAGATCGTGTTCTTTGACGAGCCGTCCGCGGGGCTCGACCCGATCATGGCCGCGGGGCTCGACAAGCTCATCCTCGATATACGGCGCCTGATGGGTGTGACGATGATTGTCGTCACTCACGAGCTCGAATCCATACGCACGGTCGCGGACAGGGTCCTCATGCTTGACCGGGGACGTATCATTTTCACGGGAACGCTCGATGAAGCAGAGAAGAGCGACATCCCCCGCGTGCGCCAGTTTTTCGACAGGCAACCGGATGCAAAGATAGTTGAAGGTGTAAGGTTTAACGACAACGGATATAAAGACAGTTGAAAGTGTAAGGTGTAAGGTTTAAAGTAAAACATAAAGTAACTGCTCAGGAGACAGAATTCAGGAGTCAGGAGCCAGGAGTTAGAATGAGGACGTTAGCGGCGACATTACTGCTTAGGAGCCAGAATTCAGGAGACAGGAGCCAGAATTCAGGGTTAATGCAGTTACTCGAAGAGGTCAGCACGCTACTGGAAGCTTATTCGCGATCCATTCTGGATTCTGGCTCCTGGCTTCTGACTACCTTAGTAGTTACAACATAAAAAAGGAGATGCGACGTGGCAACAAGGGCACAGAAGATCAAGGTGGGCGTCTTCCTCATCACGGGGCTGGCGCTGATCGTCGCGCTGTTCGCCACCGTGTCGATCAAAAACAGGCAGCCGATGGAAATGTACTTTGTCAAGTTCACCGAGAGCGTGAGCGGCCTCGGCAAAGACTGCGAAGTCCTCTACCGGGGCGTCCCGGTGGGGAAGGTCGAGGATATCCGCGTGACGGAAGAAAATGAGACCCTCGTGACGGTGGGGATCGCGACAAATAAAGTCACCCTGCGGCAGGGAACCGTCGCTACCCTCGCCATGGGAAATCTCATGGGGGGAATGCAGATCGAGCTCGCGGGCGGCGATCCACGCCAGCCCGTACTTCCGCCAGAGTCATACATACCCTCCAAGCCGTCTATCCTGGAAAACATGGCTCAGGACATTCCCCAGATTCTCGAAAATATATCGAGAATCCTCGCCAAGATTGATCAGTCGATCGGGGATGTCAAGCCTGACCGGCTCGGCACGCTCGTGCGCAATGCCGACACGACGATACAGACAGCCAATAAGACCTTCTCGGAGGTCACCACGTTTCTCCAGACCACGCGGGGGACAATGCTCAATACGGAGTACGAGGTCACCCAGACCATGAGAGCCCTTCGCGAGGCGATCGTCCAGGCGAACAGGGTATTCACGCGCCTGAATGAGAACCCCTCAGCCGTTTTCTGGGGGAGATCAATACCCCAACACCCGCATGCGCGTTGACAACAGCCTGAAGATGAACGTGTAAAGTTGAAAGCTCAAGCTGATAATGAACGGAGGTTGTTATGAAAATTATCGTGAACATTCTGGCGCTCCTCGCCGTTTCCCTGTGCCTCACGTCGTGCAGCGCGATGAGGACATATTACTACCTCATCAATACGGACCTCACCGTGCCCAGGTCGGAGAAATGCCTCCCCCTGACGGTGGCGGTCAATAACGTCCGCGCCCCCTCGCGATACCAGGACCAGATGGTGTATCGCACCTCCGAATACGAAGTCGGTTTCTATGAGTACAGCCACTGGGTCGAGCAACCCGCGGAGATGGTGCGGAGGGCGCTCCTTGACGCGCTCAAGGACTCGGGGCTGTTCAAGAGGGTGGATCCGATCGATATCGTGGTCAATCCAGACCTCACCCTGCAGAGCGTGATAGTGAGCTTCGACCAGGTCGTCACCAGAGAGGGCGACTTCGCCGAATGCGAGTTCATTCTGGAGCTGCTCCAGAGCAATAGCGGGAATCCGGTGTGGTCCCACGATGCGAAAGCCCGCGTGGCGCAACAGGGGAGGGGCAAGTTTGTCGCGGCAATGAGCGATGCGGTAAACAAGGCAATCACCGAGGCAATTGCCGAGATGGAGAAGTCAACCGCACTCCAGGAATTCGCAGGAACGCCGGAGAAGAGAGCGAAGCCAGGAGAACGCGTGTAGGTTTAACCGGGCATTCCGGGCTACGCCGGGTCCGATAGAACTTGTCCTGAGCAGTTCGGCACGCTCAGTATAAACTCTGCTGAAGGGTCACCGCGTGCCGGCAGTGAACCCCCGCAATTCCACTCATATTACGCTACCGACCTGATGGATAATTTGCCCTTGAGCGCGGGGCGGTTCACCTTGAGGACGTAGCAGATCTCCTCCGCGAGATTGCGCGCGATTGCCTTGATCCTCTTAATCTCCAGCCGCTCCAGATTGAGGAGCCTGCTCTCCCGGTAATCCCTCATGAGCGCCGCGAGCTCCTTCCAGTCGTTCCTGTCCGCAATCTCATCCAGGATGCGCATCCGCTCCATGTGGTCTTCGGGAAGCTCAGCGGCTTCTTCCTCCGTCAACTTGATGAGCTCTTTCGCTTCCTCGCCGCTCATCGGATAACGGAGAACCTTCTCCGCCCCGCCGACCTTGACCAGGAGCTTTGTCCCGCTCAGCGGCGTGCGCGCCGATTTGAGCAGGTAGTAGGTTTCCTCACCCGCATCGGCTCCTTCGATCCTGCTCTTTGGAATGCCAACGACTTTCACCAGACCGTGCCCCTTGTACACCACCGTATCGCCGATATTGAACATCGCCCCCTCCTCCTATTCTTCTCTCCTTCTGAAATGATACGTACAACGTTCAGAAGGTGTGAAAAAGTGCCTCCCGGCCTTTTTTGTAGGGGTCGGATTTATCCGACCCGTCAGCGGGCTTGATAAATCAAGCCCCTACACGATGGGTTACATATGCCGAAGCGACAAACCAGATTTTTCACACCTTCTCAGCTTTTGCTCAATTCCCCGCATATAGCGCCAGCCGACACTGAAGTGCCGGCTGCGGAAGATGTAACATACAACCTGTTGGGCGAGTCGCCCCTTTTAATCTGAATCGCTGATTATAACACACCCCACCCCGGAAGCGCCGAGAAAGTTCTTCACGCAGTAATGCGACAGTTATAGGGGGTAGCCGCAGATTTACGCAGATGAACGCTGATACACCTATATAAAATCTGCGTGTATCTGCGTGTATCCGCGGCAAGAAACCTTGACCACTCAAACAATCCTTTTTA
>Ga0315281_10009745_pt1 | contig 13300 bp, 24 predicted proteins | sample YL17G07_0_MG_FD_204540 | JGI IMG/M metagenome (GOLD analysis project Ga0315281, IMG submission 204540) | Sediment microbial communities from Yellowstone Lake, YNP, Wyoming, USA - YL17G07_0 | ecosystem: Environmental > Aquatic > Freshwater > Lake > Sediment | place: USA: Wyoming | collected... | reverse complement strand
ATGCGTCACGAAGTATGCTCGCAGCCACCGATTCCTCAGCAGTTGTGAAGTCAGAAACTTTAATCTCGCTGATTACCTCAACGAGTGCCTTGCCTGCACCCGGAAGTATCCCTTCCTCTAAAGCAGATCGAACCGCACAGACAGCGTCATCGACCCTGTCGTATAGCTCTTTCTGCTCGAGGTCGGTATTCCCCCCTACGAAAATTACTCCTATACCACCTGTTAAGGAAGCAATACGCTCCAACAGGAAGTCTTTATCGTTCTTACGAGTAGCAGCCGCATGCGCGTCCCACAACTGCTTAACTCTCTCGTCAATAGTCTCTTTCTTTGCTCTCACGTCAGATTTTAGGATAACAGTCTTGTCCTTGCTAACAATAACCTTCGCCGCATGGCCTAGGTCCCCAAAATTTATATGGCTTAGGTCGTCACCTGTCTTCTCGCTGTAGTATGTCGCACCGACACTAATCGCTATGTCATGCATCAGCTCATGTTGCTTATATCCAAAGTTTGGAGGAGCAACCGCACACACTTTCAAATTCCCCTTCACCACATTTGCCGCTAGCGTATTTACCACATTGCCATTGCATGGAGAAATGATAAGTAGCTTCTTGCCCTCAGTAATAATTGGTTTTAGTACGTTCTCAATCTGAAGGATGTTAGCTATCTCCATGTCAGCTACCAAAATCATCACGTCCTCAAAAACACACTCGTCTTTCTTTTGGTCGTTGATGAACATAGGACTAAGATACCCCCTGTCAAACTTTAACCCCATAGTTGTCTCCGCATACGTGTCATGACTCTGACTCTTCTCCACCGTAACAATACCGGTCTTGCCTACGTCCTTGTACACCTCAGCAATTATCTGTCCGATACTCTTGTCGTTATTTGCCGATATAGTTGCCACGTCAGACAACATCTTTGCGTTTACCTTTTTGCTCTTTGCCTTTAACTTCTCCACCACCTTGCCTGTCATGTCCACCAAATGTCTCAACACCTCTGTTCGGTTATGGCTGTCCGTTATCTTCTCAAGACCACCTAGAACAAGTGCCTCTGTCAAGACAATCGCCGTAGTCGTTCCGTCACCTGCTGCGGTAGCAGTCTTGTCCGCCGCCTCCTTCATCATTCTTACCGCAAGGTTCTCCACCGGATCAATCAAGTCCACAGACTTAGCTACGGTTACACCGTCCTTTGTTACCGTGATACCATGAGTATGTTCAGGAGATTCAATCAAGACAGTATTACCCGAAGGGCCTAGTGTACTTTTAACAGCTCGTGACATCTTCATTACACCGCTGATAAGTTTCTGTCTACCACTTGCACCAAACTGCAAGTCTTTTGGAGAGTATCCGTTCATTTGATTCAATTTGATTTATGCCACAAAGATAGAGAAGATGATTAAACCACCAAATAAAATTAGACATCTGATAGAGACCTAAAAAGGTCTTTAACGACGGAATGTCAATTTCTTGCTTCCCTACTCTCTCTATATATTTCTTCTTCTTCTTCTTTTTTTTCTGACTACAGTTTCTCTTTAAAATTGACATTTTTGACATTAGTATTAATAATCAATAAGTTAGATAAATATAATTGGTATAAATAGTCTCATGGTAGTGTCGAATATAAACATAAAAGAAGGGAACCTAGAAAGGTCCCCCGTTTTTCGTAAAAACAAAAGTAAAGATTTGGTGATAATTTACAACTATCCCATACAGCTATCCCCCTTAGACATGTTGCCTAATGATACAGCTTCAGCCATAATCGACACTTTCTCTGACCTTTTTATGGTCTTTCTTACCTCCATTGCCTTCTCGATTCCTGTTCTGCTGTTGGGTCTGTTGTTAATCATCATACCGCATTCCATGGTTAAACCCGGACCTGCTTTCTTTTGTTGGTAGATGCTGTTTGATAAATCTAACGGCTTTCTCATATTAAAAAATTTAGTTCATACAAATTTAGTCAATTTATAGGAAAAGTTTTTAGGCTTGTCAGATAATAGTAGTTGGTGGGTTATACCCCCATTTTGCGTTGCCGACCCCCGGACCGAAACCGTTTTTTTTCTGAGGGGTGGGGGTACAACTTCGTCTATTCCTTGCCGTTATTTTGGCGTTTTCGTATAGCCGTAGCCGTTACGTTAGTACCTACCATGTAGCCGTTGCCGTTAGCTTACTTCGTTTGTTCGTATACGTTAGCTTACTTCGTTTATACGTCTACGTTAGTAACACTACCTAACTAACTAACGGCAAAGCATATACGCAAATTCAATTATGAATAACTAACGGCAACGTGTATACGATGGGCAACCTCCCACTACTAACGACAACGAATAAACGTTTATAGGTACTACTACTATGTTGATAACTATGTTAATAACTTGTGGATAACTACTTATAATTGTATTTGTTTTATAAAAAAATTATTCGTAGATTTGTATTATATTAGTTTTTTGAAATACGGCAATAAATTAAAGAAAGGTAAAAATTTCATTTGGAGTACTATGTACTTTAATGAAAAAAACAAAAAAGTGCGCTGGAGTGCACAAATTAACAAAGTAATTTTTTTTAATCATTTATAAATTTAAACATCATGCAAACAAATGTAACAAAAATCGGAACAAATGCAACATTAACCAAAGTATTACTAGTAAAGCAAATTAGCCAATTAAACGGCAAAGAGTTTGCTATTCAACTGCAAAGAGCTAATTTGTATTTTCAAGCAAGTGAAAATTTTAAACTACAAAGCACAAAGGACGAATTACAAAAGTTGAATGTAAATTTTAAAGACAAGTACGAATATTTTTCTCAAATGTTCGGGACAGAAAAAAGCCAAACGGCTAAATTAATTCGTGTGGGTGCTTTAGATAGTCAAATCATTAGCGACTATATGGCTAATAACAAAAATCATAGTTTAACCGAATTGGATAATTTGCGAAAAGTCGACAAAGACATGAATACTACCGCAGAAAAGCCTACCGAAAAAAGTGAGACAGAAAAACCGTCCAAATTTACGACTGCAAAGAAAGGTATTGAAATTAAAATTAATTCGGGAGTAACTGCTGAAGATATTAAGGAAGCTATAAAGTATCTGAAAGGATTGGATATTAAATAATCATAGGGGGTTCGCCCCCTATTTTTTTTCAAAAAACTATCATACCTCGGCTCATGTGGTCAATGTGGTCAATGTGGTCAAAATATATAATGAGGAGTTTGAGTTTGTGTGTTATGGTTACGGCAGTAGTGGTACGAGTGCACTCGGGTGCACTTTGGGTTCGACTCCCAGTGTCGTGCTAATCAAATTAAATCAACAGTTATGAAAAAGTACATTTTAGGTATTCTGTCAGCGTTTTACGCAATGTGTTCAGTGGGTGCAATGTGGGTATTTTACAACATGAAACTACCTCCGTATGTGGCAATCTTCTTAATTGTCAGTTGTCTTGTATTCTGTGCAATATCGTGCCACTTGTGGGAGGTGGAGTTAAAGAAAAAGGAGGTGGAGAATGATTAAGGCAATGTATTCAATACAGGAGATAACGCCAAACGACATAACTATACTTGTCGAAGATGGCGGAATAGCGTCAATACATAAAACAGAGGACGCTAGCGAAAGGTATCTGACATCGTATTATCAAAACAATTGTGACTATCCACTCATGGACGGCATCATGTGGGATAGGCTCAATGAGGGCAAAGTGTACCTCAAGGATTGGTTTAACAAAGACAAGATAGACCAAGATATGATTGACGATGCGTTGATGTGGCTATGTCCACATGCAGACGGCTTCGAGCAAGTAGAATTTGGATTTTTAACTAATCAATTTTTCAGAGTATAAAACAAAACACATGGACAAACTAACGTACACAATCAAACTAATTGTAATCTACATCGTAGCATTGGCAGTCCTCGGACTGTCATCATGCCGTATGACACGCCCACCGGGATGCCCTGACACATGGGGCAAAGTCGGATACAAATAGTGCACTCGGGTGCACTTTTAATCAAATCAAAACAAATCAACATGACAATCTTAGTATCAATCGCCTTTGTGTTCCTATATGTGGTATGCTTAGGTGCATTACTTGACATCTTAAACCAAATCACAAAATGACAACATGCATAAAATGTGGCAATGCAATGCCGTTGCTACGACTTACAAAGTATGGATACAAACATTGTGTCAACTGCTCAAGTGTTCAGCGTGTCGGTGGAGTACCAATTACCAACCACAAGACAGGCAACACGATACAGGTGGTGGACAAGAATGTAGCAGACAACATAATCAGATTATCAACACGCAAAGGCTACGGCGTATGCAGTGGCATGAAACATAATTAAATCATCATTAAAATAAAACAAACATGGAAAAAGTATTTATCGTATGGTGGACAAATGGCGAGCCATATCGTGAAAATGAAGAAAGAATGATATTGAAGGTCTTCTCAACATTAGAAAGTGCCGAGTCTTTTGTAAACAAGTGGCGAGAGGATTTCAATAAGGAGTGTGATAAAATAAATCAAGATAGAAAATCAAGAGGCTATGGCGACATGGATTTCTCTGAAGAAGTTTGGATGCACGAATACGATTTAAATAATTAAAGTACAGAGCTCTGTACTTTACAAATCATAAAATCAAACAAACATGGAACTAAAATTCAAAAACGGGTGGAATGTTTCACTCAAAGAATGCGACTCAACTATTAAGTTGATGGCATTGAAGGATAACTGTGGTAAGGTATTCTCAAATGAGCTTACTCACGATGAGTTGGCAACGAAGCTGTCAGAAATAATGGAGTTGGGCGAACAAGACTACATCAAGTGGAAGGTTGTATTTTATGAAGGTAACACGTTCTACGGGTGGAATGAAGTCAGTCACAGATACTTTGACCAAGAACCGAGCGAGGAAGAAATATATCATGCGATGGATGAATTGTGTGCTGACGATGCTCGGATTTACGATACCAATATGAAATATTTAAAAACAATAAACTAAAACATACAAACATGGTAAAATTAATCTTAGCATTAGACAGAGCCAAAGACTCATTCATTGAGCAGTTGGACAAGCAGTTGTTTTTGTACATGCACATCGGCTCGGGTACAAATGAGAGCCCTATGTGGATGCAACTAAATCCTTCACGAGGCGGTAAGACGTTGCAGTTTGAGAACTCTCAGAAGAGGGGTATCTCTTTCGAGGTGCTCTTATCAGATAATGACAAGAGGGTTATCAGTGATTGCTACAATGAGGCGTATGACTACTTCAAGTATGTCAAGTACGTACACATCAGGGACAACTACCCTACTGTTTGGAATGAATTGGCAGATGGTGTCAATGGAGAAAGAATAAACAATTTTCTTAAATCATATAAATAAAACTATCATGGAATTTATCTGCGTAAACAAAAACAGAAAAGTATTCAACACGAGCAAAGGTGCAGTCGTGATTGACATTGTAAACGTACCAAAGTATCGCATTGGCGACAATGAGTTCACAGAGTACGACATGAGACATCTTCAACTTCAAGTGGCTCAGGGTTTAATAGACCACGAGGCAGCCACTGAATTAGGGATAGTGGATGAACTTGGAGTCAAGTTTGTGTTCAGACCTGATGGGCGTCTTGTAAATAATGCCAAAGGCTTTGACCAATTATCAAGGTACACGCTTGACCTATTATCAATAGAGCGTAAAAAAATAATGAACAAATAAAATTCCGCACGTGCGGAAAATCATTCATAATCAAAAACAAAAAACATGTTAACAGCACAAAACAACAACTTCTTTGAAGGCTTCACAATGACCTTCGCAAACGGATACACTATATCCGTACAATTTGGAATTGGTAACTACTGCTCAAGAAATGAAAATGACAAAGCAGTGTCGGCAGAGATTGCCATTTGGGATAAAGACCAAACTTGGTACAACTTCGGTGACGACTTGGTTAAAGGGCATTGCTCCCCTGATGAGATTGTGACGTGGATGAGAAAGGTAAAAGATTGTGAGTACACAGGAGACAAATGGGTATTGTATAACATAGAGACAAATGAATTGTGGTCTGATAGCGAGGGCAAGATGTATGTGTATGACAACAAAGATGAAGCCATGGAGGATTATTGGGGATACACTTGCATACCAACAGAGGTAAAAGAACTGGCTAATGAACAAAAGAGAAAGGCATTGACTCAAGAACTAAATCAAATCATTTTATAACCAATCAAATCAAATCAAATGCTACAAATTTCAAGTTCATTCAGGAAATTCCTGCACGACAGCGACAACAGAGTCGCTCAGTTTATTATGCGAGGCATCTATTATCAAGGTTGGGGTTATGGCTCACATCGACTTATGATTAGGTCTGATGAGGTCAATTACCTAACACTGCGAGATGACGGCACGATTAGTTACCTACCGAAAGGCAAGGAGCACAAGATTACTGACGATGGCAGATGGGCAAGAGATGGTAGGCAGAACGGCAGAGCCGCCACAATTATCAAAAAAGTATTGACGCCTCGTGCAGTAAAGTTGTTCAAGGACAGCGAGTTCGAGCAGTTTGTCAATCAGTACAAAGCCGTATGCGATGCTGAGTGCAAACAGTTTATCATCCGACCTAACCGAGACATTCCTAATGTCTACTGCATGAACAGAGAAGGTGGTGGTGGCACACTCAACGACTCATGTATGAACGGAGACGAGGAGTATCTACAAATCTATGCACACTGCCCACACCTACGTATCCTGACTATGATAAACAAGGATGGAGAGTTAGCAGGTCGGTCATTGCTATGGACAACCGAGGATGGCGTGCTCATGGATAGGATATACGTATCAAGAGACCACTACTATGACATGTTCATCGAGTATGCTGAGGTCAATGGGTTCATCCGTAAGGTCGAGTACAAATCGTATCGGGACAAGGATAGGTACGTGAAGGATGGCAATGTGTACAGAAAAGCGTACAAGATTGCCACGCGTACTGAGTTTGACTACTATCCATACATCGACACGTTCACGTATGGTGGAGAAGGCTTTCTATGTAACGACAACTCTTTCTCAGGTATTGTATACGAGTATTGTCAAACCGGAGGCACGAGAGATGGCGATGACTATGAGGCATGTGCAGCGACTGGAGAAAGGTATCATAATGACGACCTCAGGTACATCGAGAGGGGCAGGTATGCAGGAGAGAGTATCCACTACGAGTTAGCAGTGTATTGTGATACCGACAGCAACTACTACCATGAGGATGACGGCAACTTGATATACTTAGAGAGCAGAGGTGCTCACTATAGGGCAGATGACGATAACATAGTAGAGATTAACGGAGACTACTACCATACAGAGTATGACGATGTCAAGTATTCTCAGTGGACAGGAGAGTATCATTTAGGCGATGACGTTATATGGTGCGACCATCATGACGATTACTTACTTCGTGAGGATGCAGTAACAACTCCTGACGGAGATGTATTTCACAAGGATGACATAACAAGCGTAGACTAATTATAAAAAAAACAAAACACATGACAGAGAAACTAAAAGAGGTACTTAGTATCCAATCGGTCAGCCACGACCAATTCAGAATGTTTGCGTACATAGTACGCCAAGTAAAGCAGATACCCAACACTATGATGTTCATAGATGACGGCAATCTGTATATCACTAAGGGTAATGCACCAACATATCCGTGTATGGTAGCACACATGGACACGGTGCATGACATCACTGATGACTTGTTCCCATTGGAGTTCAATGGTATGATTACCGGCTTCGATCGAATTAATATGGAGCAGGTCGGTATCGGTGGCGATGACAAGGTCGGCATCTTCATTGCACTTGAATGTCTCAGGGAGTTTGACGACATGAAGGTCGCGTTCTTCAGAGACGAGGAGGTAGGGTGCATGGGTAGTTATGGTGCACAGATGAAATTCTTTGACGACTGCCGCTTTGTATTGCAGTGCGATAGGCGTGGCAACAGTGACTTCATTACTGATGCAAGTGGAGTCGAGCTGAGTAGCAAATGCTTTCAGGATGACGTGCTCCCAATCATATCAAGCTATGGGTACAAGTTTGGTAAGGGTATGATGACGGACGTGATGGCACTGAAAGAAAATCAGATAGAGGTAAGTGTGGCTAACATATCGTGTGGCTATTACAATCCTCATTCGCCTCAAGAGTATGTTGACGTGATTGACGTCCTGTCTTGCTTAGAGATGTGCCAAACTATCATCCGCTATTGTACCGACACGTACACGCACCGATACAAACCACGTTATGCTGCACCGGCTGCTCCGTATTCTAAATATGGCAAGTATGCAAACACAAATCGATTTTGGGATTGGGGGGCGCCCAAGCAAACAAGTATATTTTGGGAAGAGGAAGAAATTAAAAAGACGTGCGTGGTAGACACCTATTGCAAAGACTGTTGGAGAGAGGACGCAGTTACGGAATACGGCTTATGCAAGACGTGTGAGGGATGGTATTCAGATAACAATTTATGGTAAACAATTAAATAAAATTAAAATGACAAAAGAAATAGAGTTCAATTACTACATCGACAAGAAGTACACAATTTGGGGAAGAGATAGATACACAATAGTAGCAGAGTCAAAAGAAAAAGCAGACGAGATAATGATGGACATATTTGAGAACGGAGACACACATGGACTATGCTACGACTTTGAGTATAACTATGAAACAAGCGAAGACTTACAGCCTGAGGACAATGGAGGCGAGTCGACAAAAGAACTATTTGAACAAAACGGAAATTTAATTATCACAAATAAAAACAAATAACATGTTAACAGACAATCAAAACAAACTAATCGAGGACATCAGAAAAGAGTTCTCGAAGATGAACGCCCCTACTAAATCAGTGGGTGGTGGACTAATTAACAGAGCAGAAATTGATGACAAGATTAACGCATCAATCAAGCGAAGGGCAGAGTTGAAATGCATAACAGACGCTACATGCAAAGCCGTCAGAGAGTTAATGGACATGGACATTGAAAGGTTGAACTACGACCTGATACCAATGGGCATGATTGCACAACGCAACAAAAACAATGAACACTTTGTGCGTATAGATGACATTGACAAGAAATGCCAAGAAACATATCCTCGTTATGATATGTGCTTTCAGTATCACATGAGTAGTGTGTATGAGAACCTGTCTGATAGGTCGGGATATACATACTACACTGGATTTCATAGTATAACGTATTCAGACATGTCTTTCAATTCTATTGACAAAATGTGTCAGCACGATTGGTTCGTAAGGAGCATTGAAAACAAATATAAATTAATCACTAATAAATGTAAATAACATGGGACGCTATTATTCAGGAGACATCGAAGGCAAGTTTTGGTTCGCTATCCAATCATCAAATGCAGCAGATCGTTTTGGTGTAACAGGAGAAACGCCAAGCACATTGTGGTATTTCTTTGACGAGTCTAACTTAGAAGACATCAATGCAGAGATAAAGAACATTGAGGACAAGTTAGGCTTCAAGAAAACTGTCATCGACAAGTTTTTTATTGACAACAACATGGGTTGGAATGATGACATGCTCAAACAAGCACACATTACCAAGGCTGAGTTGGAAGACTATGCTGACTTAGAGTTAGGTAAGAAAATCAGAGACTGCGTAGTGGAGCAAGGCTCATGTAGTTTCGATGCAGAATGTTAACAATTAAAACTATATACACATGGTAAACAAGGGAACACTTTCAATGCTTGAGATGACAAGCATAGAAGATTATTTTGAGTACATCATCGACAGCAAAACAAATGGTCAGCATGAGCAGTCTAAGACATTGTTCAATGAATTATCAGAGGCACAACGTGATGCCTTCTTTGATTGGGTTGAGCAGACATACTACTATGACGCTGACGACATGAGTGAATACATATCTGAGATGCAAAACATTAAAAACTATTTCAAATGAGAATAAAACCTAAGATTAGAGAGATAGCAAATGCTCACATTGACGCACGTCAAAATGGCTACTTTGACAATACTGACATAAGGACGCATGCTGAGATGATAACACTAATGGTTCAAGGCAAGACATTCGAGGCACCACTGCGTATGATAGAGAAGAGATATTGCAGTACACAAGCCATGAACAAACTACATGAGGAGAACGTAGTTACTGATGCTTACAGGAGAAATGTACACAAAGGCTTCAGGAATATACTGCATAGTTATGTATAAAAGGACACCGCCCCAAGAGGTAGGGCGGTGTAAACATTTTAAAAATGTTTTTAGGATATGGATTAACAAAGCGAACCGAAGCCTGCCTTCTACGCTCACTTATAAGACTGCAACAAGTGTACCTCAGTTGCATTTGGCAGTCAAGAATTATAACTATATTATTAACAAATAAATACTTTAAAAATGATGCAACAAAAAGAAATCAGAGACATGCTCAGGCATATGGAGGAGTATCCTCAAAGCGAGTTTAGTAAATTTGTTTTCAACACGGAGAATAAAGCGATGGACTTGATTGACTTTATGATGTGGTTGGAAAGTAATACTATCATCGTGGCGGCTGATGGCGGTTGGGAACGCTACATGATAAATGCGTACAATTACTTATTCAACCCGGAGAATTATGACACGTTAATTATAAAATATCTCAATGCCATACAAAACGGATAAAGTAAAAATTGATTGCCCTTTCTTTGACCGCAGAACAAAACTGCTACCATGTCAACGAGAGAGATTGATAAGCCTACATAACTTAGGATATTCGCAGAGGAAACTAGCTTCGATATTCAATGTAAGTAGACGCCTCGTTCAGTTCGTTACCTGTCCTGAGAAAAAAGTAAAGGACTTGGAGAACAGGAGAAATCGTGGTGGAAGTGCTGTGTATTACAAAGGTGGGGAAGAATGGGCAGCAACAATTAGAAATCATCGTAAATATAAATATAAACTTTTAAAACAATCAACATGACAACAGAACAATTAACACAAGAAGAATTACTCCAAAGAGAAGGAGTTAGAGATCAAATTATTAAAAGCAGAATCTTCTACTCATACGAAGAGCTCGAAAGCATGTCTGATGCAGACAGGATAGCTGCCATCATTCAGATGAAACAAGATGAGACAATGAAGTGGCAGAGGTTAGCGTCACAGCTACACTACTACGTTATGGTAATATCACTCATACTCGGAGCACTCGGTGCACTTATTTTTGTAATGTCTAAAAATTAATCAATGAACATTTTTGAAATCAATACAACATCAGACAAAGAAAGCAACTTCTATTTACTGACTGACATTAACAGAGCAGCTATTGAATCTGTAATGAACGAAATGGTTCAAGAAGAAAGAGCAGAAGGCTCAGACATATTCTACGTTAATGACGAATACGTTGCTAATATCAAAAAACTATTTCCATTTTCAGTAGTTGTTCACTACGAAAAAATACCATTAATTAAAATCTAAACAAATCAAATGATTCTAAACGAAGCAGAGCAATTAGCACTAAAGCTGATGAAGCAACATGGGCTCATCGGCAAAGGTTGGAAATTCAAATTTGACAAAGCAAAAAAGCGTTACGGATGCTGCATGCACTCAAAGAGAATTATATCTTTGTCATCGCCACTGACACAAATCAGGAAGGACGATAAGGTTAGAAATACGATATTGCATGAGATTGCACATGCACTCGTTGGGTGTGGACATGGACACGATGACGTGTGGAGAAGCAAGGCACTGGAGATTGGATGCAATGGTCAGCGGTGCTCCAATGACGCAAGCATCAAAGGTAATTGGGTAGGCGAGTGTCCTAATGGGCACGTATCATACAAGCACCGAATGTCTAAGGCACAAAAGTCTTGTGGTATATGCTATCCAAGTAAGTTTAACAAAAAGTATTTAATCACATTTAAAAAGAAAAAACATGAGCAACATTCTGTGCTGTCCTAAGTGCGGACAAAAAACAATTCAGATGGTCAACCATACGCCACTCAACATGAGTGAGTATCCATTTGACAAACATCTGTATGGAACCTTTCAATGTTTACAAATGCACTGCCACGAAGTATTCAAGGCAGTGCTAAATATAAACTTTCAGCAAGAACCTCATCCACTTGAGGAGATTAACGACATCAGTAAAGCTATCATCTACCTAAAGGAGAAGGGTTATTACACTGACAACCTTTGGTGTATTGATGACGTCAAGATGGGATATGAATGTACTGATGAGGAGGCCATGAAAGTGCTATCTGATGCATTTACAAATGACATGTCATATAGTGTGATATGGGAACAACTAGACAACGCAGCATTTAATTTAAACTTAAACAAAATCTAACATGAAAATTACTATTGAAAAAGAAATATCTAGAGAGATATTAGAGAACATCTTTGTTACCGCCTTAGAAGGCGGTAGCAATGATTGGTATTGGATAACAGACGAGACTGTTGCTAAGGTAAGAAAGTATGTAAGTCGTAAAGAAGAACCACCACTTAGCACCGCAGTATTTAAGGCGGTCATGGACCACGGAGTTGTCGTTCAGATACATGACAATGATTCCATGACTGAGGACGAGTCTGATCTTCTTGGAGAACTTAATCATAACACTATTAAGGACAGGCTACAAGCATTGGCTAACAACAAAGATTATTCATACGCATTAGAGCAAGAACTAAATGAAACCGGAGACGCAGCAACAAGCGATGTAGTGTTTCAGTTTCTTGTAATGGGAGAATGCATATTCGGTTAACACTAAACTAAGGCATGGAGCATAACGTTATCGGGCTTGGCGAAGAAGCCGAAACGAAAAGTTAAATCGAAGTACAAAACTTTAAATTATAGATAAAATGTCAAACGAAGAACAAAACGGATTTTTTGCCAAACCCGTGTTAGGCGATGGGGCGGTTATTGGATGGTGGTCTGGTGGTATTACTTCGGCTATTGCTTGTAGATTAGCGATTGAGAAATACCAAAATGTAAGATTGGTTTACATTGAAACAGGAAGCCATCATCCCGACACAATTAGATTTAAAAATGATTGCGAAAAATGGTATGGACAAGAAATTGAAACTATACAAAATAAGAAGTATGAAGACCACTTAGACGTTGTTTTATCAACTCGCTATGTAAATGGTGCAGGTGGTGCAAGATGCACAAAGGAGCTTAAAAAGAATGTTCGTTTTGGCTTTGAGAAATTAACTAAAATAGCTGCACAAGTTTGGGGCTATGAATTTGAAGCAAGTGAAATAAACAGAGCCATAAGAACGCAAGAGCAATATGCCTATACAAATCCGCTATTCCCATTGATTGAAAACAAACTATCAAAGAA
>Ga0315281_10009744_pt1 | contig 13301 bp, 16 predicted proteins | sample YL17G07_0_MG_FD_204540 | JGI IMG/M metagenome (GOLD analysis project Ga0315281, IMG submission 204540) | Sediment microbial communities from Yellowstone Lake, YNP, Wyoming, USA - YL17G07_0 | ecosystem: Environmental > Aquatic > Freshwater > Lake > Sediment | place: USA: Wyoming | collected... | reverse complement strand
TGCTCCTCTTTGATGAAGTTGAGAAAGCCCACCCGGAGGTATTTAATCTCCTTTTGCAATTGCTTGACGATGGGCGGCTTACTGATGGGCACGGAAGAACCATTGATTTCAGGAACACTGTTGTAATTATGACATCTAACATAGGAGGCGCACATATACAGGAGATGCTCGAAGAAAGGATGCGGAGGCCTGCTGCATATTGGGTAAAAGGCAATGAAGAGCTCAAAGAAAAAATTATGGAAGACCTCAAGACCTTCTTCAAACCGGAATTCCTGAACAGGGTTGATGAGATCATCATCTTTAACCCCCTGTCACAGGAACTCCTCAAGCAGATCGTGGACATCCAGGTACAGCGGATGAAGAAGTACATCAGAGAAAAGAGTATCGATATACGGCTGACAGATAAGGCCAAGGAGTATTTTGCTGAAATAGGATTTGACCCGGTTTATGGCGCCCGGCCGTTAAAGAGAGCGCTCCAGAGGGAAATACTCAATCCCCTTTCATTGAAACTCCTCGATAAGACTTTCAAGGAAGGGGATGTGGTGGAGGTTGATTTTGAAGACAATAAACTTGTATTCAGAAAGGGAGTGGTTGCAGAGGTAGAAGCATAGAAGTTCTCCAAGTTCGCTGAGTTTCTTGAGTTTTTAGGGTTTTAACTCAATAAACCGTGGAAACTCAATAAACCCTATAAACTGAATTGAAAGGAGGGGGTATGGGTTACTACGTTATTTTAAGCACACTCACCGATGACGGTAGAAAAACAATCAAGGAACATCCGGAGAGGATTCTTGAGGTAAACAAAGAGATTGAACAAAAGATGGGCATCAAAATCAAAGACCAATTTGCAGTCCTCGGACAGTATGATTTCGTAAACATTGTTGAGGCTCCAGACAATGAAACTGTGCTGAAAATGTCCGTCGAACTGGGTTCGCGTGGATCCGTGCAACTCCTTACGCTCGCTGCGATACCTGTAAAAGATTTAATTAAGAAACTGAAATAACAGCCGAACGCGACGATCTGCGCTATATCCTGATCCTCAAGACATCTATTAACAGTCTCAAAATAGAATTTAACAGGTTTCGTCCTTTTCTTGTCATGCCCGAAGTTCTCAATCGGGCATCCAGAGACCTGAAATCACTGGATTCCCGCTAAAGACATGCGGGAATGACACCGACGATAATGTACAGACTATTATGAGACCCTTAATATGGTCCAAACTCCCCGTGTGAAACTTTCAGTTCTGAAAAAAAGAAGAAATGAAACAATTCGGCTAATACCGCACCTGCCGCCTTGTCCTTGAGGCGTGGGGCAGGTTGTTTGGAAGGTTAAAGTTATTGACAAATCTCTTTATAAGTATTACTATTTTAATAAGTAATACTTTAATAGAAAGGTAAGGAGATTTAAATGACAACCGCAGCAGTAAAAATAACAAGAAAGGGACAGGTTACTATTCCAAAAGAAATCCGGGAGAAACTCAAGACCAAAGCTGTCTATTTTGAGATAGTGGATGATACGGTCATTGTAAAGGCAGTTAAGGATGCAGCGGGCTCATTAAGCGAATACGCTAAAAATGTGAAGCCCGGCGCATCAATGAAGAAGATAAAAGAAATGGCATGGGAGGAGGCTGTCCGTGAGAAAACCCATAAGAAGCCTTCCTGACACAAATACCATAGTCCGCTATCTTGTTAAAGATGACCTTGCACTCTATACAAAGGCAAAAGACTTTTTTGATAAGGTCCAAAACGGCAGCGAAAAGGCGGTTATTCTTGAAAGTGTCATTGCAGAGTGTGTATACGTCCTGACAAAGATTTATAAAGTGCCGAAGTACAAGACATCCAACAGCCTGATTAATATTCTCCATTATAAAGGTATTGCGAATGATGACCGGAAGGAACTCATTCGCGCGTTGACAATTTTTTTTGAAAAGGGCATTGATATTGTTGATTGCATTCTATGTGCAAAAGCTGCGGGTGGCGGTGATAATCTTTTTTCATTTGATGAAGAATTGAACAAGGTCGCAAGGCAGATATAAATGTTGCCAGCCAGATTTGAGAACAGCATTTTTCATCATTATGTATTGATGAGAAACCATGTGCAGCGATTCCGCTCGAAGAGTTAATCAAGAAGCTGAAATAACAGCCAAAGGATTGGCAATCAAACTTGTAGAGTTTTTGGTAGTGGACGCAAGCCGTGAAAACCGACGTTATTGCAATGTAGGAAACAAAAAAACCTTACACACTTTACAATGGTGACCGTGCAAACGTGGCTATTAGGAAACCACCGCTTGCCGATTAGCCTAAGCTCATCACCATCATAAAACGCATAAAGTTTTTCCTGATATTTTTGTCCGCACGTTGGCTGGTTTAATTGTCCATCTCAACCTTAGCATATCCCTGAAACCTGTCAAGAGACGTTATCCACAGAGCAAAAATGCGATGTAATGTAATACCTGTGAGAAGATTGAGAATAGTTGTTAAGAGCAGTTTCCGACGTCCCACTTTCTCACAGAAAGAAACGATTTTGTATGTCCTAATAACCCTGTGAATTTCTTTTGGAAATCAATTGTAATTTATGGCTCTTAAAGCACTTACTTGTTGAAGTTGAAAAAAGTGATTGGATTCAATATCATACTGCTTGACAGTGAGGGCAAGTAATCATTATGGTTGTGTCCATACAATCAATTATTATTCCTTTTATTGGAGCTCATGTTGAAGATGACGGATCGCATTAGGTTCAACAAAAAAGATATTGGAGCTGAACTTCTCTCCATTCTGACAACCGGCCTGTATCGAGACACCTTAGATACATTGAGGGAGTATATTCAAAACGGCATCGATGCAGGGGCCTCAAGTATGAGCATTAAGATAACTCCGGACACAATAACAATTGAGGATAACGGTCAAGGGATGAACGAGGCTACTGCTCGTAATGCTATTCGTTTGGGAATTTCAGATAAAAACCCTGTAAGCAATGTTGGATTCAGAGGCATAGGTATTTATAGTGCATTCAACCTTTGTAATTCTGCGGCCATTTATACTAAGGCGGAAGGGGGCACCGAATATAAGATTGCATTCGACTTTAAGAATGTACGAAATGAACTCTCCAAAGAACAGGAAAGAAGGAAAGTTGGCGAGCCCGCTCAGTTATATCTGGAAAAGGTATTGGAAGATTCAGTCTATATGGAGAAATCGGCTGAAAGAATTATATCTCAACAAAGTGGTACCAAGATTTTGTTTAGTAAGCTGCTTGACGAAGTCTATCAAAGGTTAAATAATTACACTGAAGTTAGAGATTATCTGCAGGATGTTGTGCCGCTACCCTTTAGAGGAGATTTCAAGTATAAAGACGCTATTGAAAAAAAATTACTTAACGCCGGAGAAAAAATAATCTCCTAATCTCTGACCATTGGTCTTGTCAAAATTAGCATTCATCGGCCTTATTCTAACGCCATGTTTACTCACAGCGGTCTCTATGAACCCAAATTTTTTGAAATGGAAAATTATGGATTTGCTTGGATTTGTATAAATGATGCTCGGACGGTCTTGAAGGATAAGTCATTACGCGGACTGCTTATAAAAAAATTTGGCTTTTCGATTTCAAATCGCACTTTCCTTGAGCCCTACTTTGCGCGAGTTGTTTTTAATCGTCGTATTACGGGCGAGCTAATAATTAAGCACGCCAATTTAATACCAAATGCCGGCCGTAACGATTTTGAACATAATTCAACTCGTGAAGCTTTCATGAGAGCTCTTCCAAAGTTTATTACCAGTGTATCGAAGTGGGCTAATGAAATACAGGAAGAGGAAAAAGCAAAAGAAGTGCTTAATGAAGTGCACCATGAGCTGAAAGAGATTAACGAAACGCTATCTCAAAAAAGACGGAATCCAGAGGAGATGTTGAGGCTAAATATTAGGTTGTCAAATTTGAAGGAATACTTAAAGTCTCATGAGAGACGCCTTGAGAAATTAGAGCCCGCGCAGCTTAGAACCACCAAAGAGTTATTTCAAGAATGTATATCATTTGTAAATTCTCAGTTAGCCTCTTCTCGGTCGCGCAATAAGAAGATAGAAGATCGAATCGCGACATCTGTAATTAGAGAAGCCAAAGAGAAAATAAAAGAGAGTGAAAAGGTTGAAGAAAGATTCGATTCCATCATGGCGTTGCTGGAAGCCTTCGGCATCCCTGGAGATTCTGACACAAGAGAGATCATTTCTTTTATTGATGATCATATTCTAAAAGAATACCTCGATGAAGATCAGTATCAGGAATCTTTAAGGCAGTTAAGAGATTACTTGGAGGAAAAACTTTAGAATGCCTCATGTTTTTAGCGACTCCCATGATAAAAAAATAGTGCGAGAGTTATGGAATACCCCTTTCCTAAGACATCTAAATAGAGAATACAGTTTTGTTTATCGTTACTTTGGATTGCCTGGCCCCGACATTATTGATATAAAGCTTTGGAAAGATATGATTAAAGAAGTTATCGCCTTTGAAGTGCCAGCTAAAAGTAAAAATAATGAAAGGCTCTTCATAAATAAGCTGAGAGAAAATTTGGAGTTAATCGACATTCCAAATATGACGTATTATGGACCATTTGAAGAAGTTGTTCTGCTCAGGAGAGATTATGAAGGGCAGGATTATTCTCAACGTGACGTAATTACTCTATATAACTTGGATTTTTGTAGCGAAATTGGCTCCAAAATTCGGGCATCCTCTGGTGAGCTGTGTTACAGAGTCGAAGCAATCAGACAGATTGTCAGGGATCAGGTTGAATCCTTCAACGACCTTGGCAGGCCTTCCTGTTTCATTATTTTCTTAACAGTCAGAAACCAAATTCGTTCGACTGTTCTTAGGGATAGACTTGACGTTTGTCTGCCTTTTCATAAAGATTTCATCGGAGAGTGTTTAAGAATTAATCCCATCCCACCTGAAGACAATTTCTTGATTGGTTCGCATACATGGGCAATTAAGACAATCATATTGACCATTCTTCAAGAGTCTTTGAGAGGAAACAACATTAGTGCTTTTTTTTCCCCTTTTGTTAAATATAGAGGAACACCTGTCAGGATATCCCGAGTTGATTTCATTCCAAGCCCAATGCTCAATTTAATGATTTTCTGTAAATTTCAGCATCCTCGGGAAATGGCGGGTATAAGTATACCAGCAGATCCTCTTCGGATTAAATCTCTTTCCGTTAATGGGGACGATATTGTCCTTGCTCCGGAAGCTGGCGAAACGCTCGATAGCTCTTCATCCGCAGTAGATTTTTTTGGAACATATCTGACAATGATTATGGGACACGATGAATGTCTTGTTGGTTGAACCTGATTTCCCTATCCCGCCAAAGAGCAGAAATCACTTTAATTTCCTACCAATAGGCCTTTTAAAAATCGCAGCCTACCGCAGGAGCATAGGCGATTCAGTAGAATTGCATCGAGGCAACTTCGAAGCCAAACATCACCCGGATCAAATCATGATCACTTCTCTTTTCACATACTGGTCAAGTCAAGTATGGGAAAGCGTTCAATTTTATAGAAAACTATATCCTAAGGCGAAAATTGATGTGGGGGGGATATACGCCACACTAATGCCTGAACATGTTAAAAAGTCAGGATGTGATGAAGTAGAGGTTGGCCTGTATAAAAAAGGCGTTGCAGAGGATTTTGATCCCGCTTACGACCTCGTGGACGTGGACTATCAAATTATCCATGCTTCAAGAGGATGCTTTAGAAAGTGTAATTTTTGTGGCGTGTGGAAAATAGAACCTAATGTTTCTTACAAAAAGAGCATCAAGGACGAAATCAGAAAAAAGAGAGTAATCTTCTATGACAACAATCTTATTGCGAATCCCTACATAAAAAATATATTGTCCGAGATTGCAGAATATAAATTCCGAGATCAGAGCAGAGTCCATTGCGAAAGCCAAAGTGGACTTGACGGCAGAATCTTAATTGAGGATCCTGAGATAGCCATACTTTTAAAAAAAGCTCGTTTTCAACATCCGCGAATCGCATGGGACGGCCCATATTCACATTGGCCAAAAATTAAGGCACAAATTCAGGTCTTAAGGAATGCAGGGTTCAAAGCAGACGATATATTCGTTTTTATGCTTTTTAATCATGATTTTATCTTATGCTGAAATGAGAGATAAGCTTGATGCCTGTCGCAGATGGAGAGTCAGAGTGATAGATTGCAGATTTAGATCGCTGGTTAGTACATCTGATAATTACAGACCTAACGCTAAACGTCAGAGTGAGAATGAATACTATATTCATAGAGGGTGGTCAGATAGGCAAGTGAGGGCTTTTAGGCGTGCTGTGAGAAGACAGAATATTGCACTTATTCTTGAGTTGCCTAATGGCAGATATATAAAAGGTGTAGAAAGGCGTTATATTCCCGTATAAAATGATGCGAGCAGCAACTCTCTTTTACAAAAAAGAGATGTAATTACATATGTAGACCTTAAATGGTATGTGGTTACGGAAAAGACGCCAACGAAGCTGCCTAAGGGCAAGTACGTGAAGCTTTGGATTAACGTTTATCGTCGGAAACTGCCAAACATTTTATTGCAGCTTTCGGCGCGTGAGCCAATGCTTGGGGGCCTTCGAGTGCTTGGGGAAAGGAAGATGATTAAATTTAATTGCTACCTAACCAAGTCGCTATTCACACCTGCAGGCGTTAAAATTCTGCCCCGGCGCATAGGCATATGAGTGATAGTTTCAAATAATATTCGTCATTTTTCATCATCTTTCGAACCTCTCTGCTTGCAGATGGAGTTGAGAAGCGAAGAAATGGTCCTCAGAGTGATACGGTTACATATAAATATGCATTCTAAGTCTTTTTGTATATGGATTCCCTCTATAGTATTTGACACTTCACAAAGCAGTTGAACAGATAGTCAAAAATCAGTCGTAATTTCGACAGCAAGATGCTTTTGGAGGCTATGTCTGGTTTAAGTTTCTTGAGAATTCTAAGGAAGACTCTCTCAAGCAATAGGAGCACTGAAACCATCAATAGGATTGCGCCCCAGATGATCCCTTCGATTGCACCAGCAACGAGCTTCAGAATCAAGTCCATCAGTTTAATCTATCCCTATCTTTTTCATGCCAACGATAATATTAGATAGTTTCGGTACATTATCCGATTTGAAGCACATTTATAAATAATATTGGGAAAAACTACACGTTTTTATTATTTCTTAACCGAATAATATTACCAATTGTCATAGCTATACAGAAATAGAGATAACTGCGGATGATTAATATGTCTTCCGATTTTTGGGCACGCTTTGAGTCTGCTATCGCAAAAAAGCAGTTCCTAATGCATTGCGAAATCATAAAAAACAAACCTTTAACTTACACATAAGTGAATCCGCTGTAATAGAAAGATTATACCCACAGAGCACAGTTTTCGATAGGAAGAAGATGAAAAGCACTTTGCCAGAGGTAACGACGCCAATGTGATAGGAGAGGAAAGGGCGAGATTTGGCGAACAGTAAAGATTAAGAGACCAACTGCGGAATGGTTGAGATTAGATGGCGAGGAAGGACAGTTGAAGGAGAATTTGAATGTGCATTTCGTACGTCGGCCAAATCTTTCTTGAGAAACCCGTGATATGTATCTATATATCCGTGCTTTCGGAAAAAAGAACGAGCGCCGACCGAAGCATTCACCAGAAGCGTGTCGGTAGATAATTCAATGCCAAGATGCTCGACAAGACGTAAAAGGATGGTTCCAAGGCCATGGCCTTGTACTGGGCCAATAAAGCCAATCGGTGCTGCGTCCCCGTAAACCCTTAGCTCGCGGAGGACCAATACCTCATTGCTACGAATGCGAACACGGGCAATTGCAGCGAGTACATCTCCGTTACACCGGAGTTCCACAATAATATCTCTCCCAACAGGCGTGATATGTGTTGTGGTAGAACCTATCAGGTCTAAGCTAGTTGAAGGAAAAACGTGCCCAATTTCGCGGCTACGAAGGTCAGAGAAATTAACACCAGCTCTATTTCTAAGGCCTGGTCTGAATCCCGAGCAAACAACACTATTGTCAAATTGCCTTTGAATCCGCGAAAGCCTGACATAACTTGGGATAACCGCACTGAGAGCCTTTAATAAAGCAACAACAACACTTTCATGGGGAGGCAACCACTTGCCAGAGTCATAAAGATCAAATAATTGGGGTTGATAACAGGGATTATTCAACAATACGCATGGATATATCTTTATATAATCCGGGGAATATTCAGAGCACCAGAGAGTCTCTGTCAACATTTTATAATCGTCTTCTGGAGTGGCATAAGGTAAACCTAACATGACATGATAACCAACTTTAAATCCTTCATCCTTTAACAGGTTAGTTGCACGGATAACCATAGACTGATCATGGCCTCGGCAATTAAAATCTAATATAGCATTAGATGTATGTTGGACTCCAAGTTCGACTTTTGAAACACCGAGTCTTTGCAGAAATCTGCATTCATCAATATCGATCTGGTCTGGTCTAGATTCTACGGTCACAACAGATGGACGATATCGCCCAGTTTCCCAATGCGACGGGTTTTCAAAATCGCCGTCACACATTGACATAAAGGAGTAGAGTTCGGCGAGAAAGTTTTTCCTGTAATTTTTATCAAGGGCCGAAAATGAGCCGCCAAGAATAATTAGTTCAAATGGTAAAGAATTATTCCGTGTAGATTCGGGTAACCTTTGAATGAAACGGGCGAATTGAGCAGATGATGAATATGAACAAGAACGCGCGAACAATGTATCTTCATTTGAAATGTAGCTCTTTGGGATGTCTGGCTCAGTGGGGCAAAAAATACAGCCTCCACCACATGTGTATGGCTTCGTGAAGATAGGAATAGGATAAACACCCGATCTATAGTTTATTTTCGTGCGGTATCTCATTTCATTTTGTCTATTGCTGCCAACATACTTACAACTTTTTCGGGCAAATAATACAGAATTTCATCATAAATTCTATCGCGTGCCGCCTTCGCTATTATTAGTGATGTTGGCTCGGCAGAGAAGAGTCCAGCAATGGTTTGGGGTATTATAACCTCTTTAGGAGTGTGAACATATTCCTTAAGAACATTTAGCAAATGCGGAAGTCCCTCATAGTAAAAAAGCTGGTATAAGCCAAAAATGGATAAAAGAGAAGGACTTGACATTGCCTCGATAACCTTAAGTGAATCTATAGTGCCCGCTTCTTTCAAAATGAGAGAAACGTTACAAGCAGATATATCACTTAACGTCTGTATGCTTTTAATTCTTTCACCATAATCAAAGGTGCTCTCCATAATTTCCAAACCAGCCTTTTTATCAAACAACCGAGAAAGACCATATACATGAAACAAATTGATTCTTTCTACCCAGTGCACATGCACACCCCTACCGATAACCTTCGATAATTCACGAAGATACCAGGCAAGGTTGTTGGCATTAATTTTCTTAATAAAATGTTCAGCGAAATTGACAACATCTGAATGCTTCCAAAACCATTTAAATAAAATGACAAGCCTTTTGTCTGATAGATTCTTCACTATTTCTTCAAAGTCTTCCAGAGAAGGTGACAAATTCGTGTCAACGCCCCCCGCTGCCAACTTAAGTAACTCAATCTCGGGTTGTATATTGTGTGTCTTATAATAATTATTGCTCATATGTTTGGAGAGGGTGAATCTGGAATATCAATGTTTGTCACAAAGTTTATGAAATCTTCATGGAATTCCTTTGCGTCAGCATCGAATGTCCTTATGCGCATATTATCTAGATCAATTAAACTGAGATCAGTAACACATACTTCAATATGATCTCTACACTTCACGCCAGAATAATGGGGGACAGCATGGAAACGAGGCTCCCGTCCAGAAAAGGACCGATTAAAGGAAGTACCTTCTTGAACCAAAGCAATCACCAGTTGAATATTATATTCATCAACCAAAAGGCGAATCGCTGCTGTATCCCAATTGAATCGGCGAGGATCTTTTAATGCTTGATCATGAGCCTCATCCAACTTGTCTAAGATATGTTTATTCACTTGACGAATCGACTTCAAATATTCAACATACTCACGAGGGGCATTTGATCCAAGGTTTCCCAGTTTTTTAGTAGAGAGTAGTCCATGAGCTTTTATATAAGCAAGATAAAAACGATTCATGCCCTTATCGGTCGATAGATCCAATATCCGTTCAGGGTCTGGTGTTTTAAGCTGAACCTCCAAAACAACCGGCTCTGAGAAATCAGATCTGCCAGCTTGTTTCGCAAAACGGCGTGCTATAAGTGGTCTATTGGGGACGAAATAAATTCCTTGCGGAGAAAGCCAGTTATAAAAGCGCAGCTCTCCAAGAACAAATCCATATTGTTGAATTGTTTCGAGCATCTTCTTTGAGGTACCGTGATAGAGATTCCAATTATTCATGTTGTGCTTCCAAGAATAATAAAACTCGATTTTCAATTTTTGTGCGATGGATATAGAATCCAATAACGAATAATAAACACATTAAAGCTGTTATATTGGCATTTAGGAAAATAAAGAGTCCTGTAAGATAAACATTCCCAAGGTAGGAAGGATGACGGATGAAGCGATAAATACCCGTTCGAATTAACTGGTGATTCTCATAGAGAACAACATTGAAACTCCAGAATGAGCCGAGCGATAATATCGCGAGGATCCTCAGAATAAGGCCAAAAAGAAACAAGACTAAACCTATTGCAGCAACGCTCCAACAAGCAGGCCCATTCACAACATGCTCAAATGAACCAGCGATAAACAGAAATAGCCGAAATTGCTTGAAAAACCTTAAACTGGCGGTGTCAATAGTCTGCGAAACTCTGTTGCAAGGTTTCACATGGAATAGTCTTTCCATGGTTGAGTGTAATTTTGATAATACAACGAGTATGACAAATAAAGATAAAAACTCTGCAATCATCAAATCTAACCCTTTTTTAAAATATTAAAAACTATAGCAGATTTAACGGCTTAGGACAATAAGAATGTTGATCTGAAGACAAGAGAGCCATTTTCGATTATAGAGACAGACATCTACTGGGAAATAGGAAACAGGGTCAGGTCTTGCAATACAACATTTCTATCGTTAATAAAAGAGACATATTTTAAAAACTGGAGGCACACTGAGCCTGTCTAAAAACTCATTATTTGTCACCCTGAATTTATTCCAGGGTCTCATAACCCATTGATTTTATTAGATGCTGAAACAAGTTCAGCATGACATGTCACGCTGTATCATAAGTTTTTAGACAGGCTCCACTTCCCATATTATTTGCCCAGAGAGACTTGCTCTTTCGAATGAAAATAATTATTTCTCATCGTGTGCTTAGTATGCGGAGTTGCAGGTGAACAAAGCATAGTGAGACTCAAGGGGTGGTACTATTTTGTTCCTACGCCGCAACCCCTCCTTTGGAGGGGCGGTGAATGCACGATGCCTTTGATGCCGTTATTAATGCCTTGAATTTATTCACAGACCAATAATTATAAGGCCCCTTTATTTTTCAGATTCACGACATAACTATAACGCAATTCGGATGCCTTGGAAATAAAACCAAAATGAATAAAATCAGAAACATATGGACCATTTTTGCTGTCAGTGTATCATATTGACAGAATAAAAGAATCAGTATTCCATGGGAAAAATTATTGAATATTTCAAAAGTCAAGGTGGATATGGCAGGATGAAAGAGCTGAAAAAAGTGCAGCACCCGCGGCGCTTGATAAAAAATCTCTGGTATAATAAAGCCACAAAGTATTGTAAACGGCTTGATGGGAGGGAAAGTATATGAAGTTTACGCGTATTACCATAGAGCCCGATAAAATGGGTGGCGTGCCTTGTATAAGAGGATTACGTATACCTGTAGCTACAGTTGTCGGCATGTTAGCAAATGCCATGAAAGAAAAAGACATTCTAGAAGCCTATCCTGACCTTGAGCCAGAGGATATTCGTGAGGCATTGCTTTACGCTGCAGAGGCTGTAAAGGAACGTCAGATTCCCCTCGTTAGTGTATGAAGTTTCTGATCGACAATGCCCTCTCCCCTATAATCGCAGAAGGACTTCAAAAAGCATAATAGTAAAGACATAGATGATCCCCCTCACCCTTGCCCTCTCCCTCCAGGGGAGAGGGATTATGAGAATATTAATAAAATCTGTAAAAGTCTAATATGATTTACTTAATGCGAGAGTGAAGAACACCCCATTATGGCTTAATTTCTTTTTTTCGATCATAGAGGATATTCAGAAAAGTTATTCGATTTCGATTCCGTATCGTTCCGTCAATTCTGCCAGTTCCCTGTTGCTGGCTTCAATGTCAACGGAATAATATTTTTCATTGCACTCTTCACACCGGAATCCGCTGACGGAAAAATCTTCTGTGAAGTGGAGGGATGCCCATCCTATTGCGAATGGTTCTGACTTAAGACTCACAATTCGTTTGCATACGCAGCAGATGCCTGAAACAAGAGAAAGAGGATAGGCGAACTGGGCCCTGTAGCCGAACTGGTGTTTCTGGATTACTCCCCACAGGCTTACCTTGCCCAGGAATGTGCCGCGGTAGCAACAGCGGTCGATGTTTTCGAGTGCATCAAAAGTTGTTTTATAGGCATAAATACCGTTGGCGGAACGGGCTTCAGGAATGGTAGTCGTACGTGGATCTTTATAGAAGGAACACAGCGCTTCTAATCTTTCCATCGGCGGCCATAGTTCGTTTCTTACGACCGATCGGAGCCAGAGGTTTCCATCCTTTGAAGTCCTCCGGATCTTCCAGAACCGCCAGCCGGTGAGCGAGGTCGCATAATCAGGAGTCAGTAACTCTTTCGCTTCGATTATGGCGACACCTCGACAGGTACCGGTTCTTTTGTCGGTTCCACAGGAACCTCGATGGGCACCTTCGCAGGTAACGGCTCTCTTATTGGCTCCGCCACCACCGTTTTCTCAAATTCTCCAATCTTTCCCACGGCAAACTCCTTTTCAAGAAAGATTCAACTTCTTATTTTTAATTTACCATATTTTTTCTTTAGAAATGCGTGATGGATTGAAAATGTTCAGCAGTTGTCATCCTGAACTTGTTTCAGGATCTCTTGCAGTACCGACGTATTTGGAATATTAAATATTGAAACTAATTCAGCGTGACAAGATTTGTGCCTTTTGAATTGCCGGACAGCCCATTGCTGCGAAGATAATGAAGGTAAGATTTGGGATTTGGCTGTTTGTGCCGTTGCAGTCAGTTATATGCGCATGGACTATCTTTTATAGACATCGCCTCTACTTCTGATCGCTTTTATCTCAACTGT
>Ga0315281_10009743_pt1 | contig 13301 bp, 14 predicted proteins | sample YL17G07_0_MG_FD_204540 | JGI IMG/M metagenome (GOLD analysis project Ga0315281, IMG submission 204540) | Sediment microbial communities from Yellowstone Lake, YNP, Wyoming, USA - YL17G07_0 | ecosystem: Environmental > Aquatic > Freshwater > Lake > Sediment | place: USA: Wyoming | collected... | reverse complement strand
GGATAGACGAGGCAGTCATCGGGCAGCGAGAACAGCCGCTCGCGCACCGAGCGAAACAGCTGCCGCGCGTTGCCTTGCTGGAAATCGGTGCGGCCGCAGCCGCGGATCAGCAGCGCGTCGCCGGTGAACGCCATCGCGCGGCTATCGAGCACGTAGGTCATGCAGCCGCTCGTATGGCCAGGCGTGGCACGGGCTTCCAGGGTGCGCATGCCGAAGGCAACCAGATCGCCATCTGCGAGCGTGCGGTCGGCGCCGTCGGCGCCGCCGTCTTTCGACAGCGCGATTTTCGAGCCCAGCCGCCGCTTCAGCAGCGATGCGCCGGTGACGTGGTCGGCGTGCACGTGGGTCTCCAACGTGAAGAGCAGCTTGAGGCCCAGTTCCTCGATCAGCGCCGCGTCGCGCCGCGCGTGCTCGAACACCGGATCGATCAGGACGGCCTCGCGCGTGGCAGAATCCGCCAGCAGGTAGGTGTAGGTGGACGATTGCGGATCGAATAACTGGCGAAAAATCATATGCACGACTTTACCCCGATTTCCGCGCTCATCGGCGGCGCTCTCATCGGCCTGGCCAGCGTCTGGCTGCTCGCCGCCAACGGCCGCATCGCGGGCGTGAGCAGCATCCTGCACGGCATGTTTACGCTGAGGGAACCGCAGTGGCGCGCCTGGTTCATCGCCGGCTTGCTCTTCGCCGGCCTGGCATGGCAAGGTTTCGGCGGCGCGGTGCCGCAGCGCGAAGGTTTTCCGCTCGGCTGGGTCGCCGCGGCGGGCCTGCTGGTCGGCTTCGGCACGCGCATGGGCGGCGGCTGCACCAGCGGCCACGGCGTGTGCGGGCTGGGACGCCTGTCGGTGCGCTCGCTCGCCGCCGTGGTCACATTCATGGCGACCGGAATGATTTCCGCCTACGGTATGCGCCATGTGCTGGGCGTCGCCTCGTGAGCGCCTTCTTCTCTGCCCTGGGCGCCGGCTTCGTGTTCGGCATCGGCCTGTGGCTGTCGGGGATGGCGAATCCGCAGAAGGTGCTGGGTTTTCTCGACATCACGGGCGCGTGGGATGCGAGCCTGATGCTGGTGATGGGGGGCGCCGTTGCCGTGACCGCCGTGGCATTCCGCCTGGTCCTGAAACGGCCCGCGCCCCTGTTCGAGAAGAGATTTTTCATTCCGCTGCTGCGATCGATCGATTTTCCCCTCCTCGCCGGCGCCGCCCTGTTCGGCATCGGCTGGGGGATTGGCGGCTACTGCCCGGGCCCGGCGTTGACCGCGCTCTCGAGCCTTTCAGCAGAAACGATCGTATTCGTGATCGCCATGATCGCTGGCGGCTTGCTGCAGCGCCTCCTCTTCCCCAAGGTGTCCGCATGATGCACAGCACGGCCCGCTACTTTCTCGAGGGGCTGAACGAGCTCGGCATCGAGTACCTGTTCTGCAACCTGGGCACCGACCACGCGCCGCTGATCGAGGAAATGGCGCGCTGGCGCAAGGACGGGCGGGCATTTGCGCAAACCATCCTCTGCCCGCATGAAAACGTCGCCGTCCACATGGCCGCCGGCTACGCGATCGCCACCGGCCGCGGCCAGGGCGTGCTGGTGCACGTCGACGCGGGGACCGCGAATGCGGCGATGGCGCTGCACAATCTTTTCCGCGGCAGGATCCCGGTACTGCTGATGGCGGGCAAATCGCCGCACACATTGCACGGCGAGCTCGCCGGGTCGCGCGATACCTACGTGCATTTCGTGCAGGAGCCTTTCGACCAGGCAAGCCTGGTGCGGCCGTACGTCAAGTGGGAATACACCCTGCCGAGCGGCGTGGTTGCCAAGGAAGCGCTGCGCCGCGCGCATACGCTCATGCAAAGCGATCCGAAGGGGCCGGTCTACCTGATGCTGCCGCGCGAAACGCTGGCCGAGAGTTGGGATGCGGGCGCGGTGCACTCGTATCCGGAGGAACGCTACGGGCCCGTCGCCGCGGGCGGGGCCGATCCGCAGGCGGTGGCGGCGCTCGCCGAGCGGCTGCTCGCAGCGCAGGCGCCGGTGCTGGTCACTGCCTACGCCGGGCGCAATGCGGCGAGCGTTCCGCTGCTGGATGAATTGGCGCGCTTCGCCGGCATCCGCGTATTCGAATTCAACCCTTTATACCTGAACATCCCGCACGACTCGCCCTGCTTTGCGGGCTTCGTACCCGGCAAGCATGCCGCGCAGGCCGATTTCGGCCTGCTGGTGGACATTGACGTGCCGTGGATACCCAGGGACATGCCGGACAACCCGGCCACGTACTGGGCGCACATCGACGTCGACGCGGTGAAGCGCGGCTTTCCGATGTGGGGCTTTCCGAGCAACCTGCGGATCGAAGGCGACAGCAACCGCATCCTGGCGCAATTGCTCGCTGCGCTGCGCGCGCGCGCAACGCCGGAGTTCGTCGCCGCGGCGCGCCGACGGGTCGAGGCGCTTGCCGCCGAGCAGCAGGAGCGGATGGAGGGCGTGGCGCGGCTCGCCGCCGACAAAGGCGCGCCCGGGCGCATCAATCCGCACTACGTCTGCGCAGAGCTCGGCCGTGCGATCGCAGCCGACGACATCGTGCTCAACGAGGCGATCCGCAACGGACCGACGGTGTTTGCGCAGGTTCCACGCACGCAGGCCGGTTCCCTGATCGGGCTGGCGGGCGGGGGGTTGGGCTTCTCCGGCGGCATGGCGCTCGGCATGAAGCTCGCGCGGCCCGAGCGCACCGTGGTGCAGATCGTGGGCGACGGCAGCTTTTATTTCTGCAACCCGGCAGCGGTCTACGCGGTCGCCGCGCAATACCGGCTGCCGATCTTTACGCTCGTGCTCGACAACGGCGGCTGGGCGGCGGTCAAGGAGGCGACCCTGCGCATGCACCCCGATGGCGAGGCGCAGCGCCTGGACGCCTACGAGTCGCGGTTCGCGCAGGGAATCGCGTTCGCCAAGATCGGCGAGGCTGCGGGTGCATACGGGGAGACGCTGACCGATCCCGCCGAGGTGGCGGGCGCGATCCGGCGCTGCCTGAAGGAAGTGCGCGGCGGCCGCTCCGCGGTACTCCACGTCCATATCGTTCCGCATTAACATTACCCCTTGGGTTCGACGGAGCACAGGCGATGAAGAAGTTCTTGTGGGTCTCGATTTTGCTCGCCGCGGCGCTCGCGGGTCCGGCCGTGGCGCAGGACCCGGCGAAAATGCGCGCCAAGGTGTTTCCCGGCGCGCAGAACCTGCCGCTCTACGCCGCCCTGGCGAAAGGCTTTTTCACCAGACACGGGGTTGCAGTGGAATTGCTGTTCACGGCGAACTCGGTCGAGCTGCGCGACGGCCTCGCCAACGGCGACATCGACGTGGCGCACGCGGCGGTGGACAACGCGGTGGCAATGGTCGAGCAGGCCGGCAAGGATGTGGTGATCGTGATGGGCGGGGACAGCAGCATGAACGAACTGTTCGCGCAGGCTGCAATCGCGTCCATCGCGGACCTGCGCGGCCGCACGGTGATCGTCGACGCACCCAACACCGCCTATGCGTTGCAGGCGAAGAAGATCCTGCTGAACGCGGGCCTGAAGGCCGGCGACTATGTCGTCAAGCCGGTGGGCGGCACGATGCTGCGCGCCCGCGCCATGGGCGAGAGCCGCGATAACGCGGCGTCAATCCTCAATCCGCCGTTCTCCTTCGCCGCGCAGAAGGCCGGCATGAAAAGCCTCGGACGCGCGATTGACCTGCTCGGACCCTACCAGGCGACCGGCGCCTGGGTGATGCGCTCTTGGGCACGCGCCAATGCGCATACGCTCGAGCGCTACCTCGCGGCTTACGTCGAGGCGACCCGCTGGGCGCGCGATCCCGCCAATCGCGAGGAGTGCATCCGCATGCTCACCGAGCGGCTCAAGCTCGAACCTGACGTCGCGGCCCGCACCTACGCGGCGCTGATGGACCCGGCCTTCGGCCTCTACCCCGATGCGCGCCTGAACCTGGAGGGGTTCCGCAATGTGCTCGCGCTGCGCGCCGAGATCGAGGGCCAGTGGGGCGGCAATCCGCCATCGCCGGAGCGCTACCTGGAGCTCGGCTACTATGAGCGCGCCATGGCGCTGGTCGCCAAGTAACGGCAGCTTGATGCGCGGACCGCTTGCCGCGCTCTGCGCCCTCTTCGTCAGTTGTGCGGCGCAGGCACAGGGCTACCCCGCGAAGCCGGTGCGCTTCGTGGTGCCGTTCGCGCCCGGCGGCATCACCGACATCATCGCGCGCGTGGTCGGCCAGAAGCTGGGCGAGTCCTGGGGACAGTCGGTGCTGGTGGAAAACCGCGCCGGCGCAGGCAGCAACATCGGCGTCGCGCTGGTCGCGAAATCGGCGCCCGACGGCTATACGGTGCTGCTGACCACCAGCTCCATCGCGGTCAACGTCACGCTCACGCCCGATTCGGGCTACGACGCGGAGAAGGACTTCATTCCGGTCGCGAACGTCGCCTCGAGCCCGAACATGATCGTCACCGCGCAATCCGGGCCGGCGTCGCTGCGCGAACTGGTCGCGCAGGCGAAGGCGAAGCCGCTCGCCTACGGCTCGGCGGGCACCGGCACCACGCCGCATCTCAGCGCCGAATACCTGTTCAGGGTGCTCGCGAAACTCGAGGTCACGCACATTCCCTACAAGGGCGCCGCGCCCGCGGTGAACGCCGCGCTCTCCGGCGAGGTCGGCGCCGCGAGCGTGGCGATGCCGACCGCCGTGCCGCACATCAAAGGGGGCAGGCTGCGCGGCCTCGCGGTGACCAGCAACCGCCGTATCGCCGCGCTGCCCGAGGTGCCCACGGTGGCGGAGTCCGGCTTTCCCGGCTTCGAGGACTACACCTGGGTCGGCGTGTTCGTCCCGGCGGGCACGCCCGCGGCGAGCGTGGCGAAAATCAATACCGACATCGAGCGGCTGCTGGCGCAGCCGGAGTTCCGCGAGCGGCTCGCCGCGCTTGGCTTCGAGCCGGTGGGCGGAACACCGGAGAGCTTCGCGCGCTATCTCAAGACCGAGATCGCGAAATGGGCGAAGGTCGTGCGCGAGACCGGCGCCAAAGTCGAATAGCAAGAAAAATTATTCAACGCGAGGAACGCATGGAACCAACGCCGCCTTCCATCCGCCGCATCGTGACCGAGGACGACGCCCAGGGCCGCTCGCGCATCGTCGAGGACGCGCCGGCCACCGCCATCCGCACCGTCGCCGAGCGCCCCGGTTATCGCGCGGTGAATGTCTGGCGGACCGAAGCAACGCCCGCCGACATAGGCTCTCCCGATACAACGGCAAGCCACCAGGGCATCCTGCCGCCGAAGAACGGCAGCATCCTGCGCATCATCGATTTTCCGCCCGAGCCCGCCGACCCGGCGGAGCGCAAGCGACGCATCCAGGCCACCTTCGGCGGCATCTTCAGCGACGCGACGCACGACAAGCGCGCAGGCGCGCATCCTGGAATGCACCGCACCGAGACCGTCGATTACGCGATCCTCCTCGAGGGCGAGATCTACGCCGTCATGGACGAGGGCGAGACGCTGATGCGCGCGGGCGACGTCCTGGTCCAGCGCGGCACCAATCACGCCTGGGCGAACCGCTCGCAGAAGACGGCGCGCATCGCGTTTGTCCTGATCGACGGGCAGCGCTAAATAAAATCGGGGTCAGAGCCCGATTTCGTGGCGGGCTGCCGAGTGTGCTGAGAAATCGGGCTCTGACCCCGATTTTCTAGGCAGGGGTGAACATCGGCACCGGCGGGCCGCCGTCGGTGGGCTTGAAGACCGCTTTGACTTTCATCCCTATTTTCACCGCATCGAGATCGCAATCCACGATGTTGGTCAGCATGCTGACGCCTTCATCCAGCGTCACGTAGGCGATGCAGTACGGCACCGGCACGCCCCGGCGCAGCACGCTGCAGGTGTAGATCGTCCCGGTGCCTAGCGCGTCGCGCCACTCGGTCCTGTCGGAGAAGCAGTACGGGCAGAGCGCGCGCGGGTAGTGGTGGAATTCCTTGCACGCGGTGCAGAACTTGAGAACCAGCTTGCCGCCCGCGGCCGCGTCGAAGTAAGCCTTGTTCTCGGGATTCACCGACGGTGCGGGGATTTTCCTGTCCTGGGCAGTCAACACGGAATTACTCTCTTTCCATAATCAACGTCGCGCTGCCATGCCGCGTACCTAGCTGCCCGCCGGTGCCCTGCGCGAGCGCGAGGCCGCAGTTCTTTACCTGCACCTTCGGATGCGCCTCGCCGCGCAGCTGGCGCACCGCCTCGATCACCTTGGTCATGCCGCCGCGGTTGGCCGGATGGTTGTTGCACAGGCCGCCGCCGTCGGTGTTGAACGGCAGCTTGCCCGAGCCCGAGATCAGGTTGCCGTCGGCGACGAATTTCCCGCCCTCGCCTTTTTTGCTGAAGCCAAGGTCCTCGATCTGCACCAGCACCGTGATGGTAAAACTGTCGTAGATCGACGCGTACTTGATGTCGGCCGGCTTCACGCCCGCCTCTTCAAACGCCGCCGCGCCCGACCAGGCTGCACCCGAAGTAGTTAGCGTCAGCTTGCCGCCCGCCTGCCCTTTCGGCGACTCGCCGGCGCCGATCAATTTCACCAGGGGCCGTTTCAGTTTCTTCGCGATCTCGGGGCGGGCCATGATCAGCGCGCCGCCGCCGTCGCTCACCACGCAGCAGTCCATGCGGTGCAGCGGGTCGGCGACCATCGGCGAGTCGAGCACTTCCCTTACCGTCACCACTTCGCGCAGCATGGCGTGCGGATTGTGCTGCGCGTGATGCGAGGCCGCCACCTTGATCCAGGCGAGCTGCTCTGATGTGGTGCCGTATTCGTGCATGTGGCGCATCGCCACCATGGCGTAGCTGTTGGTGGTGACGATGCCGTAGGGCGCCTCGAACGGCGCATCCGGCAGGTTCGGGCCCCAGGTCCTCGGCTGCGTGCCGCTGGAGCCTTCCGAGCGCGGCCGCCCGGCGAGCGTGATCAACGCCACGTTGCACTTGCCCAGCGCGATCGCCTGCGCCGCGTGCGCGACATGGACCAGGTACGACGCGCCGCCGGTGTCGGTGGACTCCATATGGCGCAGCTTCAGGCCGAGGTAATCCGTCATCGACAGCGGTCCCAGGCCCGGCGCGTCGCCGGCGCAAAAATAACCGTCGATGTCTTTCTTCGTCAACCCGGCATCCTCGAGCGCGCCTTTCGCCACCTCGGCGTGCAGCTGCGCCACCGATTTGTCCGCGGCCTTGCGCGTCGGGTGCTCGTAGGCGCCGACGAGGTATGCCTTGCCCTTGATGCTCATGGGTCGTATTCTCGCGTAGAATCCGCCCCTCGCAAAGCCCGGGTGGTTAGCTCAGCGGTAGAGCACTGCCTTCACACGGCAGGGGCCATAGGTTCGATCCCTATACCACCCACCAATACCCCCCGAATGAATAACGTTGACCTCCATTTCCTGCGCGCAGCGCGCGGGCGGCTGCAGGAAGCAGCGCGGCCAAGCGACTAAGAATGCCGCGGATCGAGCGCATCGCGCAGGCCGTCGCCCAGCAGATTGAATGAAAGCACCAGCAGGAAAATGGACGCGCCGGGCCAGATCGCCATCCAGGGCGCCTGGTCGACGTAGTTCTTCGCCGTGTTCAGCATGCTGCCCCAGCTGGGCGCGGGGGGCTGCTGGCCGAGACCGAGAAATGAGAGGCTCGCCTCCGCAATGACCGCGGCGGCGATCGCGAGGGTCGCCTGCACGATCAGCGGCGCGAGGATATTGGGCAGGATATGCCGCAGCGCGATGCGCAGATGCGGATTGCCCAGCGCGCGCGCCGCCTCGATGTAGTCCTCGACTTTCACCGCCATGACCGAGGCGCGCGTCAAGCGGATGAAAACCGGCGTCGCCGAAATGCCGATCGCGATCATCGCATTGGTGAGGCTGGGGCCGAGGAACGCGGCGAGCGCGATGGCCAGGATCAGGAACGGGCAGGCGAGCATCGCGTCGGTCGCGCGCGAGATCAGCGTATCGGTCCAGCCGCCGAGGTAGCCCGCGAGCATTCCGATCGGCAGGCCGAGCGTGAGCGATATGCAAACCGAGGCCACGCCGGCGAGCAGCGAAGCGCGCGCCCCCCAGATGACGCGCGAGAGCACGTCGCGCCCGATTTCATCGGTGCCGAACAGGTTGACCGCGCTCGGCGCCTTGCGGATCGCGCCCCAGCTGGTGGCAAGCGGGTCGTGCGGCGCGATCCAGGGCGCGAGCAGCGCCATCAGGATGAAGAAGAAGACGAAGCCGAGGCCGATCATTGCCCCCTTGCGCCGCACCAGACGGCGCCAGGCTCGTTGCCCTGGGGTTAGCTCGGTTTTTAATGCAAAAGAACCTGAAATAACGGCGGCCAAACATTACCCCCTCATTCTCGGATTGACGAGAAAGTACGCAAGATCCGCCAGCAGGTTGAGCGTGATGTAGGCGGTGGCGGTGAACAGCACCACGCCCTGCACCACCGCGTAGTCGCGGTTGAACACCGCATCCACGATCAGCTTGCCGAAGCCGGGGATGCTGAACACCTGCTCGGTGAGCACCGCCCCCGAAAGCAGCGTGCCGAACTCGAGCGCGCCCAGGGTGATGATCGGAATCATGGCGTTCCTCAGCGCGTGCTTGAGCACCACCACGCGCTCATGCAGGCCTTTTGCTCTTGCTGTTCTTACATAGTCAGAATTCAAAACTTGTAGCATTGCGCTGCGCGTGTGGCGCATCAGCACCGCGGCGATCGCGTTGCCGAGCACGAACGCCGGCATGATCATCGCCGCGAGATTCGCCTTCAGGTCCTCGAACGGGCTGACGTAGCCCGAGGCGGGCAACCAGCCCAGCTGCACCGAAAACAGCAGGATCAGCATGATCCCGAGCCAGAAATTTGGCGTCGACAGCCCCCACAGCGCGAAGACGTTGGCAGCGTAGTCCAGCGTGGTGTCCCTATAAACTGCCGAGGTGATGCCCGCAGTTATCCCGATTACGAGCGCAATCAGCATCGCCATCGCCGCGAGCTGGATCGTGACCGGCAGTTTCTCAAAGATCAATTCGGTCACCGGCTTCTGGATGCGCAGCGACTCGCCCAGGTCGCCTTGCAGCACGCCGCCCAGCCAGTAGGCGTAGCGCACCGGGAAAGGCTCGTCGAGGCGCAGCTTCTGGCGCAGGTAGGCGACGACGTTGGGGTCCTGGTCCTCGCCCGCGAGGACGATTGCCGGATCGCCGGGCAAGAGCTGTTGCAGCCCGAAGATCAGGATGGTGACGAAGAACAGCGTCGGCAGGATGCTCGCCAGGCGCCGGACAAGGAACTTGCCCATCTAGTTCATTTTCAGGCCCTGCACGCGCACCAACCCGTCCGGCACTGTGCGCAGCCCGCTCAGTTTCGCGCTGTGCGCCCACAGCCAGTGGCGGTGGAACAGGTACACCACCGGGCGCTCTTTGCCGATCGCCTCGGCAATCTGCTCGAAGATCTTGCGGCGCTGCGCCGGGTCGTTGGTCGAACGCGAACGGTTGATGAGCTCGTCGGTTTCGGGCCTGCAGTAGCCGGCGTAGTTGAGCGGCTGCTTGCAGGCGTGGAAGCTGAACAGGTTGCCGTCGGGGTCGGCGCGGCCGCTCCAGGCAAGCATATAGGCGTCGAACTGCCCCTTGTCGGCAAGATTGAGCGAGGTCGCGAACTCGGTGGACTGGATCTTGACGTCGAAGCCGGCGTCCTTCGCCATCGCCTGCACCACCTGCGCGATTTTCTGCGCGTCCGAGGTGGTCGGCGTCATCAGCGTGAAGCTCGGGTTCGGCACGCCGGCCGCCGCGAGCAGCGCTTTCGCCCTGGCGATGTCGCGTTTGGGCATCGGCATGTTCTTCGCGTACCAGGAATTGTCCGGCGCCACCCACTGATTGCCGATCTCCGCCTCGCCGTCCATCGCCACCTGCACGATGGCACCGCGGTCGAGCGACAGCTCGAGCGCCTCGCGCACCCTCGGGTCGCGCCCGAGCGGGTTCTTTTGCGACTGCTCGCTCTTGCCGATGTTGATGGTGATGCCCTGGTAGCCGATCTCGACGATTTTCGCGACCTTGAAGCGGCTGTCGCCCTTCAGCCCGGGCACGTCCGAGGGCGCCATGCGCTCGATGAAATCGAGCTGGCCCGAACGCAGGTTGGCGAGGCGCACGGTCGCGTCCACGATCGGCGTGTAGACGATGCGCTCGAAGTGGATCGCGCCCTTGTTCCAGTAGTTCGCGAAGCGCTCGACCACGATGCGGTCCTGCGCGACGCGCTCGACGAAGCGGAACGGCCCCGAGCATACCGGCGCGGCGCCGAACTTTTCGCCGGCGGCCTGCGCGGCCTTGGGCGAGACCATCATGCCGGCGCGGTCGGTGAGCACCGCGAGCAGCGGCGCGAACGGCGCGGCGAGATTGAGCCGCACCGTCTGCGGGTCGAGCACCTCGACGCCGGTCACCGGCGCGAGCTCGCCGCGCCGGTTCGAGCCCTGCATGTTCTTGTGGCGCTCGAGGTTGAACTTGACCGCCGCGGCGTCGAGTTTCTCGCCATCGTGGAAGGTCACGCCCTGGCGCAGCTTGACGATCAGCGCCTTGTGGTCCGCCGACCAGTCATGGGAGGTGGCCAGCATCGGGACGATATTCAGTTTTTCATCCAGATCGAAAAGCTTGTCGCACAGCGCGGAAAACACGATCCGCCCGACGAAGGTGCGCGCCAGCGTCGGATCGAGAATGTCGGGGTCTTCGGCCAGGCCGATTCTGAGGGTTTGGCTTTGTACTGACGCAATAAAGAAGAAAAGGCAAAAGGCGAGGCGAAATTTCATAAGTCCTCCTTAGGGACGGAATGCTGCCTGAAGCCGCGTCAGGCGTTCATTGACTGCAATCAATACCGCATTTTCCGCGGGCGCCGGGATCTCGCGCCAGAAATGACAGGCGACGCCATCTTCCAGCCCCGGCTCCTCGCTCGCGCATCTGGCCTGGGCGTGCGGGCAGCGCGTACGGAAACGACAGCCCGACGGTGGATTGACCGGGCTCGGCACATCGCCCTCCAGCAGTATGCGCTTACGCGACAACCCCGGTTCGGGCACGGGAATCGCCGACAGCAGCGCCTGCGTGTACGGATGGCGCGGGCGCTCGAACAGTTCGGTCTTGCCGGCGATCTCCGCGATCCTGCCCAGGTACATGACCGCGACTCGTGTCGCGATATGCCGCACCACGGCCAGGTCGTGGGCGATGAAAATGTACGCGAGGCCCAGGCGCCGCTGCAGATCCCGCAGCAGGTTGATCACCTGCGCCTGGATCGAGACGTCGAGCGCCGACACCGGCTCGTCGCAGATGATCAGTTTCGGCTCCACCGCGATCGCGCGCGCGATGCCGATGCGCTGGCGCTGGCCGCCCGAGAACTCGTGCGCGTAGCGCTGCGCGTGCTCGGGCGCCAATCCCACGAGGGCCAAGAGCTCTTTGACTCTTTGCTCTGTCCTATTCATGTGCAGCCCGTGTAAGAGCAACGGCTCCTGAAGCATCTGTCCCACCGTCATGCGCGGGTTGAGCGAACCGTAGGGGTCCTGGAAAATGATCTGCATCGAGCGGCGCCTCGCGCGCAGCGCCTCGTTGCCGAGCGTGGACAGGTCTTCTCCCTCGAACCAGACCTTGCCCGCGGTGGGCTCGAGCAACCGCAGCGCGAGGCGCCCGACGGTCGATTTGCCGCAGCCCGACTCGCCTACCAGCGCCAGCGTCTCGCCCGCGGCAACCTCGAAGCTGATGCCGTCCACCGCACGCACGGGACCGAAATGTTTTACGAGGCCTTTTACTTCCAGGAGTTCCTTTTTCATAAAGGCGCTTTCCAGCAAGCCGCCTCATGCCCGTCATGCAATCTCAAGAGCGATGGATCCTCCACTTGACACTTTTCAATCGAGAACGGACAACGGGGCTGGAAGCGGCAGCCCGCGCCGCCCGCAAACGGACCCGGCACCTGGCCTTCGATCGCGGCGAGCCGCTCCTGTTCGAGGTGCAAGCGCGGAATCGAGCCGAGCAGCCCGATGGTGTAGGGATGCTGCGGCTCGGCGAAGAGCCGCTCGACGCTTGCGTGCTCGACGATGCGCCCGGCATACATCACCGCGACGTCATCGGCAAGCTCGGCGATCACGCCCAGGTCGTGGGTGATGAGGACGATCGCGGTCCCGGTCTCCTCGCGCAAGCCGCGCATCAGCTCGAGGACCTGCGCCTGGATCGTGACATCCAGCGCCGTGGTCGGCTCGTCCGCGATCAGCAGCGTCGGCTCGCAGGCAAGCGCCATCGCGATCATGGCGCGCTGGCGCATGCCGCCGGAGAGCCGGTGCGGGTAGTCGTCGTAGCGCAGCTCGGGCGACGGGATGCGCACGCGGCGCAGCATTTCGATGGCACGGTCTTTGGCTTTTTTCTTACTGAATCTTTTATGCTGCAAAAGCACTTCGGCGATCTGCTCGCCGACGGTGAACGCCGGGTTGAGCGAGCTCATCGGCTCCTGAAAGATCATCGAAATGCGGTTGCCGCGCAGCGCGCGCAGTTGCGCCGCGCCGAATTTCAGCAGATCGCGGCCCTCGAACAGGATCTCGCCGCCCGCGATGCGGCCCGGCGGCTGCGGCACCAGCCCCATGATGGAAAGTGCGCTCACGCTCTTGCCGCAGCCCGACTCGCCCACGATGCCGAGCGTGCGCCCGGCGTCGAGCGAGAAACTCACGCCGTCGACGGCGCGGAACTCACCGCTTTCCACCGAGAAGTGGGTTCTGAGATTTTTTACTTCGAGCAGTTTTTTCACCGTTTGGAACGAAAAGCATTGAAGCGAGAAACCTCCGCTTCAATTGCCGCGCGGTCCGTAATTCCGGCAGGCCGCGCCTTGCTCGGCAGGCAGGCCGAGAACGGCTGGAAGCGCTCCAGGCTTTTCTCGTAGAGGCGGCGCAGCTCGCGCAGCGGGTCTTCGTGGTCGTCGACGCGGAGGTCGAGAAACGGGTAATCCTCGGTGCCGTGAATGCGCAGCGCCGCAGCCTGCCTGCCGCGCTTGTCGCCGCCCGCCGCTTCGCCTGCCTCGAGTGCCGCAAGGAGTTTTTCTGCAAAGGGAATGTTTTGGTTCTTCCGGAATGCAACAGCAGTTGCGTCGAGAACACCGGCACCGGCAAGCATGTTTCCAGCGACCGAGAATCCTTCGCCGGCGAGATGCCCGCACCAGTCGATGCATGCCGACCCCGTATGGACTGCGATGCGTCCTTGCGCATCGACCATGTGAACCTGCCGATGTTCACGACCTTGATCTTTTTCAGTTATTTTTCTTATCGCTTCATCGGGTAAGACATCTTGAGAAAGCAAGTCC
>Ga0315281_10009742_pt1 | contig 13301 bp, 7 predicted proteins | sample YL17G07_0_MG_FD_204540 | JGI IMG/M metagenome (GOLD analysis project Ga0315281, IMG submission 204540) | Sediment microbial communities from Yellowstone Lake, YNP, Wyoming, USA - YL17G07_0 | ecosystem: Environmental > Aquatic > Freshwater > Lake > Sediment | place: USA: Wyoming | collected... | reverse complement strand
TGGGGATGAAGGGGCGGATCTGTTCGGCGAAGGTCTTGATGTAGTCGCTGGAAGCCACGACCGGACCGGAACTGCCCTTGAGATTTTTCTCGACCCAGGACTCGCGCGGCGTTTCGGCAGGATGCAGCAGGTTCCAGCGCTCGCAGTCCAGGCCCTCGCGGCGCAACTCGGTGAAACTGGGGCAGCTCCAGATATCGGCGCTCACCTCCCAGTCTCTCTCCAGCAATTCGCCCGCGGCGATGACTTCGCGCAGGATGGTGCCCGAGCCGAGCAACTGCACCCTGAGCGTCTTGTCCGCGCCCGTCTTGTCCGCGCCCGTCTTGGCATTGTGCCTGGCGCCGCGCTTGAACAGATACATCCCCTTGAGTATCCCTTCCTCGGCGCCTTCGGGCAAACCCGGATGCGGGTAGTTCTCGTTCATCACGGTGATGTAGTAGAACACGTCTTCCTGCTTGGTCACCATGCGCCTGAGTCCGTCATGGATGATCAGCGCCAGCTCGTAGCCGAAGGTCGGGTCATAGGAGATGCAGTTCGGGATCACCGAGGAGAGGACGTGCGAGTGTCCGTCCTCGTGCTGCAGGCCTTCGCCGTTGAGGGTGGTGCGCCCGGCGGTGCCGCCGAGGAGGAAGCCGCGCGCGCGCTGATCGCCCGCAGCCCAGGCCAGATCGCCGATGCGCTGCATCCCGAACATCGAGTAGAAAATGTAGAAGGGTACGCTGACCACGTTGGTCGTGCTGTAGGAGGTGGCGGCGGCGATCCAGGAGCAGAACGCGCCCGCTTCGTTGATGCCCTCCTCCAGTATCTGGCCGGCCTTGTCCTCGCGGTAGTAGGTCACCTGGTCGCGGTCGACAGGCACGTATTTCTGGCCCTCAGAGGAATAGATGCCGAGTTGGCGGAACATGCCTTCCATGCCGAACGTGCGCGCTTCGTCCGGAACGATGGGCACGATGTGCTTGCCCAAGTTTTTGTCGCGCAGAAGCGTGTTGAGGATGCGCACGAAAGCCATGGTGGTGGATATCTCGCGCTCCGTGGCTTTTAGTACCGCGTCCAGTGCCGACAGCGGCGGCACCGCGGGCACGGTGTCGGCCCTGCGCCGGCGGCTCGGCAGATAGCCCCCCAGCGCCTGACGGCGCTCATGCAGGTATTTCATCTCCGGCGAATCGGCCGGCGGAACGTAGAACGGCAACTCCTTCAGTTTGTCGTCGGGGATGGGGATATTGAATCGGTCGCGAAACTGACGAATGGACTCCAGGTCCATTTTCTTCTGTTGGTGGGTGGCCATCTTGCCCTCGCCGATCTTGCCCATGCCGAAACCCTTGACCGTCTTGGCGAGAATCACGGTCGGCTGGCCCTTGTGCTTGATGGCAGCGGCGTAGGCGGCATAGATCTTGTGCGGGTCGTGGCCGCCCCGGTTGAGGCGCCAGATGTCGTCGTCGGTCATGCGCGACACCATTTCCAGCAGCTTCGGATGCTTGCCGAAGAAATGCTTCCGCACGAAGGCGCCGTCGTTGGCCTTGAAGTTCTGATACTCGCCGTCGACGGTCTCTTCCATGACGCGCAGCAGAATGCCTTCCTTGTCGTGCGCGAGCAGCGGGTCCCAGTACGAACCCCAGATCAGCTTGATCACGTTCCAGTCGGCGCCGCGGAAATCGCCCTCCAGCTCCTGGATGATCTTGCCGTTGCCGCGCACCGGACCGTCCAGGCGTTGCAGGTTGCAGTTGACGACAAAGACCAGGTTGTCGAGCTTTTCCCGCGCCGCCATGGAAATAGCACCCAGCGATTCCGGCTCGTCGGTCTCGCCGTCGCCAAGGAAGGCCCACACCTTGCGGTTCTCGGTGTTGGCCAGGCCGCGCGCATGCAGGTATTTGAGGTAGCGCGCCTGGTAGATCGCCTGGATCGGACCGAGGCCCATGGACACGGTGGGGAACTGCCAGAAGTCCGGCATGATCCAAGGGTGCGGATAGGAGGTGACGCCTTTGCCGTCCACGTCGCGGCGAAAATTGACCAGCTGCTCCTGGGTCAGGCGCCCTTCGAGCAAGGCGCGCGCGTAGACGCCCGGGGCGGAATGCCCCTGGAAGTAGACCAGATCGCCGCCGTGCCCGGCGCTGGGCGCATGCCAGAAATGATTCTGGCCGATGCCGAACAGCGTGCCCACCGAGGCAAAGCTGGCGATGTGACCGCCGAGATCACCTTCGACCTTGTTCGCCTTGGCCACCATGATCATCGCGTTCCAGCGGCAGTAGGCGCGGATGCGGTCCTCCAGCGCCGCGTCGCCCGGCGAGCGCTCCTCCATATGCGGCGGAATGGTGTTGAGATAGGCGGTCTGCGCCTTATACGGCAGGTAAGCGCCCGAGCGGCGCGCCTTGTCGATCAGTCTTTCCAGCAGGTAATGGGCGCGTTCCGCGCCCTCGCGCTCCAGTACCGCTTCGAGCGCATCCAGCCATTCCTGCGTCTCCAGAGAATCAGGATCGTTGGCGGCGGAAGAATCCGGAACGGCAGTCATGGCGACTCCTTCTGTACGGCGGCGGAAGCGATGGTGCGTGCCAGCGGTTGGATGGCGCGGGCAAATTGCACCGAGGTGCCGCACGCAAGCCGCTTTCATTTCGAATATTGAGAATCCGCTTGCATATTATACAGGGAGCGCGAACCGGGCTGCAGCGCAAGCGCGCCGATGGACGGCGCATGAGTCCTGATTTACATGCGCCACCCGCGCGCGGAACGAAAACAGTTCCTGGCGGGGTCAGCGCAAAAAAACCGGGGCATCGGCCCCGGCGCAAGGAGGAGACAAGCTGAGCAAAACAGAAGCTCCGGATACCCGTGTTGCAGCTTCCGGCGATCAGTGTAGATGCCGCCCCGGCCGGGCGATATTGGGATAAACCCTAGGACCCGTCTACACTCACTATATGGACCCGGGTTTCGGTCGGGGAAACCCCAATAGCTACAACGGGGCACAATGGCATGATGCGTCTGCAGCCGCAGAACGCAGTCATGCTAGCATCATGGATTCCGGACCCAACTATTTCGCCTCTGCCCCCGTACCTACCTATGCCACACCGAAACGTCGATAGCACGGGCACGCAGATCAGCCAAGGCTGGCAGTGGATGATGCCCAACATCGCCGTAGGTGCGTTCATCCTCGCCATGGTGGCGCTGGTGTGGATGCTGCAAACACGCGATTTCGATCAGCAGATGGCGACGCTGGCGCGTGACGTGCAGTGGGCCGAGCAGACCCTGCGCCTGCACATGCAAAGCGACCAGGAATTCCTGCAGGAGCTCGCGCGCGATGCTTCCGACGGCCAGATCGGCGGCGGCAAGTTCCAGGCCCGCGCGACCCAGTACCTGGCGATCAATCCGCATCTGTCCAACATCGCCTGGGCCGATGCCGACGGCATCATCCGCGACGCCGCACCGATCAAGACCGGTTACTGGAACATCGGCAAGTCGCTCGCGCCGACGGAGCAGGAGCAAGGCCTTATCGCCGCACGCAATTCCGGCCGCCCTATGTACGGCAACGCGTATATCAGCGAACGCTCCGGCCCGACCCTCGAGTTGTTCGTGCCGATCCCTCATGGTCGCAATTTCCTTGGCGCCATGGTGGCAACTTATCCGGTGTCCGGCATGCTGCGCCATCTGGTGCCGGCGTGGTTCTCGGAAAAATATCACTTGAGCTTCACCGGTGCCGGCAACCGGCTGCTGGCGGAGAACTCCGCCGCACGTCCGCACGACGAAGGCCTCAGCTACAGCCTCAACTTCGACCCACCCGGCAACGGCATGCAGATGCACGTGGTCGCCTACCGCACCGATACCAGTCTCGCGAAAATCCTGTCGATTCTGCTGATCGTCGGATTGTCACTGCTCGTGGTATGGAGCTTGTGGTCTCTGCGTAACAGCCTCGCGCGACGCATTCGCGCCGAGGACGCGTTGCGCGCGGAATCAAATTTTCGCAAGGCGATGGAGGAATCGATGCCCACCGGCATGCGCGCCATCGACATGCACGGGCGAATCACCTACGTCAACGCTGCCTTCTGTAAAATGGTCGGCCATCCGCAGGAGGAACTGATCGGCGCCACCGCGCCTTTTCCCTACTGGAATCCGGAAGACACGGCAGAGCACTGGCGCAACCTGCAGCGCTCGCTCGCCGGCGAGCCGCCGCGCAGCGGCATCGAATCGCGCTTCCGCCGCAAGAACGGCGAGGTCTTCGACGTGCGCCTGTACGAAGCACCGCTGGTCGATTCCAGCGGCCGGCAGGCCGGATGGATGGCCTCGATCCACGACATTACCGAGCAGCGGCGCGCGCGCGCCGAACTGGAGGCCTCGCACCAGCGCTTCATGGCTGTGCTTGAAGGGCTGGATACCGCGATCTACGTCGCCGACCTGGAAGCGGACGAAATCCTGTTCGCCAACAAAGCGTTCAAGAACATCTACGGCTACGACGCCGTGGGCCGCAACTGCTGGCAGGTCACCAGCGCCTGCCACCCGGATCCGGCGCGCTTCATGGCCGAGGCGAGAAAGCTCGCGCCGCATCAAACCCCGCTCGAACTGCATGATACCGAGTTGCAGAACGGCGTCAACGGCCACTGGTACCAGTTGCGCGAGCGAGCCATCCAGTGGGTCGATGGCCGCGTGGTGCGCATGGAAATCGCCACCGACGTCACGGACCGCATGAACATGGAGGAGCTGAATAACAAGCAACTGGAGCGACTGGAACAGACCTCGCGTCTGGTCACCATGGGCGAGATGGCATCCAGCCTGGCGCACGAGCTGAACCAGCCGCTCTCGGCAATCGCCAATTACAATATGGGTTGCGTCAACCGCCTGCAGGCGAACGACTATCGTCCTGAAGAACTACTCGCCGCCATGCAGAAAGCGAGTGCGCAGGCGGAACGCGCCGGCAAGATCATTCGCCGCGTGCGCGACTTCGTCAAGAAAAGCGAGCCCAACCGCGGCGCGGTCGAGATCGCCGACGTCATCGAAGAGGTCATCGGTTTCGCCGAGATGGATGCGCGCAAGGCGGGCGTGCGCATCGGCGTCAGCGTCCCGCCTGATTTGCCCGCGGCCTACGCCGATAAGATCATGATCGAGCAGGTCTTGCTCAACCTGGTGAAGAACGGCATCGAGGCCATGCACGACACTCCGCGCAGCGAACGCGAACTCGCCCTCAGCGCGCGCGCCAACGGCAAGGATTTCATCGAGATCAAGGTAGCCGACCGCGGCCACGGCGTGCTGGTCGAGCAAAGGGAGAAGTTGTTCGCGCCTTTCTACACTACAAAGCCGGAAGGCATGGGCATGGGCCTCAACATCTGCCGCTCTATCATCGAGTTCCACCACGGGCGCCTATGGGCGGTAGCCAATTCCGGCGGTGGCAGCGTGTTCAGCTTCACCCTTCCCGTGAATCCGCGATGACAGAACCGAGGGTCCATATCGTCGATGACGATGAGGCAATGCGCGATTCGCTCAAGTGGCTGCTGGAATCGCGCGGGCTCAAGGTCGAGTTGTACCCCTCCGGGGAGGCGTTTCTCGACGCCTTTGACAACAGCTTCTGCGGCTGCCTGGTGCTGGACGTGCGCATGCCCGGCATGAGCGGATTGGACCTGCACGAGCAACTGGATGCGCGCGCCTCGACGCTACCGGTGATTTTCATCACCGGCCACGGCGACGTCCCGATGGCGGTATCGGCACTGAAGAAAGGGGCAGCCGATTTCATCGAGAAGCCGTTCAACAATCAAGACATGCTGGGGCTGATCGAATCCTGCATGAAGCAGGATCGCGCCGCCGCCGCTAAGCGCGCGGAAAATGCTTCGGTGACGCAGCGGCTGGACAGCTTGACGCGGCGCGAGCGTGAGGTGCTCGGCCTGATCGTCGCCGGCAAGCTGAACAAACTGATCGCCGACGAACTGCGCATCAGCATCAAGACGGTGGAAGTGCACCGCTCGCGCGTAATGGAAAAAATGGGCGCCGCATCGGTCGCCGAATTGGTGCAGCTCGTGCTGAAAACCCAGGCATAGGCGGGAAGCTCCGGGTGCGGCGAAAAGCGAAGGACACCAGCGATACGTTCGAACCCCTTGCCCGATTCGGCCACGGCCGCCGTGCGCACTGGACACGCCAGCCTCGCCCGCAACGAGCCGGAACGGGGCTTGTTACCTCTTGCCCCGCACTCACTTGAGCAAAGACGAACATGACTGACGTCAACCCCCTGCTGGATGTCACCGGATTGCCCCGTTTTGCGGCAATCAAGACGGAGCACGTCGGCCCGGCCGTTGATCTGCTACTGGCGGAAAACCGCGCGCGGATCGAAAGCCTGACCCGGCCTGCGACACCGGTCACCTGGGCGGATTTCGCGGCGCCGCTGGAGGACGCGAAAGAGGGGCTGGCGCGCGCCTGGGGCGTGGTCGGACATTTGCACGGCGTGCTCGACTCGCCCGAACTGCGCTCGGTCTACAACGCCAGCGAACCCAAGATCGTCCAGTACTACACCGAACTGGGACAGAACCTGATCCTGTTCGAAAAATACAAGGCGCTGCGAGCTTCCCCCGAATTCGGCACGCTGGCGCCGGCGCAGCGCAAGATCGTCGACAACGAGATCCGCGATTTCCGCCTCTCCGGCGCGGAACTGCCGCCCGAGAAGAAGCAGCGCTTTGCCGCAATTTCGGAGGAGTTGGCGCACCTCGCCACCAAATTCTCGGAAAACCTGCTCGACGCGACTAACGCTTTTGCGCTCTACATTGAGGACCGCGGCCAGCTTGGCGGCATTCCCGAGGACGTGATCGAAACCGCGCGCGCCGCCGCGCACAAGGAGGGAAAACCAGGTTGGAAATTCGGCTTGCACGCGCCTTCCTATCTGCCCTTCATGCAATACGCCGAGGAGCGCGACCTGCGCGAAAAAATGTATCGGGCGTACGTCACCCGGGCGAGCGAGTTCGGGCCTGCCGAACTCGACAATACGCCGCTGATCACGCAAATACTCAGACTGCACCACGAGGCGGCGCAACTGCTTGGCTTTGCCAACCACGCCGAGGTCTCGCTGGTGCCAAAAATGGCGCGCACGCCGCAACAGGTGCTCGATTTCCTGAACGATCTCGCCGCCAAGGCCCTGCCTTTCGCGAGGAGGGACTATGCCGAACTGAGCGAATTCGCCGCGGCCGAACTGGGCCTCGCCCAACTCGAGGCGCGGGACCTCGCTTACGCTTCGGAAAGACTGCGCGCCGCGCGCTACGCCTTTTCCGACCAGGAAGTGAAGCAGTATTTTCCGGAAGCGAAAGTGATGCAAGGGATGTTCCGGGTGGTAGAGACGATTTTCGGCGTGCGCATCCAGCCCGACCAGGCCGAGACCTGGGATCCAACGGTGCGCTTTTTCCGCGTCAGCGACGCGCAGGGAAACCTGGTTGGCCAATTCTATCTCGACCCATACTCGCGCGACACCAAGCGCGGCGGCGCCTGGATGGACGAAGCCATCAGCCGCCGCAGGCTGGGCGAACGCGTGCAAACCCCGGTGGCCTACCTCACCTGCAATTTTTCGGCTCCGGTCGGCGGCAAGCCGGCATTGTTCACTCACGACGAGGTGCTGACGCTGTTCCACGAATTCGGCCACGGTCTGCACCATCTGCTCACCCGCGTGGACTATGTCGGCGTGTCGGGCTTGCACGGAGTGGAGTGGGACGCCGTCGAGCTGCCGAGCCAGTTCATGGAGAATTTCTGCTGGGAATGGGAAGTGCTCGCGCACATGACTGCACATGTAGACAGTGGCGAGCCCCTGCCGCGCGCGCTGTACGACAAGATGCTCGCCGCCAAGAATTTCCAGAGCGGCATGCAGACCGTGCGGCAGCTGGAATTCTCGCTGTTCGACATGCACCTGCATTACGATTTCGACGTCGCTGCGAGCAAAACCCCGCAACAGTTGCTCGACGAAATCCGCAGCCGGGTGGCGGTGGCGATTCCGCCGGCGTACAACCGTTTTCAGAACAATTTCTCGCACATTTTCGCCGGCGGCTATGGCGCTGGCTATTACAGCTACAAGTGGGCCGAGGTGCTTTCGGCCGACGCCTATGGCGTGTTCGAGGAGAACGGCGCGCTCGACAGTGGCACTGGCAAGCGCTTTCGCGACGAGATCCTGGCGGTGGGCGGCAGCCGGCCCGCGCTCGAGTCGTTCAAGGCATTTCGCGGCCGCGAGCCCACGGTGGATGCGCTGCTGCGGCACAGCGGGATGATTAGCGCCTGAGCGGGGGTGATGACGAGGGGCCTCCGCCGGCAGGTCCCAGATCTTGGTGCAAGCTCCGGGTTTTTCTCGAGCCGGGGCTGCCCGTCCGACCGCTACCCGGTTCGAAACTCGAGCCCTCCCGCCATTCGCTGCGCTGCCCTCTTAGTTCTCCGTTCCTGACCGGCAATGCTGGTCCCTGCCGGGGTGTATAAACAAAATAATCGCCGAGAATTGTTCTATCTAATTGAAAATTAGAGGCAATATTTTTCGCTCCCCCCTGACAGGTACAAGAAAAATGTTCCTTCGAGCGACCGCCCGAACCTCGATACTCGCCCTGATCCCGCCGAATTTGCAACTTAACTAATTGATAATAAGCAATAACATTCGGCCTTGCTCACCGGTGGCACAGACGTTGCGTTATTAGAGCTGAAAGGACACACCCGAGGTGAGGAAAATGGATGCCAAAACCAAAATTCTGGTCGTGGACGATGAAGAGGTAGTGCGTCTCAGCCATATCAGGACCCTAGCGAGCATTCATTGCGACGTGGAAGTGGTCCGGGATGGCAACGAAGCGTTACAGGTAATGGAACAGCGTCCGGCCGATGTAGTACTCCTCGATCTTCGCATGCCAGGGATGGACGGCATGGCGGCTCTCAGGATGATGAAGCAGAGATGGCCGGAAACCGAAGTGGTGATCATCACCGGGTACCCAACCATAGAGACTGCCAAGGAGGCGGTCCGGCTGGGGGCGTACGACTATCTCGCCAAACCGGTCGGTCCGGATGACGTGATCAACGTCGCCAACGGTGCGATGACGCAGAAGAAGTGGGCCCTGCACCGGGACCGAACGCAATCGGATGCAGGAATCGGTGCGAGTGCCGGTTCCAGTTGGAAAACCAGCAGTTTCACATATTGAACGACCCAAGGAGAATGTCATGAGTGTCGTACGCAAAGTTCTGGTAGTTGACGACGACCCCGTGGTCGGCAAGAGTTTCGACCGGGTTCTATCCGGAAAGGGCTACGCCGTGATTACCGCCAGCAATGCACAGGAGGCGCTGAGCAAGCTCGACGCGGAAGACTACGATGTCATGTACACGGACATCAAGATGCCGGGGATGAGCGGCCTGGAGATGGCCGAGCAAGTCAAGGAAAGACGCCCCTGGCTGCCGGTGGTCATAGTCACGGGCTACGGCTCGCCCGACAATGAGGCCAGGGCCGAAGCGGCAGGCGTATCCGGTTTCCTGCGCAAACCTCTTTCGCCGGAAATGATAGAGGGCAGCGCGCAAAAAGCGTTCTCCGAAAAAGACGCGACGGTGGAAAGGGCGAAGGTAACCGCCCGGATGGCGTGGCCCGAATCCACAGTTGAGCCGAGCGCGCCAAACCGCGCGCTTCGTTTCATCAAGAACGTCGCCCTCTTCCTCGCCGCACCGTTTGTCGGGCTCGCCTACATTCTCGCCTTCCCGATCGTCGGGCTTGGCATGCTTGCGTGGACCGCGGTCCAGGCGCAAAAAAAGAAAACCAAAGAGTCGGCAAAGCTGCAGCCGGCGGACCCCGCCAAACCGAGCGCGCTGAAACGCGCCGCACTGATGCTTGCCGCGCCTTTCATCGGACTTGCGTACATTATCGTTGGGCCGATAGTAGGGCTTGGATTGCTCCTCTGGTTCGGCTTCCAGGCGTGGGGCAAGCTCGGCGCCAAGGCGTTGGCAGACAGGTCCGAAACAGAGTAAAACAGGATCGCGCAACAACCAACTGTGGCAGATGCCGGGGGACGAAGCGCCCCCCGGCGATTTTTTGACAAGCTGCACCAGAAGAAGAATAGGGGAACTCATGGCACGCTCCCGTAGAGTGAACACGATGAGCATGGCAGCATTTCACAAATGCCTCCTCATAGCCGCTTTCGCGGCATTTCTGGCGCTATTCCCGGCCAGGTTCATGGCCGCGAACGCCGCCCCGGCAGACAGTCTTTCCGATGGTGACAAGCAGTGTCTCGGCTGCCACGGGTTTGACGGGCTCAAGAAGGAACTGGCCGGCGGGAAACTACTCTCCCTGCACGTTCCGGCCGACGGCTTTGCCAAGTCCGTCCATGGCATCATCGGATGTGCCTCCTGCCATGCCGATGTAGACCTCAAGACGCATTCGCAGAAACCGAAAACCATCGCCAGCAGCCGCGAATACTCCATCGCTATGGCCAAGATCTGCGGCGGGTGCCACGCAGAAGCGCTGAAGCAGAATGAGACAAGCGTTCACGCAACGCTGCTCGCCAGCGGCAACCCCTCGGCCCCGGTATGCACGGACTGCCATGGTTCTCATGCCGTCAGTCCCAAGACCGCCTATGACACCTGCGTCGGATGCCACCTGGCCGCGATGGAGGCCCACCAGAAATGGTTGCCGAATGCAGGTCTGCACCTCGAGGTCGTATCATGTGCCGCCTGCCATGCGCCGTCCGCGCAGCGCATGGTGGACCTTCGGCTCTACGACGGTGTGGGAAAGAAGTGGGTTGCGGAGAAGCAAGGCAGGCCGGAATTCGAAAACATGGCCCGCGCCGCCGACACCGATGGCAATGGCCTGGACGCGATGGAGTTGCGAAAACTGATGGGCCAGATTAATCACGACGAGGCGGTGCAGCCCAAGAACCTGCGTGGCCGAATCGAGCTTCGCACAGGGGTGGAGGCGCACCAACTTTCGGGCAAGAGCAAAGCGATCAAGGACTGCACGAGCTGCCACCAGCAGGGGGCGGAGCCGTTCCAGAGCGTCATGGTTTCGGTTGTCAGCGCCGATGGCAAGCCGGTGCGCTACAGGGCGCAGAAGGAGGTCCTCGGTTCGGTACTTTCGGTGGACTCGCTGCGCGAGTTTTACGCGGTCGGCGGCACCCGTAACGTCCTGCTGGATGGTCTTCTGATCCTCGCCGTGCTCGCCGGCCTCGCCGTGCCGATCGGGCATCAGATCCTGAAAAGAATCGTCAAGAGGCAATTGGAGCGCGAGGCGCAACAGAGTGCGGCGGCAAAGCCCAAGGACCGCGATCATGCGTGATCTGCGGATGGCACTGACAATCGCGATGGGCCCCGGAAAGAAACAAAAGGAGTAAAGCTATGCAAAGAATCTACGTTCATCCGCTTCCGGTCAGAATCTGGCACTTGATCAACGCGATCGGTTTCATCGCGATGCTCCTTACCGGTGCCCAGATTCGGTATATTGGACTCATAGACCTGATGTCCTTCAGGTCCGCAGTCTCGGTACACAACTGGATCGGGTTCGTGCTGATCGGAAATTATTTCATCTGGCTGCTGTTCTACCTGTTTACCGACAAAATCAGGGTCTATCATCCAGAATTGAGCCCGACGAAGCATTTTAAGGCCAGTTTCCGCCAACTCCAATACTACGGCTACGGCATATTCAAAGGCAGTCCCAATCCGCATCAGGTGAGCGCTTACGACAAATTCAACCCGATGCAGAGCATGATGTATCAGGTAGTCATGTTCCTTCTCGTTCCTCTTCTGGCTGTTACGGGCATCCTGCTCTGGGACGTTCAAGGTTTTTACGGAGCGGTGGATTTCTTCGGTGGAGTGCGTGTCGTCGACACGGTGCACGTGCTGTTATTCATTTTCTTCGCATTTTTCATTTTCTTCCACGTCTACATGGGTAGTCTCGGACACCCGCCTACGGCGCATTACAAGGCGATGTTCGTCACCGGATACGAGGAAGTCGAGGAACAGCCCGGCCACGGCAAGGCCGCGAATACTTAGAGGCCGTTACAGAATTATCGAAACGTCCCCGATTTAGTGGAACATGAGAGGATGCGCCCCGAAGGTCTCGATCCCCCTTCCTCGGTCCCGCTTGACGGGAGAGGGGAAAGTCCCCTCTGGGGATATCCCCTCATGTCGTAATGATCTATCAGGACCCGTTCGGGTTTTGTTCGGTTCCCCGAATCCGGATGTCGTACTTCTTCATCAGCGCTTGGAAATTGGCGCGCTGCATGCCGGTTTCCTCGGCGCTTCTGGTAACGTTCCACGCGTTTCTCTTCAGCGCTTCGAGAACGAACAGCTTCTCGATGTTTTCCACCGACTTCTCCCGCGCGACTTTCTTGATCCGCTTGAGTTCGTCGCTGGTTCTGGGCACGTCGAGATCGAGCCGCGGCAACGCCTCGATGATACCCGCCAGGTGGGCCTGGCGCACGACCTTGTCGGTGGCAAGGATCACCGCGCGGTGAATGGCATTCTCCAGTTCGCGCACATTTCCCGGCCAGTCATGATGCACCAGCGCGCTCATCGCTCCCTCGGAAAACTCGGTCACTCTTTTTCCAAGCTCCTCGTCGAAGACTTTGAGAAAGTGGAAAACCAGGGGAGGGATATCGTCCCGGCGTTCCCTCAGCGGCGGCACCTGGATCGGAAAAATATTGATGCGATAGAATAAATCCTCGCGGAAAGTTCCATCCGCTACCATCGCCTTGAGATCCTTGTTGGTTGCGGTGAGCAGTCTGAAATTCGCGCTCTGGGTCCGGGTATCTCCCACCGCCTTGAATTCGCGCTCCTGAATGACGCGGAGGAGCTTGGCTTGCGTGGACAGGGAAATGTTCCCGATTTCGTCCAGGAACAGGGTTCCGCCGTCCGCGACTTCGAACATGCCCTTTTTGTTGACCACCGCGCCGGTGAACGAACCCTTGACGTGCCCGAACATCTCGCTCTCCAGGAGATTTTCGCTCAGCGAGTTGCAGTCGACCGCCACAAAGGGCTTGTCCTTCCGCAGGCTGTTGTAGTGGATGGCGCGCGCGATCAGTTCCTTCCCGGTCCCGCTCTCGCCGGTGAGCATGACGGTACTGTTGGTGGGCGCGCACTTTGCGATCAGGCGATAGACGTTCTGCATCTGTGGGCTGGCGCCGATGATGTTCTCGAAACGATACTTGGAACTGACCTCGCTTCGGAGCTCGAGGTTCTCCCGCAACAATTGCCGCCTCTCCAGCGCGCGCTTTACCACTAGCTTCAATTCGTCCGGATCGAAGGGCTTGGGCAGGTAGTCAAAAGCCCCGAGCTTCATCGAGCGTACGGCGGTCTCAATCTGGGACAGCCCGGTGACCATGATGACGTCGATGTCCGGGTGCGTCTCTTTCACC
>Ga0315281_10009740_pt1 | contig 13303 bp, 12 predicted proteins | sample YL17G07_0_MG_FD_204540 | JGI IMG/M metagenome (GOLD analysis project Ga0315281, IMG submission 204540) | Sediment microbial communities from Yellowstone Lake, YNP, Wyoming, USA - YL17G07_0 | ecosystem: Environmental > Aquatic > Freshwater > Lake > Sediment | place: USA: Wyoming | collected... | reverse complement strand
AGAGGAAGCTCCAATATGACCTGCCCGTCCCTTATTTCCCTAATCTTTCCATTTGCCTTTTTTGCCATCTTACGGTATCTTTTACCCATAGAAGCGACCTCCTTTAATTTTGGTTTTGGATAAAATATTTTAATCGAGGTCGCTTCCTACTTCAACAACTAAAGGGACATGCTCTATCTGCACAACCAACTATTTGAAACTTAAATCTTCAATTTCAGGTTTTCCATTACAAAAATAATAACAAAAGGATTTTATGCTCTTAAATGTAGTATATAGCCCACCCTTGCAGATCACTTTCCCTCTTCCCCTGTAGCAACTAAATCAAAAATAGGTTGTTTTTAAAGTGAGTAACTATGAACCCAACTGCTGCCTATCAAAGTAAACTATAATAAATTCCTTTTGTCAATTTAAAAAAATTTGTCAATTATAAAGTTTAAAAATTAAAGGCAATGCTTATGTGTTGATTTATAATAGTAAGGTTGTATTGTGAGGCTATATTTAAAAACCGACATTTCAGGAAGGAAGCGAGAAAAAAACAAATCGCTATCAAGGTCAAATTGAGAATTACTGTACTGACCTGTAAAAAAATACCTTAAATAGTTTAATTAACCTTGAATCTTTCTACTCTTTCACTGGCAAAACATGTATAGCTTTAATAATCAGATGGACAGTATCACCTTTTTTCAGACCAAGTTCTTTTACGGATTCAGTAGTCAGAACAGACGCCATTTCGGCTGGGGTGCTCACATCGAACTTCACAAGTGACATAACGTCACCTTTCTTTACCGATTTCACTTTCGCAACAAGTTTGTTTCTTGCACCGTATTTCATCCCTATATTCCTCCCTTTCTAAAGTTTTGCGGTGTTCACTTAGTACCTTGAACTACCTTTCAACCAAGCAGCAGAAGATAGTTCTAAGGATTTTATCATTAACTCTTTTCATTATATTTTCTTCGTATTCTTCTACCGGATCAATTTCTTCTACGGATTCAAAATTCATTGACGTATTTTCTTTAGTCACCAACATATTATTGTAATTGTTATCTATGTCGTACTTAATGCCTTTTTTCCGCTCTATCCAACGACTGCAATCGTCATGGTTGCCCACGAATGAGAATGTAAGATGAGATCCTTTTCTTATACAAATAAGACGATAGCCATTACCTAAGTCATATTTGATACAATGCTTTATTCTCAACTCGCCATTCTTAGTCCGTTTCCCAATTTTGTGAGAATGCTCTCTCCCTTTCGTTATGATTCTATTTATAATCTCTTCAGATTTCTTTACAGCTATTAATGCAGTTCCACCTTTTTCTCGGAGCATGTTTAAACACTTATCAAATTTGGGATCACGGTGAATATAATAAATCACTTTTTTTACCCCTAACCGAGATAATTTGATAACCTGTTTATAATTTACATATATAATTCAAACAAGTGAAATAGTTAATTTATATATACAAGAAAAAATATATAGATTTAATGAATGTTGCTTTTGAAGTTATTTAAACGAATTATGTTGCTTTCTGTTTGAAATATTGTCTCATGAAGAAAATTTCAGATCGTCGACTTCAGGAAAGAACGTTGCTCTATGGTCCCACCGACGCTGCCCATGCAACTTATGCCCCGTAACATGCATGGCTTTTAATTAGAGGTTTATTAAGCAAATACGGGGGTATTTGCATTTGAATATATCCAGAATCTCACTATTAGTCAAAGTCAAGAAATTGGGCGCTGTCCCTCCTATCGGATGCCCGGTTGAGGCGAGGGCTGTATGATATGCCACGATATTTGCAAGATGTTCGTGTATCATAAAAGAAGGTACCAAGGTCGTCATTAAAAGGAAAGGGGAATAAATATGGAACGCGAAATAATAGAATTCGATGTTATCTTTGCCGGCGGCGGGCCAGCCAATTTAAGCAGTGCAATTCATCTGACGAACCTCGTCCAGAAACATAATAAAGAGATTGAAAACGGGAAACAGCAAGGCAAAAAAATCGATATCGAAGACAAAATTGCTGTTCTCGAAAAAGGCGCGTATTTCGGTGCGCATAACATTTCCGGAGCAGTGCTCATTCCTGATGTACTTTCGGAACTATTGCCTGACCATAAGCAGCTTGGCTGCCCCGTTGATGCAGAGGTAAACAAGGAATCCATTTATTTTCTGACCAAAAAGGGAAATATCAAAGTTCCTTTTACCCCGCCGTTTTTAAATAATCACGGCAATTATTTTCTTTCGCTCTCCAAATTTGTCGGTTGGCTTTCTAAAATTGCGGAAAAGAACAAAGTGATGATGCTTGAGGGAACAGCCGCAGTTGAAATTCTCTATGAAGGTACCAAAGTAATTGGTGTCCGAACGGACGACAAACGTCTTCAGGAGAATGGCGAATATGAGACTCCGGGTTATATTCTAAACTCAAAGGTCGTTGTGCTGGGAGAGGGGAGCAACGGTACTTTGCGCAAAAGCATCGTTGAAAAACTGCATCTTGATAAAGACAAGACTCCTTCCATCTATGAACTCGGCGTAAAAGAGGTATATGAACTGACGAGTAATCCTCTCCAAAAGGGGGAATGTATCCATACACTCGGATATCCGTTCCGGAAAGGACTTTCTGGCGGTGGATTTATATATTGTATTTCCGAAACCAAGGTTGTCATTGGGCTTATCGCTCATCTCAGTTCCGAAGACCCGCAGTTCGATCCGCACAAGGAACTTCAAAAATACAAACAGCATCCGTTGATTACCAATATCATCAAAGACGGAAAACCCACGCATTACGGCGCTCGGACGCTTCCCTGCGGCGGGTATTTCTCCATACCTAAACTTACCTCCGACGGCGTTATGATAACCGGCGACTCCGCGAACCTTGTCGATTCGCAAAAGCTGAAAGGACTACATACATCCATAAAATCGGGAATGCTTGCGGCTGAAGTTCTCTTTGAAGCGTTCAAGATTAATGATTTCTCGTCAAACCAATTGGCAAAATATGAAGAGAAATTGAAAAACAGCTGGATATACTCCGATCTCAAGAAGAGCCGCAATTTCACTCCTGCGGTTGCCATGGGAGTTCCTTTTCCGGGCGGGCCGCTTCTTGGATTCCAGATTGTTACCGGCGGCGCCACACCGATAGGTAATCTTAAAACAAAACCCGATTACTCGACAACCGAAGATATGAAGCATTTTTACGGCAGTAAATCACCCGAATCATTGCCGAAGGCAGATGACAAAATTATTGTCAGCAAATTAACGGATGTTTATTTCTCCGGCACAGCGCATGACGAAAAACAGAAAAGCCATATCCAGTTGAAAGATGAAGCTGTATGCAAAAAATGTATTTCAGAATATAAATCGCCCTGCACGGTATTCTGCCCTGCCAGCGTCTATGAACTGGAACATGATAAAATAAAAGTGAACTTCAGTAATTGCCTGCACTGTAAGACCTGCGATTTGAAATGTCCTTGTCAAAATATCGTCTGGAACCTGCCGGAGGGCGGGGGCGGGCCGCGGTATAGCCTACAGTAAGAGCAGAGCATTAGCCATGAAATACTCTAATATTCAATTTCATTGAGCTTATCCAGTGCGCGTGTTTCAGGAAGTAATCGTTAACATAAAGAGATGAAATTCTGGTGACGGTCTGGTGACGGTTATTAGGGATAAATTTTTGGTATAGTTTTGGAATTCCTATCTATTTTAAAAGTTACATTTTTTAGCAAACCTTCCAGCATATTCGTAAAGACCTTCTTTCATAAATTTATCGTATATGGATTCTATTGTGTCTTTGTGTTTTGTAAGCTCAAATTCGTCTACTAAATTGAGGATTTTTTCAAATGTCTTCTTCCATATCTGTTCTTCATTTCCGCCTCGTAATTGAACTATTAGTTTTTCTATTTCCTTTACTATAGCTATTTGTGCTTTAGATAGTTCTTCCATATATATCCACGCCTCTTTCTTGCCCTGATATAATTCTATACAGAGACCCGTAACCCATATAGATTACTGGATATAATCTACACTATTTTAGCAATTATTGGAAATGAGGACTTCCTAAACTTCATGATATACAGTTAAAATCACAGATTTTCTGAAAAAAACAAGCAAGTATGATAAGATTTCTGGAGATATGCAGAAACTATATAATCACTGGTTGGCCTCCAGTGCAATCAAAATATGCAAAGCCGGAACTGGCGACGCGGTAGCGCGCCTCACGGCGAGAAGTTGACTGACAAGAAGAGAGGATACACATAATGGGAGACAAAGGCGGCAAGAAGGATAAGAACAAGATTCAGAAACAGAAGATAAAAAAACAGGGACAAGAGGCAAAAAAGAAGCAGGATAAGCAACAACCAAAAAACCCGTAACAGGAATCAGGATTCAAACGCGAGAAGACCACAATTCCTGATGAAGTTCGATTCCTGATAATGGAACTTCAGACAAAAATGCTGTCTCTATTTCAGGTTGTACGTCGCAGAGAGGCATTAGTCAAACAGTTGCAAGATTGCTTCCTCATAGTCTTCAGTTCTCAAATTTGCATAAACATTGTATATTTCATCCCGCTATACGTAACAAATCCTGCTTTCTCTTATAATATCAGATATTTACACCCTATTATCCTTTACGACAATTCTGTTTAATCTAAAGTCATCCTCTCCACGTGGTTGGGTTCTCTGCAGAACGACTTCAATAGCTTTGTAGTAGTCTCTCTGCACTTTAAGGTTTGAGACCCTGCAGTAACGCTGGGTGGTGGTAATCCTGCTGTGGCCCAAAAGATCCTGGATCGTGACGAGATCGGCGTCCGCATTCAAGAGCTGCGTTGCCATAGTGTGCCTGAGGTGGTGACAGGATACTGGTATGCCGGTCTTCTTTGCATAGTATTCGATCCTCTTTTGAATACCGCGAATTGATATCGGCTTACCCCTCATAGTTCCCTTCTGCACCAAAAACACCTTCCTTGCTTTCGACGATTCCCGTTTTTTTAGATACCCCTGCAGAGCGGACCGAGCATCCTCGCTCATATAGACAATCCTATCCTTGCTGCCCTTTCCATTGAAGACAAAGATCTGTCTATTGCGGTACTCTATCCCATCCATGGTCAGTTGTGCAACTTCTTCGACTCGCAGCCCGCATCTGAGCATAAGCATGAACATGGCTCGATCTCTTGCGTCTTTGATCTCCTTGAAGAGTTCTCTGACCTGTTCGTCTTTAAGGTGCCTTGGCAGCGGTCTGGGCAAACGCAGCCTATATCCCTTTTTAACCGGGTTAATAAGAGGTATTCCCTCTTCATCGATCAGATAATCGTAGAAGGCACGGATGGTTCCGAGATGGCAGTTTATAGTCTTGGGCTTTCTTGTCCTCAGAAGATAACCCATATACGCCCCGATATCTTTGTGGGTCACCTGCGATACGGATGTTTTATGCCAGGCATTGAAGTGACCGAGAATATTCATGTAGTTCTTCACCGTATGGGCTGAACAGTTCCTTCGCTTCAGAAACCTCCGATACCTGACGACCAGTTCAGCAGTCTCCATCACTGCCTCCCTTTTCTATAACAGCCATGGCGCGGAAGTACTCCTCCTCACGAGTTTTGTCAGTGAGGCGGGCATACCGTCTCGTCATCTCTATGTCGTGGTGGCCCAGAAGCTGTTGGAGACATTCCAGACGCATGCCCGCGTTGAGCAATTCGGTCGCGAATGTATGACGGAGGCAGTGCACCGTGTAATTCTTGCTCTGCAGCCCTGCCTCCTTCAAATACTTTACGAAGAGCAAGCGGGCCGCACCGTACCTTAAATGGTTATCGCCTCGGCCATAAAAGAGAAACTCCTTTTCCGGACCTCTCTTAGAAAGCCAGAGCTTTAAGGCAAACAAGGCGTCATCGCTCAAATAGACCACTCGTCCAAGGCTGTTCTTCTGTCCTTCATAGATGTGAATCTTCCTGTCACGGATATCCAGATCCCTTACCTTCATACTAAGAAGCTCACCGATTCTCATGCCTGTCCTCAAAAGTACCAAGATAAGAGCACGGTCACGAGTTTTTTTAATAACAGAGAGAAGCCGCCTGACATCACCTGGGTTCATCGCACGGGGTAAAAGATCGGGCAGTCTCAATCTGATCTTTCGTTTGAGGATCTTTTCAGGGATAAGGTTCTGTTCGATCAGGAAGCGCAGAAAGCCGATGAGGTACATAAGCCTCGTCCTTGTTGAGGTGATTTTCGTTCCTCGATCCTGCTCGTGTTCAACAAACCCTTCAAGATCATCACTCGTAATCTCGTCCATTCGGCTCTTACCTGAGTTGCTATAAAAAGTGAGGAAGAGTTCTACTGCTTTGAAGCTGCCCAGCAGACTCACTGGTTTGTGGTTCAACCGCCACTTGTGGCGCATATAACGCGCGAAATGTTCTTTGCCGGGAAGTTGCATTCCAGATAGTTTATGAAGGATTCTATCGATATGCGCTGCAACATCTTGATTACCATATGCTTCGTTTTCACTACCGAGCGGCCTGCTGACGATTTGACTTGCCTGAGCCATTTCTCCTCCTTTTCCTCTTTAGAAAAGCAGGATAGATAATGACCCTCAGCAATCCTAAGAATCAATCATATTTGTTACGTATAGCATCCGGAAATCAATGATTTTATTCATTTATAAATTTGTTTAGTTGTAGGTATGCTAAACAACTGTGGAAAAATTTCAACGCTTCTCTCTTTCTTCCTCTTCTGCACCCGGGCCATTGCGTCAAAGACTGCGAAGTATACCTGCTAAGCTTTAGTTGCATGATTTGAAAATATTGAGAATTCCTGGATGAAATATACAAAGTAGATTACATCTATTCCGCAGTTTTATAAAATTGAAACGATTAAGAATTATCGGTAGAAATTTATAACAAGAACAAAAAAGGTGTTAAATCATAAACATTTATTTTTTTATTTTAAAGCTATGAAAATATGTTATAGTATTCTAACTTTGAAGTTAGAGAAGCTTCAAAGCATTAAGGACTTAGGGACTTTTTATTTTATCAAGAGGGGTTAAATTATGGGTAAGAAACTGTATGTAGGAAGTATCTCTTTCAATGCAACAGAGGAATCTCTTCAAGATCTCTTCTCAAGTATTGGAGAGGTTGAATCGGTGAAAATAATAACTGATAGGGACACAGGGCGTTCTAAGGGTTTTGGCTTTATCGAAATGTCATCCGAAGAGGATGCCAAAAAAGCTATAGAACAGTTAAACGGCACAAAATTTATGGAACGTGATTTGATCGTTAATGAGGCAAGGCCCCAGCAGCCAAGAGAAAGGCGAGGTTTCGGCGGAGGCAGGGGCGGTTTTGGACAAGGAAGGGGATCAGGTTATGGAAGAGATAGGAGATAAATTATTATAGAGATAAAAGTAGTCGACAATGATATAGAAAAAGCCATTAAAACCCTAAAACGCAAAGTTCAGATTGAAGGTCTTCTCAAAGAAATCAAGACGAGAAGTGCCTATGAAAAGCCTTCAGTAAAAGAAAAACGAAAACGCGCAGAGGCACGCAAGAAAAGGGCGAAGGCTAAGAAATACAGAAGATTTTGATAAGATTCTAAAAAGGCATATACATAATCTTTTCCCGTTAACATTTTATACTACCGTGGATATTGTTGCCTTCAGGGTTAGTAGCATGGGCTGTTCTGGGCTTCTACCCGCAAAGAATACCGAGCAAAAAGGAGAAACAAACAATAGCTAATCGAAGCCGAGTGTTGCCCAGTAGGGTCGTTGATCATACCCGCATAAACAACCAGATACGGCTGATTAAAGCCAAACAGATACGGGTTGTCGCCGATGAGGGGCAAATCGGCATCATGGATATTGAATCAGCATTGAAGTTGGCTGCGGAACGAGATCTGGATCTTGTGGAAATCAGCCCCGAGGCCGATCCGCCGGTCTGTAAGATCATGGACTACCGGAAGTTCAAGTTCGATAAGGGCAAGAAACTTCAGAAGTCCAGAAAAAAACAGGCGACGCTAACCCTCAAAGAAATCAGGATGCGCCCGTTGATCGATACCCATGATTACGAGTTCAAGAAGCGTAATGCGCGGAAGTTTATCGGGCATGGGGACAAGGTTAAAGTGACAATCCGTTTTAGAGGGCGAGAATTGAATCGCCAGGAACTGGGGATGAAGGTTCTGAACAGGTTGGCTTTGGAACTGGCGGATATCGCAAAAGTGGAAATACAGCCGAAGATGGAAGGCCGCCAGATGGTGATGATTCTAATGGCCTTGTAAGTTCCTTGATATTTCCTAATTTGTTTGAAAGTTAATACGTTTTCTTTTAAAAAAGAAACTCCGCGATGATCTCAGAAATGTCTTAGTTTTTTATCTATGCTTGCTTCTATGGCTGCTATAGCCTTCGAAATCCCGATCTTAAGAAAGAGGATCCTGGATCTCAGTTTTTCCATATAAAGCCATGGTAAATGTAAAAAGTTTTTCATCCTTATATTACAGAGACTTCAGGCTCTTCTGGTTTGGCCAGCTCATTTCCCTGTCAGGCACATGGATGCAGTCAATAGCACAGGGATGGCTTGTATACAGCCTTACAAAATCACCTTTTTATCTTGGCATGGTTGCAGCCGCCGGATCGTTACCAATACTTTTATTTACCCTCGTAGGTGGCATAGTAGCAGATAGATTCAGGAAGAGAAATCTTCTCTTAATTACCCAGGCATTGTCAATCATACCAGCCCTTCTTCTCGGTATACTCACTGATATTCATTTAATTGCTGTCTGGCAGGTCGCTCTGCTTGCGGCACTCCTTGGAACAGTCAATGCTTTTGATATTCCTGCAAGGCAGTCCTTTTTTGTAGAATTGGTGGGGAAAAGTAATCTTACCAATGCTATAGCATTGAATTCTGCTGCATTTCATGGTGCACGTATGGTCGGTCCAGTTATAGCAGGAATAACAATCGCATTTATGGGACTCCCGGTATGTTTTTATCTGAATGCATTGAGTTTTTTTGCGGTCATTGTTGCCCTGTCAAAGATAAAAGTGAGAGGTGAAAGAATTAAAAGCTCTAATGGAATTATGAGAGACTTCGTAGAGGGGATACAATTTATAAAGGGCAGATCAGAGATATACAGGATTATAATTCTCATTGCTGTATTCAGCCTCATAGGCATGCCGTTTATAACCTTTCTTCCCGTATTCGCAGTGGAGGTTTTAAGAGCGGGTCCCACGGGGTTTGGATTCCTTGTCGGTGCTACAGGTGGAGGTGCCTTAACAGCAGCCTTATTTCTTGCATTCAGAGGTGATGTGGAAAAGAAGAACAGGTTTATGTCTTTATCAGCCCTCTGCTTTTCTTTCTCGCTTTTTGCTTTTTCAATATCAGAGGTCTTTTATCTTTCTATCGCTGCTCTTATATTCATCGGCTGGAGTTTAGTAAGTTTTTTTGCAACTGCAAACAGTTTTATACAGCTTTCTGTTCCTGACAATCTGAGAGGAAGGGCTATGAGTGTTTATACATTTGTATTCTTAGGAACAGCTCCTATTGGCAATTCACTAATAGGCCTCTTAGCGGATTCCATTGGAACCACCAATACAGTGGGTATTTCAGCCATAATCTGTATGGTTGCATCAGCTCTGTTCTTTTTTAAGTACTTGAAAAACAGATAGTTATTTATTAGTCTTGTAACAATGAAAATTCTTGCAATAGAGACGTCGACAATGCTCGGTGGAGTAGCCTTAATGGATGATTCATCTGGCCTGATTGCTGAAGTGAGACTTAATGTCAAATCAACCCATTCGGAGAGACTGATGACAGAGATAGACCACTTATTAAGGCAGGCAGGACTCAAGATATCTGACATTGATGTCTTTGCAGTAGCCATCGGCCCGGGTTCTTTTACAGGGTTACGGATCGGTTTAAGTACTGTAAAAGGCTTCTCCTATGCAACGGGAAAACCTATAGTCTCTGTTCCAACCCTCGAGGCACTTGCATGGAATTTCCCTTACTGCAGATATCCTGTTTGTACCATGTTGGATGCGAGGAAAAAAGAGGTTTATACGGCATTGTTCAAATGGGACAAGGAAGGTTTTCTAAGGTTAATAGATGAGATGTCGATAAAAGTGGACAGACTGTTAGAACAAATGATGCCTTATATCCATGGAAAAGTTGTCTTTACAGGCGAAGGGACACTTCTTTACAGAGATACAATAATCGAAGTTATGGGTGAAAAGGCGATTTTTGCACCGCCTGAGAAGATGATACCTTCACCAGCTAATGTGGCATCCATCGGAATAAGAAAAGCTACGAAAGAAGAATTTTCTGAACCTGTAAGCTTGATCCCATTTTATATACGGAGGTCAGAGGCTGAGATTAAAAACAATGCTTAATTTATTCATACGAAAGATGCGTGAAATAGACATCCAAAAAGTTCTGGAGATTGAGAACATGTCCTTTTCCACACCCTGGTCTGCGACTTCTTTTTTGAATGAAATCTACAAGCCATATTCTCTGATAAATGTTGCTGTTCTTGGAGATCGAATCATCGGCTATATATGTGCAAATTGCATTACCAATGAGGGCCATATCTTGAACCTTGCAGTTCATCCTTATTTTAGAAGGCGAGGTATTGCAAAAAAACTTGTGAAAGAAGTTCAGAATGAATTGAAAGAAAATAACTGCGGATATATATACCTTGAAGTAAGGACTTCAAATTTTGGAGCGCGAAAGTTTTATGAATACCTCGGCTTCAGGGTTATAGGTATGAGAAAAAATTATTATACTATGCCAATGGAGGATGCGGTTATCATGGAATATGGGTTGTGATCATTTCCACACCCCTTTAATCTCTGTCCCGCATTTTGAGCATCTTCCATCTTTAACCTTGTTCTCCATAATGCTGAAACCGAAGCGTCTGATGAGAAGTTCTTTGCAATCCGGGCAATATGTGTTCTCTCCACCCTCTCCGGGGATATTGCCCTCATACACATATTTAAGGCCTATCTCAAAACCGATTTCTCTCGCCCTCCGCAGTGTTTTTACAGGCGTCCTGGGTTTATCAGTTAACTTATATGTTGGATAAAACTGGGTTACATGCCATGGTATATACGGGTCAACTGATTTGATGAACTCTGCTATATCCTTCAGGTCTTTTTCTGAATCATTATGGTCAGGGATAATCAATGTCGTCACCTCAACCCAAACACCAAGCTCCTTCATAAGCCGTATCGTCTCTTTTACAGGCTCAAGCCTCGCGCCACAAATGTTCTTATAAAAATCCTCATTCCCCTTGAGGTCTATATTGTTCCCATCCAGATAAGGTGCAATAATCCTTGTCGCCTCAGGGCTTGTGTATCCATTACTCACAAAAACATTCTTTATGCTCTTCTCATGTGCAAGTCGTGCACAGTCATAGGCAAACTCAAAGAATATGGTTGGTTCGGTATAGGTATACGAAATACTCTCGCAACCATTCCGCTCTGCCGCTCCAACTACAGTCTCCGGAGTAACATACTGGCCAGGGATATCGCTATGTTCCTTCGGATACTGGGATATCTCAAAATTCTGGCAGTGTTGACAATGGAAATTGCAGCCTGCAGTTGCAATTGAAAAGGAGGTTGAACCAGGCAGGAAGTGAAAAAGGGGTTTCTTCTCAATAGGATCAATATTCATGGAAATAACCCTGCCATAAACAAGGCTATATAAAGTACCATCTCTATTTTCACGAACAGAACAAATGCCCCTCTTCCCATCTTTGATAATACATCTGTGTGCACAGAGGGAACACCTGACTTTCTTCTCATCAAGTTTTTCATACAGCATTGCCTCTTTCAAAGCCTCTTTCATAGTTAAATTATATCAGTTATAATTTTATTTCACCAATCATTCTCTTGCGTGATTCTTATGTGGCCCTTGATTTATAAATAATATATATAATATGAGTTAGGAGAGATTCGTCTGTGGTATAATCTTAAAGATTGGAGCAAGTATGTATTTTATTGGTCTTGACGCAGGCTCTGTTAGTGTAAAGCTTGTTGTATTTGACGAAAAGGGAAATAGGCTTTACAGTCACTATGAGAGACATAAAGGACATCCAGTCAGTGTTGCCCTTGCGCTGTTAAGAGAAGTCATGGAGTTAAAAACTCCCGGAGTAAAAAAACCATTTCACCGCTCTACCACTTCATCTCTCCAGCACTTTTCATTGTCTATCACTGGTTCTGCTGGAAAATTAATCGCTTCCATCCTCGGCATAGAACCTGTTAATGAGATTGTTGCTCAGGCATACGCCACACAGAAACTCTTCCCTCATATAAAGACGATAATTGAGATGGGAGGCGAAGATTCAAAACTCATACTGTTAAGCGATGATAGTTGCTCTATAAGAGACTTTTCTATGAATTCTGTCTGCGCAGCCGGAACAGGCTCTTTTCTCGACCAGCAGGCAGAAAGACTGAGACTCACAATAGAAGAATTCAGTATTCTCGCACTGAAATCAAAGAAGCCTCCGAGGATTGCAGGAAGATGCAGTGTATTTGCAAAATCTGATATGATACACCTCCAGCAGATAGCAACCCCCATGGAGGATATCGTTGCAGGTCTCTGCTTTGCGGTTGCGAGAAACTTTAAGGGTTCTATATCAAGGGGCAGGAATATATTCCCTCCTGTGTCATTCCAGGGAGGTGTAGCAGCAAGTAAAGGAATGGTCAGGGCTTTCAAAGAAATCTTTGGACTTGAAGAATTATTTGTCTCTGAGGATTATGCACTTTTGGGAGCAATCGGTGCTGTATTGAAGAATATGAATGAAGGCACTATACATCATTTTGATCTATTAAGGCTTGAAGAGTTTTTAAAATCTACCAGGACTGCAGAGGAAGGATACCAACCCCTTATTGATCCGGACCAATTATATCAGTCAGAATTTAGCAACCAGCAGTCAGAAGAAAATAATAGACTCTCGACTCCCGACTTTCGACTGTCGACTTCTAAAATCAGGGCTTACCTTGGCATAGATGTCGGGTCTATCAGCACTAATCTTGCTGTCATAGATGAAAATGCAAGACTCCTCTCAAAAAGATATCTCATGACCGCAGGTAGTCCTATCGATGCAGTTAGACAGGGGCTTGCAGAAATAGGGGATGAGATTGGAAATAAAATCGAGGTCATGGGTGTTGGCACAACTGGTTCAGGCAGATATATGATTGCTGATTATGTCGGTGCTGACATAGTAAAAAATGAGATCACAGCTCAGGCTACCGCAGCTGTCTTTATAGATAAGAATGTTGACACAATATTCGAGATAGGGGGACAGGACTCAAAATATGTCTCCCTTAAAGATAGTGTAGTCA
>Ga0315281_10009739_pt1 | contig 13304 bp, 11 predicted proteins | sample YL17G07_0_MG_FD_204540 | JGI IMG/M metagenome (GOLD analysis project Ga0315281, IMG submission 204540) | Sediment microbial communities from Yellowstone Lake, YNP, Wyoming, USA - YL17G07_0 | ecosystem: Environmental > Aquatic > Freshwater > Lake > Sediment | place: USA: Wyoming | collected... | reverse complement strand
GAACCAGTCGTACCCCTACGGCACTTTGAACTTTCAAGGGGAATTCGGTTCTTCTTCCCAACTCTATTTTGTGAGTGCGGAACTAGGGATGAATTTTTAATGACGAAACTTGGGATGCCAAAAGGTATTTGGATGAGTTAAAACGGCCTGCGCAGCAGAATTTCTTCTCGGTGCTCTCGGTGCTCTCGGTGGTGAAATTTTTGATTTACGCAACAAGACCTATTCAATGCTACAAATTGAGGCCGATTTGGGCGCCGATAACGAAGGCATTGGGGATATCGAGCCCTTTGGGGTGAATGATGTACTGCAGATCGGGCATGATGTAGAACCAGGGGTTAATCTGGGCCCAGTAGCTCGCCTCGATGACCGACTCGAAATTCTGGGGCTCTTTGCCCGCTTGTCTGTCGACGCGGGCTTTGTCGGGACTGAATTTACCGTAGATGTAGCCGACGCTCGCCACGTCTTTGGGACGGCTGGAGAGGGGGCCTCTAAAGACAAGGCCTCCATCGAAGAAGAAGGGGATCAAGTTACGGTTTTTCGGCTGGAAGACGAGAGAGATGAAGGGAGTGAGCCCTTGGTTTGAGTCGGCCCCGCCGCGCCGGTAGATCATCTGGTCGAGAAGGATATAAAAACAGGGGTCGCCGCGCTCTTTTCCTCCAGAAAATTTAGGCTCGTCGCCCGTGAGGAAAAAATAGCCGACTTTGTAATTGCCAGGCATTCCATGATCCCCTGGCGCTTGGTTGTTCAGCACGCACCATTCGGTGATCCAAATAACCCCATTCGTGCTCTTAAAGGTGAAATTGACCCCGTGGTATTTGTTCTTATTGATGTCGCTATTCGCATTGTAGACGGCAAACTTCGCCGAAAGTCTTTTGAACGGCTTGAAGAAAAGATAGGCGCCCCAGGTGGGGTTGGGATAGGCAGTGATCGGGACATTGAAGAAAATGGAGATCGGGTTGCCGTCAAAACCATTGTTTACGAATTGCCCATAGAGCGGCGAGGCGAGAAAGTCGTTGCAGGGATCGAGCCGGCCGGCCTTGAAGGCGAGATTGCTGCGGCAAAGCGTTTGGATGAAGTAGAGCTCGTTCAGTTTCACCGTTTGGGAGCCGAAGACTTGCTGGACGGGGAATTGGTTGCCGATCTTGCGCATCGTGAGGCTCGTCCCTGTGCGCCAAACGGCGGAGGAAAAGAGCTCGAAGCCGGTCCATCCCGCTTTCGTTAAATCGATGTTGATCGAAAGGCCGTAAGAGCCGGCGTAGGCAAACCCTTGCGCCCTACCTCCCGACGGATTGCCTACGCTGTCAGTGGTGAAAGAAGAGGCGAACGTGATCCCCACCTTCGCAAGAGTCGCGCGTGCTCCGTTCCAGTCCCCGGTCATGTAGGGGCTATTCCACCAATCCTCCCTTTTCTCCTGCTGAAAATACTCCTGCAACTGTCGGTGGACTTCTCGCTGGCTCTGCGCTGTCCGGTTGTCGGAGGCGAAAAGGAAGGAGGCAATGAATAGAAAGAGAAAATAGAACATATGCATCAAGTTTAACGGACGAAGAGGTTTAATGCAATTTCATACACTTTGCGGCGGCCGTCATGGACTCCTTCGAAATTTGGTTTTGTGATTTCAGAGACGCATGTAAATCCCCCTTTTTCTAAAAGCGCGTTGCAGTGGGCATAGTCGGGGTGGTTAACCTTCTAAATTGGATTGATGAAAGTTTGCTCACAGTTTCGTATTTTTGCATAAATGACCAAGGGATTCTGAAAAGCGAGTCTTTGTACTAAAAAATAGAATTGCTAGACAGCTTTTTTTTCGGGCAAAGGCATGGGCACGGGCAAAGGCAAGGGCACGGGCAAGGAAATGAATTATGCAAGAAGTCTAATATAAGCCGTGAGTATCAGCTGTTGGCAGCCGCAGCGCTAAGAAAGAGGAGCTCGAGGGTTGTTTCTGCGGCGTTTGCTACGTGGATTTTTTGATTTTGCGCGATGGAGATAAACTTGCGAATCAACATGGGGACGGGTTGCTCATCCACCTTTAGATGAGCAGATCCGCTTAAGAGAACCAAGGTTCCTTCAGAGATCGAGCTAGGTTCCCAATGCTGCAGGGCATCTATCTGGATTTTTTGCATGCAATACTCAAGGTTAGCATCTAGAAGCTCGATAGCTCCCCACGGAAACCTCTGGATGGCGTGATTCGCCCCCTCTTTGCAGCCGATTTTTAAAAGCTGCTGGACCATGCTCTTCACCTTTTGCGACTCGCCCCGTTTGCTAATAAAGGTCGCATCCTCTGTTTCTACAATGAGAAGATCATCTAACCCGATTGTGGAAATGAGCCGTTTCCCCCCGATAATCAGGCTATTTTTTGTGTCGATCGCGACAATATTTCCATATTTGACATTTTGATTTTCATCTTTGGACATCACATCGTAGACACTATCCCAACATCCCACATCGGACCAGGCTACAGGCAAGGGACATACGAGGATATTTTGACATTTTTCTAAGACAGCATAGTCAAAAGAAATATCGGGCATTTTTTCAAATAGAAGCTCCGCATCTTCTATATTCCCTTGCAAAAGAGAGGCTATGTCCGGTGCATATTGCTGTAGGTTTTGCCAAAAATGGGCGATAGAAAAGGCAAACATTCCAGCGTTCCAATAGTAACCTCCGGAAGAGAGATAACTTTGCGCAAGGGCAGAGTCAGGTTTTTCTACAAACCGCTTCACGATGTAGGTGTTAGTGTCAAACTTTTGTCCGAGCTGAATATATCCATAGCCTGTTTCGGGTTTCGTCGGAAGAATGCCAAATAGGACAAGGCGTTGGTTTTGAATGAGCGGTTCTATCCTTTCTAAATACTGAGAAAACACAGCTTGAGGCTCAATCAAATGATCGGAGGGGAGAACAAGTACCGAGGCATCGTTTTTTACCCCTAATTTTTCTTGTAGATACTTCAGGGCGAATGCGATGGCAGGTGCGGTGTTTTTCCTGGCGGGCTCAATGAGAATTTTTGCTTTGTGGTTGGGGTCAATTTTCTTTAGCTGCCCCTCGACTAAGGGGGCATACTGCGCATTGGTTGCAATCGTAATCGTTTCGGTAGAGGGGGCATTGAGAAAACGGCTCACGCTTTTTTGCAGCAGCGTGTTCTCATCTCCGAAACGGAGAAATTGTTTGGGAAAATCTTGCCTAGATAACGGCCAAAGACGGGTCCCTCCGCCTCCTGCAAGAATTAGGATGTGCATTGGGGCGTCCCATATTGTAACCGCTGGACTTCCCCCTCTACCCAAGAGCGGAACTCTCGAGCAAAACGGGCAGAGCCAAACGTTTCCGCATGGGTCCGAATTTGCGCCGGATCCAATCGGTCTTGCATCCCTTCAAAACGGATAACGGCATCTCGAATGGACTGGGGACTTTGCTCCTCAAAAAAAATCCCCGTGCGATCTCTTAAAACAGTCTCTAAGAGCGCTCCCTTGCCATAACCGATTACGGGAGTTCCGCAGCTTTGAGCCTCGACGGGCATAATGCCAAAATCTTCGATCGCCGCAAAGAGAAAGGCTTTTGCCTTTTGCAAATAGAATTTCAGCGATTCGTCGGACTGATGCCCAAGCAGCTCTACGTTCCTCGTTGCCTTCTGCTTCAACTTAGACATATCGGGACCATCTCCAATAACTACCAATTTTTTCTCAGGCATTTGGGCAAAAGCTTCTACGATGATGTCGATTTTTTTATAGGGGACTAAGCGAGAGGCAGCCAAGTAGAAATCATCTTTTTTGGATTCCAACTGATAAAAATCAGTATTGACAGGAGGGTAAATGACCTTTGCATCTCTCCCATAGGTTTTGCGGATCCTTTTGGCCACGTAATGGGAAATGGCGCCAAAGGCGTCGACGCGTCCGCTGGATTGAAAGTCCCAAAGACGGAGGTAGTGGAGAAAAAATTGCGCGAGCCGTCCCTTGATTCCTTTCGTAATATTGGCCTCCTGCAAATATTGATGATACAGATCCCACGCATATCGCATCGGAGTATAGCAATAGCAAAGGTGGAGCTGATCTGCATGTGTTAAAATCCCTTTCGCCACGCAATGGGAACAAGAAAGGATCAAATCATAGGAAGAGAGATCAAATTGTTCGATGGCCAGTGGGTAGAAGGGCAGATAGGAACGGTAATATTTGAGTACTTTTGGGAATTTTTGAATAAAAGAGGAGTGAATGATCTCTTTTTCGTAGGCTGTTCCTTCCAGACTTTTTAGACTCCGAAGCAAGGTATAGATGGGAGAGGGGAAAAGGGAATAGATCGCTTCAAAAGTCTTTTCTCCTCCGCCCGAAACATCGGCAAACCAATCGTAGACTAGAGCTGTCTTCACGAGATGAAACACTCCGGTTGGGATGGGAATCTTGGCCCATCGATTGCCGCTAAATCAGAGAGGATCATCATGCGCACCAATTCCTGAACGCTGGTTTTTGCACTCCAGCCCAATTCCTTTTTTGCTTTGGAAGCATCGCCGATTAACAGATCGACCTCGGAAGGGCGGAAAAATTGCGGAGCAATCTCCACACGCACTTTTCCTGAAGCGCTATCAATCCCCCGCTGCTGCAAGCCTATCCCGCTCCACTCAATTTCTATTCCCACTTCCCTGAAACTCCACTCCACAAACTGACGGACTGTGGTAGTTTCCCCTGTGGCAAGGACATAATCATCAGGGGCGTCTTGCTGCAGCATGAGCCACATCCCTTCCACGAAATCCTTTGCATAACCCCAATCTCTTTGTGCATCTAAGTTTCCCAAGATGACTTTATCTTGCAGTCCTCTAGCGATGCGAGTAGCAGCCTGCGTAATTTTTCTCGAGACAAAGTTCTCGCCTCTTCTGGGGCTTTCATGATTGAACAAGATGCCGTTGCAAGCATAAAGGTGATGCGCTTCTCGATAATTGACCACAATCCAGTAGGCGTAAAGTTTCGCAACTCCGTAAGGAGAGCGCGGATGGAAGGGAGTTTTTTCTGTTTGAGGAACCTCTTGCACCTTGCCATAAAGCTCCGATGTGGAGGCTTGATAGAAACGAATTTTAGGATCGAAGCTCCGTATCGCATCCAGTAAGCGTAAGACCCCCAATGCATCGACATCCGCTGTGTATTCAGGCATGTCGAAAGATATTCTCACATGGCTCATCGCGGCTAAATTGTAGACCTCATCTGGCGCTACTAATTCGATCACTCTCTTCAAGCTAGAACAGTCGCTCAAGTCTCCTTCGTGAAGAAAAAAGCGCCCCCGAAATGCAGGATCATTGCAAAGGGGCGTAAGTCGTTCGAGATTGGGCGATGAACTGCGGCGGGTTAGCCCGTGCACCTCATATCCTTTTTCCAACAGAAATTCAGCCAAGTAGGAGCCATCTTGCCCCGTAATGCCGGTAATTAAAGCTTTTTTCATGAAGTTCCTGCTTTGATTGCCATTTCGGCAAGGGTCCGTCCGATGGGAAAACTCGCTGTTGCAGCAGGAGATGGGGCATTGATCACATGCAGGCAATTCCCCTCTTGCAATAAAGCAAAGTCGTCCAATAATTTGCCTTCTCTAGTGACGGCCTGCGCTTTGATTCCCGATCCTCCAGGCAGTAAATCCTCCCCGTCGATAGCCGGAACCAAACGGCGCAAACTGCGTAGAAACAAATGTTTGCTGCACGAGCGCGCTAGTTCATAAGCGCCCGCTTTCCAATATTTCGCTGCCATTTTCCAAAATCCAGGAAACGACAAAATCTCCTTTGCATCCGGCCAATGGAAGTCACTTTTTTTGTACCCCTCTCGAGCAAACGCCAAAATGGCGTTGGGCCCCGCCTCCACTTTTCCATTCATCATGGGAGTTAAGTGGACTCCCAAAAAGGGAAATTTAGGATCGGGTACCGGGTAAATCAGTCCATTTACCAATCCCCGTTTTTTAGCAGACAGTTCGTAATATTCCCCCCGAAACGGCAAGATTTGATGAGACGTTGGATGCTGAGCTGCCCTGGCAATGCGATCGGAATAAAGACCCGTGCAATTGATAAAGAATTTGCTTTCGTAAGTTTTGTTTTTCCCCGAGACAAAACATTTCCCCTCTTTCTCTAGGATTTGCACTTTCCAGCAGGGCCGCAGCTTTTGAATCTGATAAGCGGTTGCTAATCCGACGATTCCTGCGCCTGCGATGATGACATCTGATTGAGTTTCTTGCATTGGCATAAAAGCTTACCTGAAATGGATTTCTCGAAAAACATCTCGATATTGACTTGCTGTTTTTCCCCAGGAAAATTGCTGCGCTCTAACCTTTCCTTTTTCTTGCAACTCCTTGCGGTACACTGCATCTCCGGCTATTTTCCCCATTGCCTCGCCAAGCTCTATTGCGTCGTTAGCATCGATAAAATGGGCTGCGTTTCCACACACCTCCGGCAGGCTTGCTCGGGAAGAAACGATTGCTGGGCAACCAGCTGCCATTGCCTCAAGCGGCGGCAAGCCAAAGCCCTCATAAAGAGATGGAAACACAAGGGAAGTGGCCATCTGATAGAATGCAGGGAGCTCTTCATCTAATACCTCGCCCGTGAAATAAGTACGCTCTCTCAAAAGAGGATCACATTCGATACGTTGCATGGAAGGATCTAGCTTCCGCAGGCCGCTTGTTTTCCCGAGAATCACCAAGGGGATGTCGATGGGAATCTGTTGGTACGCATCTAAGATGAGCTTTAGATTTTTGTGAGGCTTTACATTCCCCACAAAAAGAAAAAACGAATTAGGCAGGGCATATTTTTTTTGCACCAATTTTAAGGCCTCTGGCGAGGCCTTGCGAGAGAACCGATCAAAATCGACACCTGGATAAATCACACGGACCAGGTCTGGAGAAATAGAGAGCAGCCGGCAGATCTCTTCTTTAGAGAATTGAGAATCTGTGAGGATTGCATCGGAGCGGCAGGCCGCCTGACGGAACATCATGTTTGCATAGAGTTTTTCTTTCCACCCGAGCAAATGCTGAAAAGCTAAATGATAGGCATCGTGAATCGTGACGATCCGTTTTTTTGCCCTAATGGGAAAGATCGGAACGTTGTAATGAGGAGACCAAAACAGATCGCACGACGGGATCTGTTTTGGCAGAGCAAATTGTTCTTGGATAGAGTAAATAGGGGCGTTGCAGACTTTGTGAGAGGAGATTTGCAGTCCTTTTTCTAAATCATTGGAATGTACGATGAGCTGCGTAGTGAAGGGGGCAGTAGAGAGCGGCGGGATCAGATTTTTGACAACCGTCCCAATCCCACTGCAGGAGAGCATCCGAGCATCTATACACAAGTGCATAGGGACAGATAGTACGGGTTTTTGGGTATTAGGGAAACGATCGCAATGTCTTGCTAAAATTTCTGATCTTCAGTAGTTTTTAGTGCGTTGTGTAACACAAGTTTTTGGAGGAGGCATATGCGCATTTGTGTCGCGGGAGGCGCTGGGTACGTTGGATCGAGGTTGGTCCCTGAGCTGCTAAAGCTAGGACATGAGGTTGTGGTTTTGGACCTATATCTCTATGGAGACGATGTATTTAAAACCCTGAATAAAAATGCCAAACTGACCCAAATCAAGGCAGATATCCGCGATCTTAAAGCGGTAGAAAAAGCGCTTGCACGATGTGATGCAGCCATCCACTTAGCCTGCATTTCTAATGATCCCAGTTTTGAGCTAAACCCTCTTCTTGGGAAATCGATCAATCTGGATGCCTTTGAGCCATTTGTTGAGATGGCCAAAAAACAAGGCGTAAAGCGTTTTCTCTTTGCATCCTCCTCTTCTGTATACGGAGTAAAATCGGAGCCCAATGTCACGGAAGAGATGTCGCTGGAGCCGCTTACTGATTATTCAAAATTCAAAGCCGAGTGTGAAAGACTTCTGTTCAAACACATGTCAGAAAATTTCATCTGTACCGTGCTTCGCCCAGCGACAGTGTGTGGTTACGCGCCTCGCCAGCGCCTTGATGTGGTGGTGAATATCCTAACGAATCTCGCCTACCATACAGGAAAGGTCAAGGTGATGGGAGGGGATCAGATGAGACCCAATATTCACATCGAAGACATGGTGCGCGCTTATCTCCACATCTTAGAGTCTCCGAAAGAGAAGGTACAAGGGGAGATTTTCAACGTCGGTTATCACAATCACACTGTGTTGCAGCTAGGCAAAATGGTCCAGGAGATCGTAGGAAAAAAAACACCGGTCGAATTGCTTGTTGAACTATCGAATGATAACCGCTCCTACCATGTCTCTTCAGATAAAATTAAAGAGAAGCTAGGGTTTGTTCCAAAACACACGATTGAAGACGCTGTGGAAGACCTCGTAGAGGCATTTGAATTGGGAAAGCTGCCAGAGGCTCTCAGCGATATTCGCTACGTTAATATCAAAACTATGAAAGCCGTTAACTTGCAATAGGGCACCTCATGAAATGCATAGTCACTGGAGGGGCCGGCTTCATAGGAAGCCACCTAACGGATCTGTTACTCTCTATTGGGCATTCTGTAGTGGTCATCGACAATCTCTGCGGAGGTTGGATGAAAAACCTTACCGAAGCAGCTAAAAATCCTAATTTCCAGTTTGCTGAAGCCGATATTCGCAAATCCCAGGCGATCAGTCCCTATTTCGAGGGAATCGATTGGGTTTTTCACCTCGCAGCTTTGGCAGATATTGTCCCCTCCATCGAAAAACCCCGCGAGTATTTTGAGACGAATGTCGACGGTACCTTCAACGTTTTAGAAGCTTCGAAACAAGCAGGAGTCAAACGGTTTCTCTATGCAGCCTCCTCTTCTTGTTATGGATTGGCAAGCCAGTTCCCAACGCCTGAGAGCGCACCAGTCGATCCCCAATACCCTTATGCTCTTACAAAATACCTAGGTGAGCAGCTCGTTCTTCATTGGGCGCAAGTCTATAAGCTTCAGGCGCTTGCTCTGCGACTCTTCAATGTTTTTGGCCCCCGTTCTCGTACCACCGGCGTATATGGCGCAGTATTTGGTGTTTTTTTGGCACAAAAACTGAACCAAAAACCCTTTACTGTTGTAGGCACTGGACAGCAAACGCGCGATTTCACCTATGTTGCCGACGTAGCTGACGCTTTTTATGCAGCTGCAGAGTCCGATCTTTCCAATACCTACCTAAATGTAGGCAGCTCTGGTCATTACAGCGTAAACCGATTGGTGGAGCAGTTGGGAGGCCCTGTTACCTACATTCCTAAACGGCCAGGAGAACCTGACTGCACCTTTGCTGATATCTCTAAAATTCGCCATCTTCTTGGCTGGAAGCCACAAGTCTCCTTCGAGGAAGGAGTTCGTAGGATTTTAGACAGAATTGAAGATTTTCGCGATGCCCCGGTTTGGGAGCCTGCAGCAATAGAAAAAGCCACCAAAAGCTGGTTTGATTACTTAAACAAATAGGCGAGCCCATGTTTTCTAACCGTTTATCCGATTTGAACTCTGCGCTTAGGTCGTGCGTCTATACGGATCGAGAACAAATTCTGTCTGAGCAATCTGCATTGGAGCTATTTCATCGCATCCTTGCCGAGACTGCTGCAAAACAAGGAATCGTCTACGTAATTGGCAATGGAGGGAGCGCAGGGATCGCCTCCCACTTCAGCAACGACTTGATGAAGGCTTTGCAAATCCCTTCTCAGACTCTTTATGACTCTAATTTAATGACTTGTCTTGCCAATGATATCGGCTACGAAAACGTATTTAGCTACCAGTTAGAGCGTTTGATCAAGCCAGCCGATCTCCTCGTTGCGATCAGCAGTTCGGGTAAATCTCCTAATATCTTGAAAGCTGTTGAAGTCAGCTTAGCTAGATCTGCTGCTGTGATTACATTGAGCGGCTTTAAAAAGGAAAACCCTTTGCGCACTCAAGGCAATTTGAACTTCTGGATTGATCGATGCGACTACGGCCTTGTCGAAACAGCCCATTTTTTCCTCTTACACACAGTGATAGATTTGTGGCAGAAAGTCCCCTTAACGGTTATGGAATATGCCTAACTTATTAGACACGCAAAATAAAATTAAATCCCTTAGCGAGATTGAGGAGCTATTAGAAAAACAGCGAGAAAGTGGCCTACGCGTGATCCATTGCCATGGTGTTTTTGATCTTCTCCATCCAGGGCATATTCGACACTTTAAAGCTGCAAAAGCTCGAGGGGATAAGTTGGTAGTCACAGTGACTCCAGATTGCTTTGTGAATAAAGGGCCAGGCAGGCCTGTGTTTTCGGAGCAGCTTCGCATCGAATCTTTAGCTGCCCTGCAAGATATCGACTACGTTGTTTTAAACGACTCTCCAGACGCGATTTCTGCGATTAAAAAAGTTCGCCCCTCTCTTTACGTCAAAGGGATCGAATACGCCAATCATAGCGCAGACGTAACTGGCAAAATCAGTGCAGAGGCCAAAGCGGTAGAAGAGTGTGGTGGGACCATTTATTATACGGACGATATTGTTTTTAGCTCATCGTCTCTTCTGAACCAACACTTTGATGCAATGTCCCCAGAAGCTACCCAATTCGTAAATGAGATAAAAACAGAAGTTTCTCTAGACGAGCTCATGGAAAAAATCGAGCAATTGAGAAAGATAAAAGTTTTGATCATTGGGGATGCGATCATCGATGAGTATCAATATGCAGAACCTCTTGGACAGACAGGCAAAGGGCACCACCATGTGGCAAAATGTTTGGACAGGGAAGTTTTTTTAGGCGGCTCTCTAATTATTGCCAACCATATCGCTCAATTTTCAGATCATGTAACCTTAGTTACTGCCATTGGGGCGGAGTGTCCCTACAGCTCCTATATCAAAACGCATTTAGACCCAAAAGTGAACCAAGAATTTGTCTACCTGAAAGGCTCCTCCACCTTGATTAAAAAGCGCTATGTTCTGAAGGATGGGAAAACGCTCTCCAAGCTTTTTGAAAGTTATTCAGGACAAGAAAAAGGGCCCGATTTTCTTCAAACTTCTCGGATTGTCCAGTTTTTACAGGAAAAGGCAGGGGGATACGATCTCGTTCTTGCCTGCGATTTTGGGAATGGATTTACAAACAGCCCGATTATTCATGCAATTTCTCAAGTACCCACGTTTCTTGCAATCAATACGCAGACGAACAGTGGAAATCGGGGGTACAACATGGTAACGAACTACCAAAGAGCTGATTATATCTCCTTAAATGAGCCAGAGCTGCGACTAGCATGCCATAATAAAACCGGGGATCTGGAAGGTCTTGCTGCAGATATTTCTGAAATCATGAATTGCCCGGGAGTATCGGTTACTCGAGGCGTTAATGGGGTGAGCTGTTTTTCTCGATCAGAGCCGCCGATTGCAATCCCCGCATTTGCATCGAAGAGCATCGATAGAGTAGGCGCCGGAGATGCTTATCTTTCCCTTTCTTCTCTTTGCCTAGCGAAAGGACTTTCTTTTAAGCTGGCTGGATTTATTGGGACCTTGGCAGCCGCCATGAGCGTGCAGATTATTGGCAACCGAGAGCCGATTAGAAAATCGTCTCTTGCTAAGTTTGTAACTAGGGTTATGAAGTAATGTCAATATTATCGTCTTACAAAAAGATAAAATCGAGCAAATTATTTCATATATTTATTGGTGATAGATGTAGCAATCTTTGGTTGTACGGGTTTTTAATATTTCTGAATTTAATTGCAGCCCTCTTTGAGGGGGTTTCTTTTGGTTTTATCTTTGCTGCCTTCTCTGGGTTGAAGCCCAGTGGAGATCTGTCATCAGGGGTTTTTCAGAAGTTGTTTGCTGCAGGATATCAGGGAGAGCAGCTCTTTTTTTTCAGCGTTTTTTTATCTATTCTATGCCAAGCGATGCGCAGCGGCCTCTGCTATATTAGCACGAGATATGCAACAAAATTTGCCTTGAGAGTTCAAAAAAAAATACAGACAGAAATTTACAGCCAAATTTTGCGCTTCAGCTATAGCTATCTTACCCGTTTGAAAATAGGTGATCTACTAGAGAGTGCGAGGGCTCCTGTGAACTCTGTGATGCAGGTGTTAGATGCATTAAACCGCTTTGTTGTTGCTTTGCTCAATTCTTTAGCGATTGTAGTTCTAATGGTTTTTTTGAATCCGATGTTAACTGCTATTACTGTAGCCCTATTTGGTTTTTTCTCCTTTGCACAGAGAGCAATTATAAAAAACATTCTTCAGTCATCCAACGCTCAATCGAAGCATTTAATGGAAGCAAATCAAGATACATCTCAAATGCTGCAAGGAATCAAAGTTGTTCATTCTTTTTTTCAACAAAGTAAAATTAAAATAAAAATCCGAGATAAAATTGAAGATATTTTAAATACCACTGAAAAAATGTATACGCTCTCGAATATTGTAGCTCCTCTCAATGAAATGATCAGCGTTTTGGTATTAGGGCTGGTTCTTGTTTTTGCAACGCTTGCGATTGGAATTGAGAGCGAGTCAATTTTGGCCATTCTGATGACCTTTCTCATTATCAGTTATCGCTTGAGTACTCGATTGCAAAACGGGCTAGCTATTTTGGGAACAGCTGGTACCTATTTTGGGCCCATTGTGAGAATGCATGACATTCTAGATGACAGTAATAAGGAATTTATCCAAGCAGGTGGAGTGGAGCTCACAGATCCAATCGAGGAGATTTTGGTTGAAGAGCTGGGTTTTTGTTATTGCTCTGACCATCACTATGTTCTTAAAAATATCTCCTTTGCAGTGCCCAAGGGCGCTATGATTGGGATTGTTGGATTATCAGGATCGGGCAAATCTTCTCTTATTGATTTGATTTTACGTCTCTACGAACCAGTCCAAGGTAGAATTCTTGTAAATAATAAGGACATTCAAGCCTTTTCACTCTCCTCATGGAGAGCGAAATTTGGAGTGGTTGCGCAAGAGGCCTTTTTATTCGATGAAAGCATCGAAGAAAATATTCGTTTTGGAGTTGAGTCAGCCTCTTCAGAGCAAGTTATGGATGCTGCAAGAAGCGCAGGGATTCATGAGTTGATTCAAAAACTGCCTAGAGGCTTACAGACTGTAGTTGGCGAGCGTGGAGTGTGCCTGTCTGGAGGAGAGCGGCAGCGGATTGCGTTGGCTCGGGCTCTTTTGCGCAATCCTGAAGTGCTCATTTTAGACGAAGCAACAAGCAACTTAGACAGTCAATCTGAGCATTATATCCAAAATGCTCTAGCGGAAATTCAGAAAACAAAAACTATTATTGTAGTGGCGCATAGACTCTCCACGATTGTTGATTCTGACAACATCCTCGTTGTTGAAAACGGTTCCATTATCGAGTCTGGGACCCACGAAGAGTTGTTAAAGCGGACTGGGCGTTACTTTAA
>Ga0315281_10009738_pt1 | contig 13305 bp, 7 predicted proteins | sample YL17G07_0_MG_FD_204540 | JGI IMG/M metagenome (GOLD analysis project Ga0315281, IMG submission 204540) | Sediment microbial communities from Yellowstone Lake, YNP, Wyoming, USA - YL17G07_0 | ecosystem: Environmental > Aquatic > Freshwater > Lake > Sediment | place: USA: Wyoming | collected... | reverse complement strand
AGATGATCATCTATGTTGCTGGTCTTGCAAGTGAAAAAAAGCTAGAATTTTTAAATTCTTCCACTGTGGTTTGCAGCAAGAGCGGAGAGGAGCTGTTTGGCAGCGGAAGCGAGGCAGCTTACAAATATTCTTGCTTTGTAAACAACAACCAGGACGAAAACTTGCAGCTCAATCTCAATGTTCTTGGCACGAACAGTTTTGATTTCCTGGGATATGTTGCCTCGAATGATGCGATGAGTTTTGAAGGCTACGGCAGCTTGAAATTCAACATCAAACCGCAATCGCGGGTATTGTTTAACGTGTTTCTGTTTTCCTTGAGCAAATGCCAATACAACGCTACCAACATTACTAACGCTTCCTGCTCCCCGGAATTGGATGCAAACAGCAATCAGGGAAAGGTTATGCTTGTAGATGCACAGAAAGACTTTGCTGCATTCGTCGAGGATTTGCACAACACCGAATCTATCCTGTTCTTAAAAAGCGCCTATGAAAAGATCAGCGGATTGCCTGCGGGTGTTGTTTATTCTGTTGCAAATGTTCAAACATTCGATGTTGCTGCTGATGCAAGTGCAATCCTCACCTCTCTGGCTTCGGGGGAAATTTTCAGGCTGCTAAACGGGGAAAGTTTGCAGAAAAGCTCTGGAGCCGCAACCTATACGGTTCTTTATGACAGTGCACGCAATAAAATTCTTGCAAAAATCGGCGATATGGAGGTTGGGGCGGCAGATGTTGGAATAAGTTTTGCTCCCGCTGCTGCAGCCACGGCTGCTGGGAATGAAGCTCTTTTGATGAAAAGCATAGTGGAAAACACGCAGCCTGTTGAAGCAGGTAAGGAAGTCACTGCTGCTGAACAGAAAGATACTGCCAGTAAAAGTGCGGAGAGTTGGTCAAATAGTTTACTCATGCAATGGGAGAACTTGTGGAAAGGTATTCTTGGGCAAAAAACTTCTTCTGGAACTGAAACTCAACAATCTTCTCTTAAAGTAAAAGTAATTTTCACACCTCTCGAAAGTGGAAGAATTCAAAATTTTGTTTTACCAGATACTGATACTCTGGTAGATACAAAGTATGGTTCGCCAGTAATCAAAGAGTATGCAACTCTGAAAGAGGCATTGGAGTTTTTAGCGAATTCCTGGGAAACTGACCTTAAAGCTAAAGGCTTGCCAATTGTTGAAGGTTATGCATGGCTTCTCAAGGATACAAAAACTGGTCAGGTAACAGTTCTTGACATGAATAAATATGCTGTGCGACAGATAGCACGATCTACATTGTTTGAATCTGAGCTTGAACTTTTTGAGAAAGAATTGCTGCCACTCATATCATCTGATGATTCATTTTTTGGAGATTTTCATAATCATGCAAATAGCGCGGCTGAACTTTCTTCTGTAGATAAAGAATCTGTATTAAAAAACCAATTGACCTTAGGATGGCAAATTAAAATAATCTACAGCAATAAAGATAAAATATTCAAAGCTTTTGAGTTTTCAGCCTCTGATATTCGTATAGCATCTGGAAAATTTATACAAACAAAAGATATAACAAAGATTGGAAGTTTTGGGAAGGAAATTCCATTTTCAGACGTAGAAAAATTTGTTCTTACAAAACCGCCTGAACCTTCAATTGAAACTCAAAATCAGTTGCCTTTCTGGCAAATTACAAAAAATATTGGAAATTCTATTTTTGGCCCTGAAAATTTTGCAATAAAACCAATGGGTAGCGCTGCATATGCTTTTGACAGTTCTGGGGAAATTCCCAGTGATAGAATCAGTGATATAGAGTTTACTATTTTTGTCGACGATAAAATAATTTCTTCGGTCCAATCAGTTGGAGATCTCACATCAAAATTTGCAGACAGTTTGGCAAATGAGTTAAGGAATAGGGGATTTATTGTTGATGTTATGACAAGGACGAGTACACAGCGATTGTCTTTGTATCTTGGGAATGAATACAAACTTCCTGTAACATTCAACATAGAAAAATTGAGTGAAATACACAGGGGTGGGGAAAGTTCGATTGCTTTCAGCAAAACATATTTTCAGACGGGCTTTATAGCAAGTGATGAATTCTCATCAAAGCTTGCAAATCAATTTTCGAAGGCAGGAATTGATTTGAATTATGTTAAACGGAGTTTGGTAGACGAATATCTAGACATTCTTAGAGATGCTGAATGGTATGCAAACAAAGCCGAGTTAACCAACACACTGGGCGTTATTGAGGGGCCGCATAAATTTTATAAAAGGCTTTCACAGATTGCTGAATTGATGGGGGATGAGCAATTTAGATTGGAACTTCTCCAAAAATACGACGAGTGGAACGATTATATAAGCAATAAAATAAACGAAGGTACATCGCTGAGCGAGATAGAACAAATAATCAAGCCGCAACTGGTAAAAGAATTTAATGAACTGAGCTCTCAATTCTCTGAAGACTCTGTAAGACCAAAGATTGAAGCAAACATCGAAGTTAAAGAAATTTCAGGAAAACAGTTTTTTGCTCTTAAAGGAACTCCAGATTATACCAAAATTAATTTGGAGCTAGTTGCTGAAATTCCCGCTGGAACTGAACCAACTAAAGAAGTAACAACAAACGGCAAGGCTTTATCAGATGCTGCGAAGCTTGATGTACAAATTAAGGCTGAAAATCTTTTGCTTGAAGGATTTGCACAGAAAACTGAATTAAATAAACTAAGGATAAGCTCCATAGAGGAGTATCTTCTAAAAGAGTATAGAGCCGGCAAAACACCAGAGCAAGCCTTGCAAGACTTGTTAAATGACAAGCAATTTTTAAGCGGATTTGACAATTTTCTAGAAACTGCAGAAAATGAAGCAAGACAGGCGGACATAGAATCTCTCGCCCAAAAAGCTAAAACTGATTTTATAGAGATGATTGAAAAATCAGGGGTTAACCCTGATACTGTTGAACAAATTAAAAGCACACAGATAAAATTTCAAGACAAGGGAATAAGCATGCCTGGAATTAATGAAATTATTATTTCGAAAGAAAATATAGTCAGACTTGCTTTGAGCATGGGGGGCGATTTCAAAACTAATTTAGAGGCAGCAACGAAACTTGTGATCGGGCATGAGTTAGGCCATAAATTACAACTCAGCAAAAATCCCATTGAAAAAGAACAATTTGCCGAAGGCTTTGGAAAGGCTTTAGCAGAAAGTAAAGGATACGATGTTTCCCAATTGACTGCAATACGCAAAATTCAAGAAGAGGCATTTAATGCGTTTGGACGCGAGTTTTTCTGGGGCGAAAAATATAGTGAATTTTTATCTAAATTACCCAGTAGGGTCGGTGAATATGAAACCATGCTTCGTCAGTTATATTTGGCTGATATAGAGACTGGAAAACCTTATGTGTCTGGATATGTCAATCCTCTTTCAGCTTCTGAAATAGAGAGTATGCTTGGACTGACAAAGGGCTCTTTGCAATCAACAATTTCTGAAGGAGCACAACCCACAGAAGTACAAGCTACTGGAACAGAAACAACAGGCGCATCACTGGCAGATATAATCCAGCAAATGATCGACCAAAAAACCCAGGCTCAAGGCATTTCTTCTGACAACATTTTTACGCAATACACTGAATACGAACTTGAAAAACTGTCAGAGATGATAGAAATACTCCAAGAGGCGATGATAGTAAAATCAAACCTTCTCTACTTTTCATCATCGTCAGAAACAGCAAGAAACACAAACCTCTTGGGACTGTACAGGGCAGATCTAGCACAAATCGACCAGACCATTGCAGATTTGGGAATGAGCGAACCCCAAAGGCTGAAGAGCGATATCGTTAATACATTATCGCCCGAAAATCTGGAAAGACTTTTACCCGGCGATGTGGCGCAAAATATCGACAGGGAATGGAGCGACCTCGCCTCGCAAAGCGCGGCAGCGGTTGAAGAAGAAAATACCAAAAGCAACTTTTACGGTTACACAACGACAAAAAGCAAAACCCCGTTCCTGGATTCCTGGAAGAACGTCGCCCAGTCTCTTAGTGCCGGCGATACGATCGTGTTCAATTTTGCTGACAGGACTATTACTTATACAAAAATGGCAAACGGAAAGTTCGCAAAGGTTACAAACCTGGAGGCAATAGGACAGGCCATTTCAGAAACAGTTAGCAGTGACAAAGCAGCAGCGGCAATAAACGAGGATTCGATAAAGTCCCTGGAGCGTGCACAGGTTGTAAAATCTGAAATCAATGTCAACGGCCGTGATGGAACTGTAACAGTGGTCGGCGGGAACGATCAAACTAATGTTCCCGGAGACAGGATACCAAACGATTTCAAGAACAGGTACGAGGGAAGAGCGGAAAGCACAGGATTGCAAAGTGACCTTTCCGGCAAGTTGAAGGATGAACTTGGCAAGTGGTTTGAGCAGGCGAAGGAGCCAAGCCAAGTTTATAAAATCGATATGAAAAATCAGAAGGTAGAAAAGGTGACTATAGACAGTGGCGAAGCTACTAATGGCAAGACTAGTAGTGCTGAATTTGATCCGCAAACGGGGAAACCCAAAGAAATAGAATTGAAAAATTCTGCTGGAACAGAAGAGCTTGCAAAAGAACTTGGCATGAAAACGGATTTGCTCGACAGCACGGACAAAATGATAAAAATAGATTTTAAAAACGGGGACATAAGCACCGAGGCCATGTCGAAACTTGACGAAGTTATGGCTAAAACGCTTAATGTCGATAAAAACAGCAAGGCAAGCTTTGAATTTGATGAAAACGGGGAGGTTAAAAGTGCGACTGTTGAGGATTCTGTAAGCGGTGTGAAAAAAACCGTGGAAACAAATCCTGAAACAAAAGGATTGAAAATAACGTCCGAAAATCCCAAGACAGGCGAAAGAACAGTTACGGAAATAGATAGCAGCGGGGTTGCCAAAACCATTGTTGAAAAAACAAATACAAACATACAGACGCGTATCAGCGAAGATGGCGTAACTATAAAAGGTAATTTTGAGGGCAGCAATGTTGAAATAACAAAGCCTTTGGAAACGTTTACCAAGGCCAGCTTGGAAAATACCATAAAGGACGCCTTTAATGAAGGTAAAACACTTGACATATTTTCCAAGGCTTCCAAGGAATCGAATTTTGCCGAAATAAAGGTTACAAAAGACGGGGTGGAAATACTAAAAAGCAACGGCGACATAACAAAATTCACCAAGGAACAGGCGCTTGATTTGATGGGCAGGGGTGAATTCCTTGGTTCGGACAGTTTTGAGGCGTCTGTGTTTGAGCATACAGCGAAAACCCCAACGGTAACAATCGGCGCTTTGGATCTTGCATTCGATGCGGTTGTGCTTGGCAATTTTGCTAATGATGTTTATAATGTTGCAACCGGACAGAAGCCACTTGGCCTTTCAAATCCCATAGAATTTCAAAGCACTGTCGAGTACGGTGTCAGTACAGCTTTTGCAGCAATGGCGGCTGCACATGTTGTAGGAATTACAGAAGCATTGGTGGCTGGGAGCACACCCGCATTCGCTGCTGCAACGGCATTTGGTCCAGAAGCTATAGCGTTAGTGGCTGCAACAGCTTTTGCAATCGAGGCAGCACCATTTGCATATGCAAATTCACAGCTCAATGGCAACTATTATTCAGGCCCGATGATGATTGGAAAAAATGTTGTAACTGTCAAAAACCAGTTCGTCCTTGGCAATCCTCTTGTCTCGCCTACTGGGTCAGATTTATTAACTCAAACCCTCACAAAAATGTCCAATGATTTTAGCGGCGAAAGTATTCTTTTAGCAGGCAACAGCCTTTATGAAAAAATATATCAACAAAAGTTTGTTGAGATTGCCACGAAAATGTTGAAAGAAAACAAAGATCCAAGCAAGATGGTGGGTTCCATAGATCAACTGGCCCGTGATGAGGCTTCGCACGATATTTTGAACAATGATGCAAAAACTGTGCAAATAAAGCCAGAGTCTACCCATGATAAAACCGGTACAGCAGGCCTTACAGCTGTGGAAACAACTGGTGACCTGTTCAAACAGTTGGCATCTACAACTGATAAAAATAAGGCAGATCAGCTTGCCAAGGAAATTGCAGACGCTTTAACTAAAAATGGCGTTTCAGCTACGAAACAAGAGGTGTTGGATGCAGCCGCTGGCAATTTAGGCAAGCAGATTGAGGCAAACCAAAACCAAATAGACATCGTGAAAAGTCAACCTCGCCCTGATAAATATGGCACATCGGATGTAAGGGAGATGATGGGCTTGCAAGATCCTCGAGTTACATCATTAGAGCAGCAGCAAAAAGAATTGCAAGCTGCTAAAAAAGCAAATCAAGATGCACTCGGCGCAACTGCGAGCTTGGGCACTGGCACGGAAGGCGGCAAGATTAAATTTAGTTTTGACGCTGCAAAAAATACTTTCACCTCTTTGGATGAAAAAATTACGTTGAGTTTTGATGAAAAAAGTGGTTCTTACATCGACAAATCCGGAACATTGTCTTCCAATCCTGAAGTGAAATTGTTGTTTGAAAAGGAGGGCACCGGTTCGGATGCATACTTGGTTAATTCAGGCTACCAACAAACCAATCCTGACGGAAGCTATAACGATATCATTTCTGCAGGTAAGGTTACAAGCATGGGGTCAAGCGCGGAGAGCTTTAAAATAAATTCCTTTGGAGCGAATGGCGAGCAGAGCGGCTATGCAATTGTAACAGAAAGCAAAAGCACCACTGGCAAAACTTCTTCGATCGAATCGCTCTATGATGCAAACGGCAAATATATCGGCACAAAAACGGTTAGCGAAGATGGCACTCTAAAGGTGTATGACGCAAATGGTAAAGTTATTAGTAATACAAAGACTGATGGGTCGGGACAGACTTCCATGCAATTTGGCGACAAAACATATTCGGTAGATTTGGAGAAGTTTGGCGACAACCTGCAAGGAACTTTTACTGCAGCAATAAATGGTCAACAAGCGTCTGTAAGTGTAAGTTTAGACAACTCTGGCAATATTCAATCAGTTTCTTATACTGACCCAACGAATAAGGTGCCTATTGTTGTCAATCTCCAACAGGGTACTGTTACTGCTACGTACAAAGGTAGTAATGGGCAGGCAGACGCTACAGTAACACAGTTTGGAGATATGACTGCAACAGCGCAAAATGGTCACACGACTGTACAAATGTCAAACGGTGAAATAATTACTCAAGGCTCGTTCACTATGGCTTACGACAAAACAACTGGAGTAGCAAATACTGGTACACAAGAAATTACGTTAGGCAAGAATCAGTTTGGCCAAAATATAGCACTTGTTACCAACAATGATGGCTCAGGCGGTCAGATAAACTCAGCTGGTGTAAAGGTTGGCATCGACAGCTCGGTTGCTGGTCAGCTTCAAGATAAGACTATAAACGATTTTGGGATAACTTCGACAAAAGCTGGTGCTACTATGCCAAAAACAATCAACCTTGGAAGTGGTAAAACTCTCACACAAGTATCGGGTGATCAATATGTAAACAGTGCTACTGGTAAAACGGTGACTGTGATTGTGGACAGCAGCGGTTATTATGATTGGGCAACAACTTCTAAAACTTCAGGGAGTGGAACATCTGGAACTGGAACAGGAGGAACAAACAAAGGTGGAACGGGTGGAACTGGAACAGGAGGAACAAACAAAGGTGGAACGGGTGGAACTGGAACAGGAGGAACAAACAAAGGTGGAACGGGTGGAACTGGAACAGGAGGAACAAGTGGAACACAGAAAAAAACAGGAGGGGTAGGGACTAGGGGAGTTATTGCAAGTGAAGTATACACCGTGCCGCAGCAGATTTTCAATTTCTTAAGTGATTTAATAAATAACTTTGTCAGGGCTTTGACCAATCAGCAAAACCGAGGGGCAGTAACCGGTTCTGTTTTGACACCAAATGAAAATGAAACACAAACAACAGCCATACCAAAAATATTCGTGCCCAACGTAACGCAAAATGAGTTGCTTGACATTATTTCCAGCTATCCGACTGTAGCTTGAATTGATTCCAGAGAACTTTTTATGTTTTATTCCCAAAGTTTTAAATTGAAACAGGTGATTTAATAATATGGAATTTACAGAAATATCAAAAATTTTATCCGGAACTGAAGGGAAGGTTGCAGTGCATGGATGGATACACAATAAAAGAAGCAGTGGCGGGATTTTATTTTTGATAATAAGGGACGGCACTGGAATGATGCAGTGCACGTTAAAAAGGGACAAGTTTGGCAAAGAGCTGTTTGAAGAGGTTGAAAGGCTGCCTGTTGAGTCTTTGTTGGAGCTGCATGGCGTGGCGAAGAAAGACCCGCGCGCGGCTGGAGGGTATGAGCTTGTTGCTGATAATGCGAAGATAGAGCAGAAGGCCGAGGAAAAGTTTCCGATTGAAAAAAAGTTTCAAGGGCCGGAGTATTTGATGGACAACAGGCATTTCTGGCTGAGAAGCGAGAAGATGCAGAGCATAATAAAGATACGGTCGAAATTTTTACTGGCAGCAAGGGAGTGGTTTGTTAAGAACGGATTTACAGAGATACAGGTGCCGGTAATTGTAGGAGCGGCTGTTGAGGGTGGTTCGACACTTTTTGAGTTGAAATATTTTGACAAGAAGGCTTACCTCACACAGAGTTGGCAGCTTTATGCCGAGGCAGCGATTGCTTCCATAGGGAAATGTTTCACTGTCGCACCTTCTTTCAGGGCTGAAAAGTCTCGTACTCGAAGACACTTGACTGAATACACACACATGGAAGCAGAGGAACCATGGTGCGATTTGGAGGGAACGATGAGGACGCAGGAACAGCTGCTTGCATACATATGCCGCTATCTTGCCGAAAATGCTGTTGAAGAGTTGAAACATTTCGGCCGCGAGCCTAAAGAACTGCTTGCAATAAATCCGCCGTTCAAAAGGATTACATACGACGAGGGAATAAAAATTTTACAGAGCAAAGGCGTCAAAGTAAAATGGGGTGACGACATTGATTGGAGGCATGAAAAGGTTTTATCGATGCAGTTCGACAAGCCTTTCTTCCTCACGCATTTTCCAAAAGGCATAAAGGCATTTTACCACAAACCCGATCCTGCAAAGCCTGAGGTGACGCTGTCCGCGGACATGTTAGCGCCTGAGGGATATGGAGAGGTGACGGGAAGCGGGCAGAGGATTCATGATTATGAAGAGCTCGTAAAAAGGATAAAGGAAGAGAAGCTGAATGTTGACTCTTACAAATGGTATGTTGATTTGAGGAGGTATGGCATGCCTCCGCACGCTGGCTTTGGCTTGGGAGTGGAGCGCGTTATTGCCTGGCTGCTGCGATTGAAACATATAAGAGATGCAGTATTGTTTCCCCGCCTGATCAACAGGATTTATCCATGATGCGGTAGTAGCTTTCATGTTGCCTGGGTTCGAATCCCACCTCCCGCACTCGGCCTGGACTTCAATTTTAAAAAGGCTACTGGAGCGAGGAACGAAGTGATGAGAATTTGGGGGCGAGCCGAAATTTATTTTCATTTTTCCTCTTCTTTTTCTCAATATGTTTTAGGTAGAGAATAAAACCAGCCGTCGCCAAAGTAACTATTATAAGACCAGTAAAGACCCTTCCTGGTTCCGCCCTTTCAGCAAGCGGAGCGGCCACAAAAATTATGGATAACACTAACACAACGAATATTGAAACAAGCCTTTTCTCCTGTGGCGTCCAAGGAATCTGAGGAGCATGTTCCTTGCCTTTTTTAAGCAGCCAGATTGCACCTAAAAGAATTACTAATTCTGACCAGAAATCCCACTGGAACCAATAGGTGGTAAGGAGCTCTATCCTGGTCATCCCACTGTATATGCTCGCTCCTACCCCACTTACGAATAATGGAAGATATACGACAAGGAAAAAGAACAACTCTGCAGCGATTACCCCAATCAGCATTATTTTGTAGCTCTTTGATGTCTGCGGCGTTGATTTTGTCATGAAAAGAAACCCGAATAACAAACTGAGGATTGTGGTGTCCATACAGAAGACGCTGAGAAAATTATATAGAAGATTGGGCCACGTATGGAAATTTCCGCTTCCTGTTGGGAATTCGAAAGTTGTTGAGCCTAAAATAGAGTAGCCTGGGTTATATGGCTGCCAAAACATAGCGACAATAATTACTGTTGCCACTATAAGAAAAAGAAAAATTCCTGCTGAAATCCATTTCCAATTCTTATCCAGTTTAAAGTTCAAGGTCGGACGGAATATTTCGTATAATAGACCGATGAGAATAACGAAAAAACCAAGGTGAGGAGGGTCAAAATAACCAAAATACGGAACATTTTCAAAAGGAGTGCCTGCCGATCTAAACTTTTCAATCTCATTCAATATAGGTTGCCAGGCTGCCATAAGCCCAATAATCACGAAAAAGAAAAGCGCAAATGCCCTGTTCAAAAGTTTGCTGTCAGATTTAATTTGAGGCATAGTCGTTTCCATTTCCCTCATAATAAATAATAATCAAATTCTATTTTAATACTTATTTTAATATTCTCGCACTGTTCCTCAGCCAGAGAGCACACCTCCCGCATGAAATTTTTATAACTTAGACCTTAACAATTATTATGAAACTTTCAAGAAAATTCTACTCAGGGGATACAAAAACAGTCGCTAAGGAATTGCTAGGAAAAATTCTAGTTCATGAAACAAAAGAAGGGACCATTAAAGGAAAAATAGTTGAAACTGAAGCTTACCTAGGCATTAACGACCCTGGTGCAATTGGTTTTAGAAGAGTTAAAAATATACCGGAATCATTGCTCAAGTCGCCTGGACACACATTTGTCTATTTTACATATGGAAATCATTGGATGTTGAATGTCATTGCTAAGAAAAGTTTACTCGGAGCAGTTCTGATAAGAGCATTAGAGCCTTTGGAAGGCATAGAATTAATGAAGAAAAGGAGAGGAATTGATGAAATAAAGAACCTCACAAACGGTCCAGGAAAACTAACCAATGCTTTAAGAATAAATAAAAGTCATGACAGTTTGGATTTGACTGGGGATGATTTGTTTATAGAGGACCATAAAGAAAATTTTGATGTAGTTAAAACAACTAGGATTGGACTTTCAAAAGGAAAAGAAAAGTTATTGAGGTTTTATATAAAAGATAATGAATTTGTTTCAAAAAAATAAGAAGTGATTGAATGAAATTAAAAAATATTTTACCACGTCTATTCATCCTGAAGTAATAAAAATCATTGAGAAATTGTAGTAATAATTATGGTTGGAAAAGGAAAGATTTGTATCTATTCACACGCTCGGCACAACACATCCGGGTGAAAGATAGTCCTGTAGATTGGAAGAAGTTTGCTTCATTTCCTCAAGATAGAAGACCATGCACGCGTTGATGTTCAAGACATCCTTACCACACTTGCACCCAGCAATGACGTCAAAACACCTCAAAGAAGTCTCGCATGTGCGCCTCCCTAACGGCGTAAGGCCTTGGCTGCTTTGGCTGATCACACCGTCCTTGCTGAGGTCTATTGATATTGTCGTGTCACAATATTGTTTTGCTGCTGAACTACTGCAGCTACTCTGGTACTGGACGCAAAAGTTTTTGCACGTCTCAAAAGACTGCGAATAGCCCGTAACAGAAAGCCATGCCTGATCCGGTTGAAGCGCAAGCGAAACGGAAGGGGTTGTGGTCGTGGTTGTGCTCTGCTTTTGCACGCCTTTCGACGCGAAAAAGAACAAGTAGATCAATAAAGCGAAAACAATCGCGATCACGTAAATAACCAACGCATATTTGATTTCCATAATTGCTATTTTTATTCCAGAGTATAAATTAATTTTATGGCCATGCAAGGATATTCTGACTTCAAAGGACTGTCCGAGAATTTTCCTGTTGTTACATTTGTTATAGCCGTGGCATGCCTGGTGATCTTCCTTTTTACCTACAAGGACATAAACTATTATGAAAATCTTCTCGGCTTCATCCCGGCCTCACCCCACGTCTATTCCATAGTCACCTACAGCTTTTTGCATGCGAACATGTCGCACCTTATAGGGAATTTAATCATGCTCATCCTCCTGGGAATAATCCTGGAGAATTATTTGGATTCTGTGTCATACGTTTTGATCTACCTCACCTCGGGGGCGGTGGCAGCAATATTTGACATGCTCACTAGGGGCATACTTGGCATAAACACATCGATGCCTTTCATCGGCGCGTCAGGGGCAATATTCGGCTTGGCAGGGGTTGCGATGCTTGTTCGACCATATGAAAGGTTGCCTTCCCTTTTGGTAATCCTGTTCATCATCCCGCTCATACTGCTGGCCATAGACATCCCAAATATAATAGCCAACCCATTCGTGATGCTGCTGGTACTGATGTTTGCAGGCATGCTGGCTGCGCTGTTCATATTTGGTTTTCCTTCACTACCCACCATAGCCGCGTTCTTCTTCTACGCAGTCTTCACTGTTTTGTTCATAGTGATAAAGGGCTTTACTGAGAATGTGTCGTACGTAGGCCATCTTGGTGGTCTGCTTGGCGGGCTGCTTTCATTTTTCATATTCTGCAGAAAGGTTGAGAAGAAATAGCCTAAATCCACTTCAACAATCCGGTTCCAGTCAGTTTTTCCAGTATTCCCGTGATTGCAGCCTTGACTATGTCGCGATTACCGTCAACTGAAAAAACATCCACTATCTGCTCTATGTTTGTCTTGCCATCGCATTGCAGCCATACAAGGAAGGCTATTGGATCTAAAGTATAGTTTTTATTGCTGTTTTGGTCAACCAAAACGTAGATATCGCCAGCCCTGTTCCATTGAAGTTCCTTAATTTTGGCTGGCCTTTTATTTGTATCAATGGATGTCTTTTTTGTTTCTTCCATGTTCTTGCCAACTGTTTTCACTTACGAAGATTCAGCAGCCTCTACCATCTCTCCCTCTTCAGTGGCCGGGCTCACTACGTGCTTTATTATCACAACATCGCCTATGGCCTGCACCATAGTATACGGTACAATTATCCCTTTCTTGCCGCCAACCATCTTACCGAGGAACGTTCCTTTAGCCGCCTCAATCACAAGCGAACGTATTTTGAATCTTGACAGGTCGAACTCAAGATCGCTTACCTTGCCGCAATAGAAGCCCTTGCCAGTGAAAACATCCTTGCTGAACATGTCGTTTATGTCCTTAACACTTATACCCATTTTTATTCCTCCCGAATTTTAACTCTAATATAGGATTGTATTTAAGTTAATATTAAAGTTTTAGATTTAAATAGGATGCTTTTATTTTTTTCTCTCAGGTAGGTAAAATCTGGATGAGGATTTTTTTTAATTCGTCTCTAATAAATTGTCTCATCTCTCTT
>Ga0315281_10009737_pt1 | contig 13305 bp, 15 predicted proteins | sample YL17G07_0_MG_FD_204540 | JGI IMG/M metagenome (GOLD analysis project Ga0315281, IMG submission 204540) | Sediment microbial communities from Yellowstone Lake, YNP, Wyoming, USA - YL17G07_0 | ecosystem: Environmental > Aquatic > Freshwater > Lake > Sediment | place: USA: Wyoming | collected... | reverse complement strand
GCGACGCATTCGAGCGGGTTGTCCGCCACGTAGACCGGCACGCCGGTCTCCTGGGTCAGCAGCTCGTCCATGTGACGCAGGAGCGCGCCGCCGCCGGTAAGGACGATGCCACGGTCGATTACATCGGCCGCGAGTTCGGGGGGCGTCTTTTCGAGCACGGCCCGCACGGTCTGGACGATCGTCCCGAGGCAGTCCTGGATAGCTTGCGCCACTTCGACGCTGTTCAGGGTGATGGTCTTCGGGAGGCCGCTGAGCTGGTCGCGGCCGCGCACCTGGGTACTCATCCCCTCATCGATGGGGATGGCGCTGCCGATGGCAATCTTGATCTCTTCGGCCGTCTTCTCACCGATGATCAGGTTGTGGCGACGGCGCACGTACGCCATCACCGCTTCGTCGATCCGGTCCCCGGCCATGCGCACGGATTCGCTTACGACGATGCCGTAGAGCGAGATGACCGCCGCTTCGGTACGCCCGCCGCCGATGTTCACGATCATGTTGCCCCGGGCCGTCCCGATGGGGATGCGGGCGCCGATGGCGGCTGCGAGAGGCTCCGGCACGAGGTGCGCCGGCTTGCGCGCACCGGCCTGTTCGGCCGCGTCACGAACCGCGCGCTGCTCTACGCTCGTGACGCCGGCGGGGACGGTGACCATCACTTCGGGCCGGATGATGTTGAACCGGCCGCTGATCTGGCTAATGAAGTAGCGGAGCATCGCTTCGGTCGTGAGGTAGTCCGCGATCACGCCGTCGCGCATGGGGCGAATGACGCTGATAGAACCGGGTGTGCGGCCCTGCATCGCACGCGCTTCGTACCCCACGGCGACGATGGCGTTGTCCCTGTTATGTCGCGCGACGACCGATGGCTCATTGACCACGATCCCCTGCCCTTTGACGTAGACGAGGATGTTCGCGGTCCCGAGGTCGATCCCCGCCTTCTTCGAACTCATGAATTCGAACACGGTCAGCTGCGCTCGATCTGCACGCCGAGCGCGCGGAACTTCGTATCCAGGTGTTCGTAGCCGCGATCCAGGTGCTGGATGTCATCGATGGTCGTCGTCCCCTTGGCGGCGATGGCCGCAAGCAGCACCGCCGCGCCCGCGCGCACATCCAGCGCCCGCACGTGCGCCCCATTGAGCGGCGTCGGGCCGGTGATAATCGCCGAGTTGCCGGTCGAGACGATGAGGGCGCCCATCTTCAGCAGCTCGGTCACGTAGAGCATGCGGTTGTCGAACACTCGCTCGTGGATGATGGAGACGCCGTGCGCCTGGGTCAGGGCCGCCGCCATCGGCGCGTGGAGGTCGGTCGCGAGGCCCGGGTAGGGGAGAGCCTGGAAGTTGAGCGCGTTCGGGCGCCGGGCCCCGCGAACCCGCACCCGTCCCTCGCCCTGTTCGATTGTCGTCCCCATCGCCAGCAGCTTGGCGAAGAGCGCGTCCATCGCCTGGACCGGGGCATCTTCGATCTCGATGTCGCCGCCCGACATCGCCGCCGCGATGGCGAACGTCCCTGCCTCTATCCGGTCGGGCATGATCCGCGCGGTGGCGCCGTGCAGTTCGCGGACGCCGTCGATCTCCATCATCTGGCTGCCGATGCCGGTTATCCGGGCGCCCATCGCGTTCAACAGGTGGGCGAGCTCCTGTACCTCGGGCTCGGTGGCCGCGTTCACCATGGTCGTATGCCCGCTTGCCAGCACCGCCGCCATCATTACGTTCTGCGAACCTGAAACGGACGGATAGTCCATGAAAATGCGCGCGCCCCGCAGGCTGCACGGCCCATCGGGTGCGGTCGTGACGTAGCGCTCACCATCGCGAGTGAGGGTGGCGCCCAGCGCGCGAAAACCGTCGAGGTGGACATCGATCGGCCGCTGGCCGATGACATCGCCCCCGGGCGGCGCCGAGGAGGCGAAGCCGTGCCGCGCCAGCAGCGGGCCCATGATCTGGAACGAAGCGCGGTTCTCCGACATCAGCTCGGTAGGGGCTTCGAACGTACGGACGCCACCGCCGTTGAGGCGCAGCCGCGCGCCGGGGAGCCGCTCGACCGTCGCCCCAAGGCTCACCAGCAGTTCGCCGAGCGTGTCGGCGTCGGAGATTTCGGGGACGTTCGTGAGCACCACGTCTTCGTCGGTGAGGAGGGCCGCGCACATCGCGGCGAGAGTCGCGTTCTTCGCCCCGGAGATCCGCACCGTCCCGCGAAGTGAAGCGCCGCCCTGGACGGTATAGCGGGGCGTAAGGATGCGGTGGGTGCTCATTCGCTCACCCCAGAATAGGCGTTGCGACTGAAATGGAGCAACGCGGTCGATAGCTCGCCGCGAGCGACGCACAAAGGCCGCCCAAGCGGACGGCCGTCAAGTGATTCCCAGTTCAACTCCAGTTTAACCGGCCATCCGGGGCACACCCCGGCCGCGACGCCTGCTGGCTACGCGGATCCGCACCAGCGAACGCTGCAACGCGGCCGAAGCACGGGCGACATCCACGTCGCGAACGTTCTGCTCCCGCACGCGCTGCATCCGCTCTTCGGCGCGGGCGCGCGCGGCCTCGGCGCGGGCGATGTCGATCTCCTCAGCCGCCTCTGCCGCGTCGGCAAGGATGGTGACACGGTCGCCCCGCACCTCCATAAAGCCGCCGGTGACAGCGAAGTCCGATTCGTCGGCGCCCCGCCGGAAGGTGAGCATGCCGGCCTGGAGGGTGGTCATGAGTGCCGCGTGACGGGGGAGGATGGCAAGCTGGCCTTCGCTCCCGGGCGCGATCAGCACGTCCACCCCCTGTTCGAGGCGTACCACCCGTTCGGCCGTGACGATCTCGATGGTGAGCGGCACGGTCTAGGCCTCGGCCAGCGCGCGGCCCTTTTCGACTGCCGCGTCGATGGTGCCGACCATGTAGAACGCCTGCTCGGGCAGGGCATCGTGCAGCCCTTCGAGGATCTCCTTGAAGCCGCGGATGGTTTCGCGGATGGGGGTATAGGCGCCGGGCGTGCCCGTGAACTGCTCGGCCACGAACATCGGCTGGCTGAGGAAACGCTGGATCTTGCGAGCGCGGGCCACGGTCAGCTTGTCCTCATCGGAAAGCTCATCGATGCCAAGGATGGCGATGATGTCCTGCAGGTCCCTGTAGCGCTGCAGCACCCCCTGCACGCCGCGCGCCACGTCGTAGTGCTCCTGGCCCACAATCCGCGGCTCAAGCGCGCGTGAGAACGAGGTCAGCGGGTCCATCGCCGGGAAGAGCGCCTGCTCGGCGAGTGACCGTTCGAGCGCCACCACTGAATCGAGGTGGCCGAAGGTCGTCGCGACGCCGGGGTCGGTGTAGTCATCGGCGGGCACATAGATCGCCTGGAACGAGGTGATCGAGCCCTTCTTGGTGGAAGTGATGCGCTCTTCAAGGTCGCCCATCTCCGTTGCGAGCGTGGGCTGGTAGCCCACCGCCGAAGGCATGCGCCCGAGCAGCGCCGACACTTCCATCCCGGCAAGGGTGTAGCGATAGATGTTGTCGACGAAGAAGAGCACGTCGCGGCCTTCTTCATCGCGGAAGTACTCGGCCATGGTGAGGCCGGTGAGGGCGATCCGCAGGCGCACGCCGGGCGGTTCGTTCATCTGGCCGAAGACCATGGCCATCTTCGGCAGCACGCCGGAGTCCTTCATCTCATGCCAGAGGTCGTTGCCTTCGCGCGAACGCTCGCCCACCCCGGCAAAGACCGAATAGCCGCCGTGCTCGCGGGCGATGTTGGAGATCAGTTCCTGGATGATGACGGTCTTACCGACACCTGCGCCGCCGTAGAGGCCCACCTTGCCGCCGCGGACGAGGGGAGCGATGAGGTCGATGACCTTGATGCCCGTCTCCAGTACCGAAGGGGTAGTCTCCTGGTCGGCGAACGCCGGCGGCGACCGGTGGATCCCCCACCGCGGGGCATTTTCGGGCGCCGGGAGGTTATCGATCGGATTGCCAAGGACGTTGAACATCCGCCCCAGCGAAGCCTCGCCGACCGGGACGGCGATCGCCCCACCCGTATCGACGGCTTTGGACTGCCGGCGGAGGCCGTCGGTCGTATCCATCGCGAGGCAGCGCACCCAGTTGTTGCCCAGGTGCTGCTGCACTTCGGTCACGAGGATCGTGCCGTCGTCGCGGGTGATGTTGACCGCGTTGTTGATCGCGGGGAGCCGGTCGGGCGGGAACTCGACGTCGATGACCGTCCCGATGATTTGGACGACGTGGCCTTCGGCGGCTGCAGTCATGACCATGGTGAGACCTCCACTTGGGGTGCGGTGAGGCAGCCGTTCATGCGGCCACCCCGAGGATTTCGGTGAGATCGAATTCAAGCAGGCTTTCGAACTCCCGGTCCGGGCCGGGGAGCGCGAGCCCGCGAGTGTATTCGGTGCGGACGGCCCAGCAGACCATCCCGGCGTTCTTGGCGGATTGGATGCCCGCGGGGGCATCTTCGAAGACGAGGCAATCGCGGGGCGCCACGTCGAGGCGGCGGGCGGCGAGCAGGTAGATATCGGGGGCGGGCTTGCCCACCTCGACATCGCTCCCTGTGACGATGCGATCGAACGCATCGAGGAGCCCGATTTTGCCGAGGCAAGCCTCCACCCACGGCTGAATGGACGACGAAGCGATGCCGAGCGGCACACCCTGCGCCCGTAGCCCCCGTACGAGCGCGACAGCGCCCGGCAGGGCTTCGCTACGCTCGCGGTAGCGTTCCGTCATGAGCGCCTTGAAGCGGTCAGAGTAGTACGCCTGCGGCTTCGATAGATGCAGGTCGCGGATCATCTCTTGCCAGCCGTACTTCGTGCCCATGTGCGGCCGGTACTCTTCGAACGACATCGAAAGGCCCTCTTCGCCGAGGACTTCGTTGACCGCGGCGAAGTGCAGCGGCTCGCCGTCCACAAGGACGCCATCCATATCGAAAATCACCGCGGCGAAGCGAACCGTCGTCATTTTTCGAGCGCCGCCGCGCCGCCCACGATGTCGAGCAGTTCCTTGGTGATCTGCTCCTGGCGGACCTTGTTGTAGGTGAGGGTCAGTTCGCGCGTCATGTCCTCGGCGCTGTCGGTCGCGTTCTTCATGGCAACCATCTGCGCCGACTGGAAGCTGGCGGCGTTCTGCAACACAGCTTCGTAAATCTGCATTTCGATGTAGCGCGGGAGCAGCCGTTCCAGGACCAGGTTCGGCGATGGCTCGAAGATGTAATCCTGCGTGACGGCACCCTGCTTCGCGTCACCGGCGGCGGGAGGCTCAATCGGGAGGAGCTGGCGGATCACCGGCTTCTGGTTCGCCGTCGAAACGAACTGCGCGAAGCTGATGTACACGCGGTCGATGTTGCCGGCCAGGTAGTCGCTCATGATCACTCGCCCAACCGCGAGGGTATCGGCCTGGGTCGGATAGTCGCCAAGCTCGGTGAACTCGGCCAGCAGATGGAGATGCGCCCGCACAAGGAAGTCGCGCCCCTTCTTCCCCATCGCAACGGCCGAAACAGGCTCGTGCTGCTGCCCGATGAAGGTGGCGGCACTCCGGTTCAAGTTCGAGTTCAGGCCGCCGCAGAGGCCACGGTCCGGGGTGATGTGGAGGACGGCGACGTTCTTCGCCGGCCGCACAACCAGCAGCGGATGAATCTCGTCCGCATCGCCGGCAGGGTTCGCGGCAAGCCCCGCCAGCACCACACGCAGCTTCTCCGAGTACGGCTGCGCCTGCTGAGCACGGTCCTGTGCCCGGCGCATCTTCGAGGCAGCGACAAGCTGCAACGCGTTGGTGATCTTCGCGGTGTTCTTGACGCTCGAGATGCGCCGTTTCAGCTGGCGGATGGTCGGCATGCGTTACGTCCTCGGCGTCCCTTAGTAGGGGACGGTGTCCTTGAACTTGGTGATTGCGGAACGGAGCTTGTCGTTCAGTTCGGGCGAAAGCTCGCGCTTCTCCGCGATCTCGGTGAGGAGTTCCGGGTGGTTGCTGGCCATGAACTTGCGGAGGCCGTCTTCGAAGGCGCGAACCTTCGCGATCGGCACGTCGTCCAGCAGCCCCTGGGTAAGGCTGAACACGACCGCCACCTCTTCCGACATGCTCAGCGGCACGAAGAGCCCTTGCTTCAGGATCTCCGTGGCGCGCTGGCCGCGCTCCAACTGACGCCGCGTCGAAGCATCGAGGTCGCTCGTGCCGAACTGGGCGAAGGCCTGTAGCTCGCGGAACTGCGACATGTCCGCCTTCAGCGTGCCCGAAACCGACTTCATCGCCTTCGTCTGCGCCGAAGAGCCCACGCGGCTGACGGAGAGGCCGACGTTGATGGCGGGACGGATGCCCGCGTTGAACAGGTCTGACTCCAGGTAGATCTGGCCGTCGGTGATCGAAATGACGTTCGTGGGGATGTAGGCCGACACGTCGTTAGCCTGCGTCTCGATAATTGGGAGGGCGCTGAGCGACCCACCGGCGTCCAACCGCGCGGCGCGCTCAAGCAGCCGACTGTGGAGATAGAACACATCGCCCGGGTAGGCTTCGCGGCCCGGTGGGCGGCGCAAGAGGAGCGAGATTTCACGGTAGGCCCAGGCGTGCTTGCTCAGGTCGTCATAGACGATGAGGGCGTCACGGCCGCTCTCCATGAACTCTTCGCCGATGCTGCAACCCGCGTACGGGGCCAGGTACTGCAAGGCGGCCGCATCAGAGGCGTTGGCCGCCACGACGATCGTGTGCCCCATGGCGCCGGCTTCTTCCAGCGTCCCGACAATCTGCGCGACCTTCGCTGCCTTCTGGCCGATGGCGACGTAGATGCAGACGAGGTCGCCGCCCTTCTGGTTGATGATCGTGTCGATCGCGATAGCAGTCTTGCCGGTGGAGCGGTCGCCGATGATGAGTTCGCGCTGGCCGCGGCCGATTGGGAACATCGCGTCGATCGTCTTGATGCCCGTCTGCACCGGCTGGTTCACGCTCTTGCGGAGGGTGACGCCGGGGGCGATGCGCTCGATCGGGCGGGTGCGGGTGGTCGCGATGGGGCCTTTGCCGTCCAGCGGGTTACCCAGCGGATCCACAACGCGGCCAATAAGCGCGTCGCCCACAGGCACTTCGATGATGCGGTTGGTGGCGCGGACCTCGTCGCCCTCTTTGATGTCCTGGTATTCGCCGAGGATGACGGCGCTCACCGACTCTTCTTCGAGGTTGAGGGCGATGCCCATGCTGCCGTTCGAAAACTCAAGCAGCTCGGAGTACATCACGTTCGAGAGCCCGTGGATGCGGGCTACCCCATCGCCGCCCTCCACGACGGTGCCAACGTCCGTGGCGACCACGGCGTTGCCGAACCCCTCGATCTGCTCCCGCAGGATGGAGGCAATCTCTTCAGCGCGTACTGCCATAGCGGACCTTCCTTACTTTCCTGATTCCCGGTATGCGGACCGGCCCCGGACTAACGAGCGCCCTGGAGTTCGCGGCGAAGGTTCTTCAGCCGCGTCCTCACGCTCCCGTCCACCAGCCGGTCGCCCACCTGGACAACCACCCCTCCGATGAGGGAGGGGTCGACAACTGCTTCTGTCAGCACCGTTTTGCCCAGCGATGTGCTGAGCCGCTGCTGGATCCCGCCCAACTCCTGCGCGGTGAGGTCAACGGCCGTGGTGACACGGGCGTGGACAATCCCTTCGCGCGCATCGGCCATACGGTTGAACGCGTTCGCGACCGCGCGCGCATCCAACGACCGCCCTTTCGATACCAACAGCTTCGCGAGATTGAGCGCGAGTGGCTGGATATCCAGCGCCCTGGCCACGAGGGCCAGCCGCTGATCAAGTGGGCGGCGCCCGTCGGCAAGCAGCGCCGCTGCATCGGATTCGGCGAGCACCGTTGCGATGTCGTCGAGATCCGTGCGCCACACCGCGACCGTGTTCGATTCAACCGCGATATCGAACACCGCCTGGGCGTAGCGCTTTGCCGCTTGCAGTTCGGCCACAGTTAATTCCCCGTGAACGAAGACTCGGCCAGCGTCTCATCAATGATGCGCTGGTGAGCCTGCTTATCGAGCGATTGGCCGATGACCTTCGAAGCCGCCGATACGGTGATATCGGCGAATTCGGCGCGCAGTTCGGCGATCGCGCGGTCACGTTCGAGGTTGATCTCCGAGCGGGCGCGTTCGAGTGCGGTCTCGCGGTCGCGAGCCGACTGTTCGCGTGCCTCAGACTGGATGCGCTGGGCGATCGTCTGGGCGCCGGCCACGATCTCCTGCCCCTCCTTACGAGAGGCATCGATCTGCGACTGGATGTTCGCCTGAGCGGCGGCCGCCTCCGCTCGCGCGATGTCGGCGGCGTTGAGGCCGTCGGCGATCTTCGCTTTGCGGTCATCGAGCATCTTCAGCACCGGCTTGTACAGCGTCAGCCGAAGGATGACGACGAGGACCGCGAAGTTCGCGATCTGCGCGATCAGCTGGGGCAGGTTCAAACCAAGGGCATCTACTGCCTGGCCCATGCGGGCACCTCGCTGCCGGTACTAGACGACGAAGGCGATGATGAGCGCGGTCAGCAGGGCATAAATGCCGATGGCTTCCGCGAACGCAACGCCAAGGATCATGTTGGTCTGGATGGCGGCACGGGCTTCAGGGTTGCGCCCGAGCGCTTCCATGGCCTTGCCTACGAGCATGCCGATGGCGATGGCCGGCCCGATGCCGCCGACGCCCATGGCGATGCCGGCACCAATTGCCTTGGCGCCGTTATCGGTGAGTGCTTCCAGGTAGGGCAGGTATGCGAGAAGAAACATGTGGACGGTCCTCCGTGTGCGCCTGTGTCCCCAGGACGCGGTTTGGGTTCACTGTGAACAGACCCTAGTGGGCCTGAGCAGCTTCTGGATGATGGAGGGCATCGGCCGAGGAATCCTCGTCGTGGTGCCCTTCGTGGTGTTCGTCTTCGCCGTGCCGCTCCACCGCCATCGTCGCGAACACGAGCGTCAGCAGCGCGAACACGGCCGCCTGGATCAACCCGACGAACAGTTCCAGCCCGTAGATCACGTCCACGAACAGGAACGGCATCAGGAAGGTGAGCATCAAGATCAGCACTTCGCCCGCAAAGATGTTTCCGAACAATCGGAAGGTGAAGCTGATGACGCGGATGAACTCCGAGAGGAGCTCGAGGATCCCTACGAACGACATGATGCCGTTGAGGTTGAAGAACTTCTTGAGGTAACCGAAGCCGAGCGCCTGAAAGCCCCAGAACTCGATCATTACGAACGCGCAAATGCCCATCGCGAGGGTGTTGTTCACGTCGCTGAACACGCCGCGGAAGAAGGGCACCACCAGCGCCAATTTTTGGCTGTGAGAGAAGTCGACGCCTGTCACTGTCACGCCGAGGGCGGGGCTCGCCACCCCTTCTTCGCCGTTAGCATCGCCCTCGGCCAGGAGAAGTTTGGGCGCGGTGGGCGTGTCCTCCATGAACTTCGCCGCAGCCTTCACCACGTCCGGCGTCGGCGCGGCCATCTCCGCTTCTGTCGCTTTGAATCCACCAAGGCTGTGGGCGAGGAAGACGATGTAGCGGTCGAGGGTCGCTTCGGCGGTGCCGCCGGCTTCGACGGAGAAATCGGAGGCCGTGCCGCCCGGCTTCACGAGGACGATGCCGCCGCTGTCTTCCATCTTCCAGCCGGCGTACTTCTTGTGCTTGAGGAACGGGGCGCCGGCGACCTTCTGTTCCTGGATCTTGTTGAAGATTTCGTGGCCCACGTCATCGGTCTTGCCAATGGCGTTGAAGAACGGCAGGAGCCCGAACCAGTTGCTACAGATGATGAAGAGGAAAATCGTGGCGATGACCATGAAGAAGCGGCGGCCGTTTTCGTGCCCGGCGATGTCTTCGATCTGGCCCACGAGGAATTCGATAACCGCTTCGACGAAGTTCTGAATGCCCGACGGCATCAGCTTCATTGACCGCGTGGCCACCACGGAAATGAGGATGATGACCGCCATCACCACCCAGCTCGTGAGCAAGGTGTTTGTCACGTTCAGTGGACCGAGAGCGAAGAGCTTTTCCGCGGGGACAACGATCTCGGGCTGTGGCCCTTTCGCGACCACCAGCCCGATGGCCAACCAGACCAGTACCCCGAGCACACCACCAGCGATGTAGACGCGCTTCAAATCAGTGCTTCTCCGTCGGTTCCCCGTTGAACCGGCGCATGAACGGCAGGAGCATGCGAATCCCTCCGACCATCGCTACCGCGAGGCCGAGCATGATTCCTACCAGCGTGAATACGGGCTCGAGACCGGTTGTCGAATCGGCCCACCGGCCGAGGACCACGCCGAGGACCAGACAGGTGGCAAAGAACCATCCCACCCCGAGCAGATAGGCAGTTGGGGCTGCCCAGCTACCCACGCTTCCCCCGTGCGCCCGGACTCCAGACCTCGCGCATCATATCGAGATTGTGAAGCAATGCGCAAGCGAAAACGGAACCGCTCCCGGCCTATTTCTTGCGCTTGTCGAAGTCGTCGAGATCGAGCCCTTCGATGAAGTCTTTGAAGGCGCCAAGGCGCTCCAGCTCTTCGGGATTCACGGGCTTGTTGCGCGCTTCAGCCTCAACAACCTCACCCGGTTGGCCGTCTTCGTTCAGCAGCACCCCGCCCTTTTCGAGCACTGATTCCTCAGCGTAAATCGGCGCTTCGACGCGTACGGCGAGAGCGATCGCATCCGACGGGCGTGAGTCGATCTCCATCGGCTGGCCGTGCACATCCAGGACGATCCGGGCGAAGTAGGTGTCGTTCGCTACATCGTTCACGACGATGTAGGAAACCCGGCCGCCGAGTTGGTCGATGGTGTTCCTCAGGAGGTCGTGGGTCATGGGGCGCGGCACGGCGACGTCCTGCAGCCGCACGGCGATGGCCTCGGCTTCGTTCGCGCCGATCCAGATCACGAGGTACCGGTCCGAGCCTTTTTCGCGAAGGATTACGACGCGCTGATAGTTAACGAGGCTGAGGCGGATGCTTTCAATGCTCATCTCCTTCATAGCAAGCACCACCCCCACGAGGCCACTCTACGCCGATGATAGGAGCGGCCGGATCGGCGAGTCAACGAACTCTCGCGGCAGCCCGGCCCGCCTCCGCGGGAGGCTCGGCGGGCTGCCGCGCATTCAACAGCGCGGCAATGCCGATCGACGCAGCCAGGAGCGCCATCACGGGCGTGACGCCGACCAGGTCGCTCATACCCCCCGCGATAACCACCGGGAGTGACGCAGCCAATGCAGCCATTGCCCCCTGCGTCGCCAGCACGCGCCCTTGCAGCTGCATTGGGACGCGGTCGTTGATCAGCGTCTGGCCCGCCACCCCTACTGTCGCGAACGCGAAACCCAGCGGGAAGATGAGGACCACCGCGAGCACGCCGCCCCCTTCGAAGCTACCGATACTGACTTCGCTGAGCCATTCGAAGGCGCCGTAGCCGCCAAGGAAATCCGCCTCCGGGTTCACGAAGGCGAGCATGACGAGGAGCACCACGAAGGTTCCGAACCCGGCCGTGCTGAGCAACGTGTGCGGCACGCGGTGTGAAAGGAAGCTGGCCACGCGCAAGCCCAGCACCACCCCGGCCGCCGCCGGCAGCAGCACCACCACGCCGATGTCGATCGGCAGCCCCAGCGTGTCTTCGATGTACTTCGGGATAAGGCCGCCGAGGATGATGAGGGCCGCCGAGATGAGGGTCAGCTCCACCGCAGCCTGTCGGACTGCCCGGTCGGATTGGATCTGGCGCCAGCCCACGGCCCACCAGGCGCCTGACGGCTCGCCGCCGATCTCCCGCCGCGCGGGGCTCTCCACCGGCCCGATGAGCAGGCCCTGAACCGCCGCGGCAATGAAGAGCAGGGCCGCGACCACGAAGAGCACCTCCTGGCTGTGGAACAGCCTCAGGAGCACCGGCGTCATGATCCCGAGGCCGATGAGCTGCGCCGCTCCACCCACGGCCTGGCTGATGGCATTCGCGCGAGCGAGGTCCGCCCGACCGACGATGAGGGGCATCATCGCGCCCTCCGCCGCGGTCGCGAACGGCCCGGCCGCAGCGAGCGCCACCGCTACGAAGTAATACGAACTCACGTCGCCGCCATCGCGCGCGAAAAGCACGCAGACGAGCGCACGGAGCACATTGCCCAGGAAGACCAGGAGCCGCTTGGGGAGCACGTCGGCTGCGGGCCCGGCGACCAGCCCCGCAGCCGTCGATGGCAGCACCAGCGCCAGTACCAGCAGGCTACTGAAGATGGCGTGCCCGGTTTCGTCCACGATTAGCAGCACGAGGGCGAAGTTCAGCGCGTTCTGCGCCACCCGTGAGGTGAACCTGCTGAAACTGAGCATCCGGAACGGCTGCTGTTGGAGCAGCGGGACCCGCGCTACGTCACGGCTGGCCAGGGCTCAACGCCTTTACGCGGGCTTCGAACCGCCGCCGCTCCACCATCACCCGGCGGTTGCAGTTGAGGCACTCCATGCCGATATCGGCGCCCACGCGGTACACACGCCACTCCCAACCGCCGCAGGGATGCTGACGCCGCATGCGGTAGACCTCTCCCACATTGATTTCGCCGCTCACCGGGCGACGGCGGCTGCCGCCGAGAGCTCATCGCGCAACTCACGTGCCGCATCGCGGGCAGCCTCGGCGAACCCGGCGCCCTCACCCGCGTACATCACCGAGCGGCTGGCGCTCACGACGATTGTTCCCGGCTCAGCGCCGGCCGCTTCCACCACCGCGGCGGGATCTCCGCCCTGGGCGCCCACGCCTGGGACAAGGATCGAGGCGCGGGGCACCAGCTCGCGGACTCGGCGCAACTCGGCCGGGGCGGTCGCGCCCACCACCAGCCCAACGTTCGGCGACCAACTCGTGGCGGTGAGCGCCACCTGCTCGAACAGCTGGCGCCCGTTCCCCAGCACCTGCTCCTGGAACTCCCGCGAACTGGGATTGGACGTGCGGCAGAGCACATACACACCACGCCCTTCGTACGCGAGGAACGGCGCCACGGCATCGAGGCCCTGGTAGCCGTTCACCGTGACGGCATCGAAGCGCCACACCTCGAACATCGCGCGGGCATAGGCTTCGGCAGTGTTGCCCATATCACCGCGCTTCACGTCACCAATGACGGGGATATCGTCCGGGATTGCCGCGAGCGTCTGTTCGAGCGCGCGCAGCCCGGGCAGTCCCCACTGTTCGTAGAAGGCGATGTTGGGCTTGTAGCAGGCGGCGAACGGCGCAGTCGCTTCGATGATCGCCTTGTTGTAGGCGGCCACATCCTCGACGCGGTGGCGCTTGTAATCCGGGTCGAGGCCAACACAGACCAGCGAACCAATCGCCCGGCTACGGGCCGCGAGTTTCTCGAAATAGCTCATGTCCGTGCCTCCTGAGCCAGCATAATGCCG
>Ga0315281_10009736_pt1 | contig 13305 bp, 11 predicted proteins | sample YL17G07_0_MG_FD_204540 | JGI IMG/M metagenome (GOLD analysis project Ga0315281, IMG submission 204540) | Sediment microbial communities from Yellowstone Lake, YNP, Wyoming, USA - YL17G07_0 | ecosystem: Environmental > Aquatic > Freshwater > Lake > Sediment | place: USA: Wyoming | collected... | reverse complement strand
CTAAAACAACTGGTACGTCTCCGGAATTTCTTACCTTGTACGGAACTCTCCCGACGCTCTTCAATATGGAATCTATCTGCGCCTCCACTTCCTGTATTCTTTTCTCTTGCACGCAATCGGTTTTGGTTACGCAGACAAAAAACGGCAAGTCCATTGCCAAAAGAAGTCCCATATGCTCTCTCGTCGTCTGAGTAACTTCGTCATCGGCCGCAACGACTAGCATCCCATAATCTATATTCTGTCCAAAAAGGCCGCGGATTGTCGTTCTCAACCAGAGAAGGTGCCCTACAGTGTCCACGAAGCTGATTATTTTGTCGGCCTCTTCCACTATTTTCGCCCTCTCTTTCTTGTCGAGCGGGTTTTTCAGGTGTAGCGGTTTTCCGTTTTTAAATCCGTACAATGCAAAATGCAAATCCGCGCTAAGGCCGCGTTCTATCTCGTGAGGAAGCACGTTCAGGTACAGCCATGATTTATGCGATTCGTCCTTTTTTCCAGTCATCAGGCACGCAATCAATGTGGACTTCCCATGGCCGACATGCCCAGCGGTTGCTATTATTATGTGGTTTTTTACGTCCGCTCTGCGCTTTGAAGATACGACTATTTTTCCTATGGATTTTCCATTGTCTGAGAACTTTTCTATTTTTTCTATTTTTGCGTTGTTTTCCTCCACGACCGCTTTCAGGACACTGATTGTCTCTTCGAATTCCAAGTCGTTTAGACCTACAGACACACCACTGTCGTTCACTCCGATTATGTATACCGCCTGTCCGTCCCCAACATGCAAAAGGTATTTCATCTGCGCGGCCAGGTGCTGCCTGCGTTCGTCTTTCAGGTGTATTTGCGATGAAAGCCTTTCCTTGAATTCTATATTCTTGTTCTCCTTGCGCGGTATTGCTATCCGCTCGTTCGATATCGGCACCATTTGAGACACATCGCTTAATTCTAAAAGGAAACGCAATTAAAATAGCTTATCGTTTGTCCTACCAAGCAGGACTCAGAAACTCTTCGTCCAGTCCACGCCGCCCACGGCGTTCTCCAGCCTCGCCCGCTCGTTGCCTTCCACGATTCTTTGAACGATTTCCGCGGTCTGCTCGGCCGTTCGCTCCGTAGTGTCCACCTCGAAAATCGTACCGACCTTGTGCATGGGCAGCGCTTCGTCGGTGATAATTCCCATAAGCTCCGCTTCCGCGTTCTCCGTGACCTTTGTCGGCCAGTCGTACTTGCCTTTCAGCCTTCGCTCGAGCGTCTTCGGCTCGCAGCGCAGAATAATGACCATGTCCGCCGGCAGCAGATGCGCGAAATGCCCTTCCATTACTATGTTCGTGTGCTTGTCAATCAGCTCCTTCAGCCCATCCTTGAGCTTCGTGATGCCGATTATCGTGGAGTGCCGCTTGGCGTCGTAGCCGACCTGCGCCTTCGCCTTCTCGGCAAGCTTGTTTAACACAATGAGCTTGTATTTGTCCGCGGCTTTCTTCACTCCGGCGTTCAGGTTTTTTACGAGGATTTCCGCGACGGACGTCTTACCAGTGCCCGGGGTTCCCGATATCGCCAGAATCATAAAGCTTATTTTTAGTTCCAAAAGGTTAAACTCTTGTGGATTTGAGAAATTCCACACCTCAGCGGAAGTGAGGTGTCTCGAAAACATTTATAACCTAGAGCCCCAAACTTATCGCAGTAAGTGTTTCGGGTCTTACTTCTCATTTCGGCTTCGCCCTTCGCGGCAAACTTGGCGCTTTCTCGCCCGTTCGTTTGAATTCGAACATGCGAGGAGTACGATGAAAACCTACAAGTTCAGGCTCTATCCCACGAAGGAAAACGTAGAAAAGCTCCTTTTCACGCTCGACAAATGCCGATATGTCTACAACGTTCTGCTAGAGCGAATGAACGAACAGGATTTGATAGATAGAGGTCAAATCCAGGAGGATGTAACGGATTTGATGCGAATAGACGACGAACTGAAAAACGTTTATTCGAAGACACTCCAATACGAGTGCCACCGCCTCTTCTCGAACCTAAAGGCGTTATCTCGGCTGAAAAAGAATGGCAAGAAAGTCGGGAAGCTGCGATTCAAGAACGGAGAAAGCTTCAAGACCTTCGTATACAACCAGAGCGGATTCAAGGTATTGGATACGGGCAATCGCCTAGACAGGCTGCATCTCTCGAAAATAGGGAACACTCCGATAAGGATTCATAGAGAAATCAAAGGAATCGTTAAGCAGGTCTGTGTAAAAAAATATGCTTCTGGTAAATGGTTCGCCTTCTTGGTGGTCGATGACAGCAAAACCTATTCCAAACCATCAAATGAATTCGCGTCATCATCGTCTGTCGGAATAGATGTCGGCATCGAGAACTTCGCATACGATTCCGACGGCAACCGGTTCGATAATCCGAGGTTTCTGAACAAGTCTTTGGAAAAGCTGAAAACCGAACAGCGGAAATTTTCGAGGATGAAGAAAGGCTCAAAAAACAGGCAGAAACAGAAATTGAAAATAGCAATCATACACGAGACGATAGCAGACCAACGTTGCGACTTCGTCCACAAATTGTCTAATTACTACGTCAAGAAATATAGGTTCATCGCAGTGGAGGATTTGAATATAAAGAACTTAATCGGAATTTCGCATAATGCGAATGATATACGTGATGCTTCTTGGGGAAGATTCTTGCGGTTCATCGAATACAAGGCTGAAAGAGCTGGTATCCGGTTCGTAAGAGTGCCTCCTGGGGGCACGACCCAGAAATGTAGCAGCTGCGGAAGGAAAGTTCCCAAGAAACTTTCAGATAGAGTTCACAAGTGTGAGTGCGGGTATACGGCAGATCGTGACTATAACTCCGCACGGAACATACTCTTGTCGGGCTTGGAACGAGCCTCGCCTTTGGAGACAGAACCAATACCGAGCAATCGGCAAGTTCCGTCTATGAATCAGGAAACTAGCGGTCTCGATCGCGGTAGTTCACAAGGTTAAAATCTATATGCTTATTATGTATTATGGCAAATGTCCCAAACGAAACAGCAGACTCGCGCGTGTGGGCGGAGAAGTACAGGCCGCGCACGCTTGCGGATGTCATCGACCAGAAGCACGCGGTCGAACGCATAAAGGCGTTCGTGGCCGCGAAGAACGTGCCGCACATGCTCTTCGCAGGGCCGGCTGGCGTGGGCAAGACAACGGTTGCGCTGGCGATCGCGCACGACTTATACGGCAAGGACATGCACGGAAACGTGCTCGAGCTGAACGCGAGCAACGAGCGCGGCATAGACATAGTACGCAACAAGGTGAAGGATTTCGCGCGCACGCGCACCGTGAGCGGCGTCGGCTACAGGCTGATTATTCTGGACGAGGCTGACGCGCTCACAGGCGAAGCGCAGCAGGCGCTGCGCCGCACAATGGAGACGTACGCTGCCGTTTCGCGTTTCATACTCATCTGCAACTGGAGCTCGAAGATAATCGAGCCGATACAGAGCAGGTGCGCCGTGTTCCGCTTCCGCTCGCTGGGCAGGGACGACCAGCTCAAGTTTTTGGAGCGCATGGAAAAAGCGGAGAAGCTGAGCATGGACTCGGCAGCGAAGGATGCGATAATTTATCTGGCCGAAGGCGATTTGAGGAAGGTGGCGAACATCGCGCAGTCAGCGGCCTCGGCGAAAAGGAAGATAACGGAAGACCTTGTGTACGATATCGCTTCGCGCGCAAAGCCAGTTGATGTGAAGGTTATGATGGAGTTGGCGCTCGCTGGAAACTTCGCTGCGGCGCGCAAGAAGCTGCAGGACATGCTGCTCATGCAAGGCTTTTCGGGCGAGGACGTTGTCCGCGAGATGCACAGGCAGTTGGATGATGTGAAGGCGGACGAGCGCACGAAGGCGGAGCTCGTTGCGAAGGTCGGCGAGTACGAGTACCGCATAAGCCAGGGCGGGAACGACCTCGTGCAGCTCGAGGCTCTGCTCGCGCAGCTCATGCTGTGCACGAAGCGCTGATTTCGATTTTTCATGTTGGTCGAAAAGTACAAACCCAAATGCATCGAGGACATCGTCGGCCAGCGCGAAGCCATATTGAAAATCTCGAAATGGCTCGGCTCTTGGAAGCGCGGGGGGAAGGCGCTGCTGTTGCACGGGCCGACGGGCACGGGCAAGACGGTGCTGGTGCACGCGCTCGCGGCGCAGCGCGGCGAAGACCTGATAGAGATGAACGCGTCCGACTACCGCTCGGCCAAGCAGATAGCCGAGAACATCGGCCGTTCGGTCGCACAGCAGAGCCTGATGAAGCGCGGGAAGATTTTCCTGATAGACGAGATTGACGGGTTGTCGGGCAACGCGGACCGCGGCGGGGTCGCGGAAGTGATAAAAATTATTGGCGAGTCCGCCTATCCGATTGTGCTGACTGCAAACGAACCGCACGGGCAGAAGCTACGTCCGCTGCGCAAGTGCTGCGTGTCCGTGGAGTTGAAGCGGCTGCCGGACGCGGATGTGGAAAGGTATCTCGCGAAGATAGCCGGGAAGGAAAAAATTCCGATTGAACCGAAAGCGCTGGCCGAGATTGCGAGGCTGTCGAACGGCGACATCCGCGCTGCGCTGAACGACCTCGAGTCGCTTGCGCGCGGAAGGAAGATAAAACTCGAAGACACGGCCGATTTGGGATTGCGCGAAAGAAGTTCTAACGTTTACGATGCTCTGGCGAGAATTTTCAATGCATCAAGCACGGAGGAGGCGAGGGATGCGCTTGAAAAAGCGGACGTGGACGCGGATGAGATGTTCTGGTGGATCGAGGGCAATGTGCTGGCCGAGTTCGTGAGGCCGGACGAAGTTGCGGCTGTGTTCGAGACTCTGAGCCGCGCGGACATGTTCAGGCGCAGGAACGAGTCGTGCATGATCGATGTCATGCTGTCGGGCATAGTTGCGGCCGCGCATGCGAAGCGCAGGCAGCTCGTGAAGCCCAGCTACAAATACCCGCAGTACATTGCGATGCTCGCGAGGGCAAGGTTCGCGAGGAAGGCGGACGACGAGCTGCTGGCCGCGTTGTCGCCGCAACTGCACTGCTCCATCAAAAAAATCAGAACAGAATACATTCCTTACATCGAATTCGGCTGAACGGCGCGGCATCGGGTTTATAATCGTATAAGTAGAATCCTTAATTTAACCAAGTGGTGCGATGGCTGGCAAAAGGACGAAGATGACCGTTTCGGTTGTAATACCCACCTACAACGAGGAGGAAAACCTGAAAAAAGTCCTGAAGGACATGAAGAAGAGCGTGGTGGGAATCGACGAGATACTCGTAGTAGACGCCAATTCCACGGACGGCACTGTGAAGGTTGCCAAGAGGTACGGGGCCAGGGTCATTTTCGAGAGCCCGCAAGGCAGAAAGGGCAAAGGCTACGCCCTCCGCCTGGGCATGGGGAAAGCGAAGGGCGACATAATAGTGACCATGGACGCGGACTGCTCCCACCTCAGCAGCGAGCTGGGCCTGCTGATCGAAGGCATCAAAGCAGGTTTCGACGTGTGCATGGGCTCGCGATTCATCCAAGGCGGAGGCACCGAGGACATGCCTTGGTTGCGGATCCTTGGCAACAAGGCCTTCGTAACGATGGTCAATACGCTGTGGGGAACGAATTATTCGGACCTCTGCTACGGATACCGCTCTTTCAGAAGGGGCTGCATAAATAAGCTGGGCTTGAAATCGGACGGATTCGGCATCGAGGCCGAGATATCTATAAAGGCCGCCAAGAAGAAGCTGAGGGTGTTGGAGGTTCCAAGCTACGAGAAGCTTAGATTGTACGGGAAAGGCAACCTCCGCACCTTTTCGGACGGGTTCAAGATATTTAAGACGATAGTGCAAGAGCTGATGGAATAGCAAGCAATAGGATTTTTGCAACGGAACAAGGCGTGATGCCCGTGATTACGATGCTGAAGTTCGGGGCGAGGGTTGCGCTGTCCAATCTGGGGTTCCACGCACCTTATTCACTGAACTTCGCGATAACCTACAAGTGCAACAGCCATTGCCAGAACTGCCGTATCTGGAAGAGCCGGCCGAAAGACGAACTGACCCTGGCGGAGATAAGGAGGCTGGCGAAGCACCTGAAGTTCGTGAAGTGGCTACGGCTTACTGGCGGAGAGCCTTTTTTGAGAGGTGATTTTGTGGACATAGTTCGGGCCATGGACAGGAACATCCCAGGCCTTTTCATGCTCACCACCACCACCAATGCTATTTTGTCGGACGACATCTATCGGAAAATCGTCAAGGTCCTCCGATTCTTCCGTAAGAAGTTCATAGTGGCAATCAGCCTGGACGGCGACAGGGAGACCCATGACCGGCTGAGGGGGGTGCCAGGCAACTGGGACCGGGCGATCGACCTTTATCTGCGGCTCAAGGAGCTGGCGAGGAAACACAAAAACCTGGAGGTATACTTCGGATACACCATTTACCCGAAGAATGTCGGGATGTTCAGGCAGACCTATGCGGCAGTGAAAGAGAAAATACCTGAACTGAAACCAGGGGACTTCCACATCAACATCCTTCAGATATCAGACATCTATTATGCGAACAGGGGGCAGAGGGTGCCGAAGGACTTCTACAAGAAAACCATTGAAGAGTTGGATGGGATAAGAAAGATGCGCGGTGTGGCCATCGGACCGATAGCCATGATCGATGACAGATACCTCAAGCTGGCGCCAAAATATCTAAAGACGCGGAAAAGCCCCATCCGCTGCAACATCCTCGACCTCTCGGCCTTCATCGACTCTTCTGGAAACGTCTATCCTTGCGTGAGCTATGACAGGAAGCTGGGCAACGTGAGGGACTATGACTATAATCTGATGAAAGTTTTGAAACATGAGACATCGAGACAGGTGGGCAAAGAAATCAAGAAAGGCAAATGCCCGCACTGCTGGAACCCCTGCGAAGCCCATCCGGTCATAGTGAGCAACTGGTTCAGACGCGAGTAGGATTAAGTCATCGTAATTTTCGACAAGAGGAAAGTGAAACCGCTTTGTGGGCCCATGGATATAAAATCATAAAGAATTGAAAAATACTGAAACCAGAGTGAAATCATGGCCAAGAAACGCCACCTCGGCAACAGTCGTGGGAAATTGAAATCATCCGCTTCGGAAAAATCATCAAAGACGATTAACACCAAAGCTTGGTTGTGCCTGATCGTGGTCTTCGGCCTGCTGCTGAGGCTCTACTTCTATGTCGGTCCCAACATAAATGACGACGTTGATTACTGTTGGAGCGCGTTCGAGGTTTCCAAAGGCAACTTCAGTCCGCTATATGGCGGAAGCATAAATGCGCTCAGGTCCATGATGACGGTCCCGGTGGCGTTCTTCTTCTGGCTTTTCGGAGGGGGCGAATTCCAGGCTTCCATTTATCCATTGCTGTGCTCACTTTCCACAATCGTAGCCACCTACCTCCTCGGCAAGACGCTGATTAACGAAAGAGTAGGACTTATGGGAGCGGCGTTGCAATCTTTTTTCCCGCTGGACGTGGTCTTTTCCACCCAACTGGTGCCAACCACGCCCGTGGTCATGTTCGCATCATTCGGCCTTTTCTGCTTCCTAACGGCCGAAAAAATTGATTGGAAGGAACCGGGAAGAAAATTGTGGCGGCGAAGAGGACTTCTCGTGATTTCTGGAGAACTATTCGGCTTCGCACATCTGGCGAGCGAGACTGGAGTCATAGTCACCATGTTCATCGGTTTCGCATACCTCATATACGAAAGGAAGCTCAAAATAGATTATTCGCTCGTTTTGCTGGGCTTTCTAACGGTTTTCACGCTCGAAACTTCGGTGATGTACCTGAACACAGGCGACCCATGGCACCGACTGGTGGTTATACACGAGACCGAGATTATGATTGGCACGAACCTGGCCATGGACTATTATCCGAGGGTGATGCTCAGAATAATAAATCCCAACTATTGGTCGCACGAAGGCAACCTGGGGATACATTTCTACCTATTCATGTCCGGCAGCGTATACGCCTTACTCAAAAAACAGAAGAATGCCCTTTTCCTTGTGCTAACCTTCATACTCATCATGGGGTATTTCGAGTTTGGTGTCATGACAACGGGATTCAAACCTATAGCCAAGTGGGTGAGATACCTGATTGTTTTCGGCCCCACCTTCTCTCTGGTGATCGCCAATCTGGTGGACCACCTGCACCTGGGCCGCCTGATGAAGTTAGGCCTAGTAAAGAGATACGAGGAAGTCCTGACCTTCCTCATAAGGCCATTGGCGGTCATGATGGTGTTTGCGATTTCATGGCAATATCTAGTGGGCGCCACCGGCGCTTACAATGAGTGGACCCGAGATTTCAAAGAAGAGTACAAATTCCTAAATACTCTACCACCCAGAACGGTCTATGCGGACCAAGGTAGCATCGGATTCATAAAAATCTATTCCGGATGGAAGATTGAAAGTAAAGGTATAGAGGGCATGAAGCTAGGAGACATACACGACGCCTACGTCCTGGTGAATGCCTCGTCCGGAGCGGTAGATTTCCCTCCCATGAGGGACAGCATGCCCTATAATCACGAACCGCTACCGGACGACTGGATCTTACTGAAAACAGTCGAGACGTCTAGGATTAAACCGAAGATATTTTTAGCACCCTTGCTTGGGATTGGCAAATAACAATCATTTTAATACATAAATCTTCTATTGAAGATATAGTTTTTCAGGTACCGCATAGATTTAATTGGCGGACGAAAAGAACGAGTTGATTTCATGCACATACTTGGAGTCTGGGACGGACATGACGCGGGTGCAGCCATGATCGAAAGCAGCGACCATGGCATTGAGATAAAGGCCGCTGCGAACGAAGAGAGATTTACAAAGAGGAAGCTTGAAATCAACTTCCCGAAGATGTCCATAGACTTTTGTCTGAAGGCTTCAGGCGTCCGCCCAGAGGAGATCAGGCACATAGCCGTAAGCACTACGGACACGGCAAAAACCCTGACAAGGATATTCCCAAGAATACGGGAGGATTATTACAAGTTCAGGAGGCGGAAGGTTGAGAAGCCGATGTTCGTAGACTTCCGCAGGAACTTCAAGTACTGGTTGACGGAAATCAAGGAGAAGCCAGGTTGCAGGCAGCTCAGCGCCGCCTACTTCCATAACAACCTGAAAGGCATGGGATTCAAGGACTACAAGCTTCACTTCGTCGAGCACCACGAGGCACACGCGACCGCAGCGGCCTTCTGCAGCGGGTTCGACAAGTCCACGGTCCTGACAATAGACGGAGTGGGCGACGGCCTTTCCGGCACGGTGAGCGTATATGAGAACGGGAGGATGGAAAGGCTGTCCGAAATCTCAGGCAAGGACTCGCTGGGTATCTTCTTCGAGCACGTGACCACGATTCTTGGGATGCGGGAATTGGAAGACGAAGGCAAGGTAATGGCACTGGCGAACTTCGCCTACGAGATACCGGACGAGAAGAACAAATTCATGAACCTCTTCGAGGTGGACGGCCTACAGGTCAAGTCGAAGATGGGTGCGGCTGAAAGGTACAACTATCTCAACAACGTGTCTTGGAACACCACAATGGAGGATTTCTCTTTCATGGCTCAGCGGACCTTGGAGGTCAAGATACTTCAACTTTTCGAGAACGCGATCGAGCGGTCCGGCGTTGGCGACGTGGCCTGGTCGGGTGGAGTGGCTTCCAATGTGAAGGTCAACATGCTGATAAAGAACCTTCCTGGCCTGAAGAGGTGGTTCGTCTTCCCCCATATGGGGGACGGAGGCCTTGCACTGGGCGCGGCGTTGAAGCTGGCCTTTGAGTTGACAGGGCAGTACAGGACCAAGTTCGACAACGTCTATTTCGGGCCGGAACATCCGGAAGAGGCAATCGTCGAGGCTCTGAGGAAGAACAGCGACACCCTGAAGTTCGAACGCATCGGGGACGTGGCTGGCCATGCCGCGGACATGCTGGCCAAGGATAAATACATCCTGTGGTACCAGGGCCGAATGGAGTACGGCCCGAGGGCATTGGGCAACCGCTCGATAGTCGCGCCGGCAGACTCGCTGTCAGCCAAGGACGCGCTGAACCTTCGCATAAAGCGCAGGGACTGGTTCCAGCCGTTCTGCCCATCGCTCATCGAGGAGGATGCGAGGAAGATATTCTCCGACCTGAAGGGGTATGACAGGTTCATGACAATGGCTTACCAGACCGAGCCCAATGTGCACGACCATGTGAAGGCTGTCGTCAACGTGGACGGTTCGGCCAGGCCGCAGATGCTCGGCAACGAGAATCCCCTCTACAGGAAGCTCATAGAAGGCGTGAAGAAGCACACCGGGTATGGCATAATCCTGAACACCAGCTTCAACCTCCACGGTTACCCAATAGTCAACACCCCGGACGACGCGATCGAGGTAATGCTGAAGAACAAGGCGCCCTACCTCATAATGGGCAACTACTTCGTGGAGTTCAAGAAATAGCATCGGCAAGCAGCATCCGCATGCATCATGCTTTAATTCCCAAAAAATTAAAAAATAAAGTCAAGCGGCCACAATATTCTTTTACGTGTTTCCATGAAGAGAATAAAAAAGACGGTCGGTCAAAGGCCACTCGATTCTTCGAGACCCGGGATTGCCGGTGGTGGGGAGAATGTTAGAGAGAACGTATCGATTCTTTCGAAACCGAACAGGTTCGTATCCGATGTAAGATCCTACATTTTTTCGATTCTGCCCATAATTTTTGTCGCCGTTCCCTTCATAAGCATAGTCTTCTACGCAACTAATTACGTCGACGGGAAGATCGCCAAGGACACGCTGGGCGCCATAGAGCCCTACTTCCTTCTTGCCAACTTCGCTTCGATTGTATGCCTCCTCGTATTGAACTTCCGCGAAATCCGTGCGAGGTTCAGCGGAGTGGGACGCAAATACTGGATCGCGCTCGCTGCGGTTTTCCTGCTGGCGCTATGCCTCCGCATGTACGTGGCTCCCCACACGCACCGCGTGTACTTCGACGAGGACATATATCAGGACATAGGCAAGGAGATACTGCTAAGGCAGAAGGCCCTGTTGTGCAACTACGGCGATGGGAGCGGATGCTACGAATACGACTGGATGAAATGGCCCAACGGCTACCCCTTCCTGCTGGCCGTGGGCTACGGGCTATTCGGCATCAGCGAGGCTGTGGGCTACAACCTCACGGCGCTGCTCGGCAGCCTGTCCGCGGTGATGGTATTCTCCGCAGGCTACCTGATATCCAAGAACAAGCGCATTGCCCTGTTCGCCGCGCTGATGCTCGCTCTTACGCCGGTGCATATAATATGGTCGGGCACAACTGCGGCAGAACCCATAATGCTATTCTTCACGCTCCTCGCGGCCACTACACTGCTCCTGTCGTTCGAATCGGATTCGTTGCGGATGTTCATGCTGGCCATGGCCACTGTGGCGTACGCGATGCAGACAAAGGCCGATGCGGCTTTCTTCCTGCCCGTGGCCTTCGTGATGATGTTCTTCCTGGACCGCAGGATGCGCTTCCATACAGGCAGCCTGAAACCCCTTGCAGCCTGGCTGGTGTTTTTCATATTCATAACCCCGTACATAGTGCACATCGGGCTCGCCGATCGCACTGACAGCTGGGGCGCGTCGGGCGAGAAGATCGGCCTCGAGTTCGCGCAGAAGAACATACCCGAGAACTTCCGGTTCTGGACGGTCGGCTACCCCACCATAGAACATCCTTTCATCTACACCATTCTCATGGCCATCGGCTCGCTGTACGCGCTGCGCACCAAGCCCCGCGTTTTCGCGTCGCTTGCGGCATGGTTCGGAATCTTCTTCATGATATACGGACTCTTCTACGCGGGCAGCGTCAGGTACGGGACGGACGTGAGGTACGCGCTAACAGGATACGGACCGTACCTGATACTGTCGGGCTTCGGCGCGGAAGCGATAATCAGGATTGCAGCTGCGTTGGGCGGAAGGTTGCGGGGCAGGGACGGCGAAAGGCTTTTCGAAACGGCCTCGGCAATCGCGATCGCTGCAACGCTTCTCGTCGCTTTCTACCTCTGGTATCTTCCTTCGGCGGCCACGGCCGGTAGCGCCATCATGGAAGCGCACGGCGCAAGGCTCTACCACGACTTTGCGGTAGAGTCCGTCAACAGGCTGGACAAGGGCTGCTATGTAATGTCGCATGTGCCCAGCATGTTCCTGGTGCAGGGCTACGGCTCGCTGCAGACCTGGAACGGGCAGAACGAGCAGAGGATGCGCGAGCTGTTCCAGAAAACGGACTGCGTGGTGTTCGACGACGGCTACTGGTGCACACTGCCTCCCTACAAGGAGTCGGTCTGCAAGTCCATGTTCGACAAATACAATCTCACGGTGCTATACAGGGCGACCGACGAGACGGAGCAGCGCACATTCACTTTCTACAATGTCGGCAAGCCTGCAGGTTGGTGAACCTTTTCATTCCGCAATGCGAGGATTGGCGCAATCCTTCCTTACGAGCCGATGCACTGTACCCTGTAACCCCTGCCATCCTGGGCAGTGATTTCGGTCGCATCCTTGAACTGGCTTGCGGCGGTGTCGTAGTACAGCACCTTCATCGAGCTGCACTTGTAGTTCGTGCCCGCGCAGTTCGAGCATCGCATGTTGTTCATGTCTGCCATGTTCATCACGCTCTTCGGCGCGCCCACGTGGTTCCACTCGTTCTTGTTTAGCGTTATGTCGCCGGCCGCGACCTCGCCGGAAGCCATCACAGTGACGACCGGGCAGTACTTGGTCGAATAGAACCAGTAGGACGTCGCACCCTTGAAACTGGTTATGCCGACTGTCTTCACGTCCCACTTGCCAGTGGTCGCGTCGTAGAAGTAAAAGTTGCCAGTGCCTACACCACAGTCGTCCGGCAGCTGCACGCTCCCAACGATTTTGTACGGAACGGACAGCAGATTCCATCCGGGCCTGATTACCAGCTGGAACGATACTGGCCCGGGAAGAGTGGTGGTCGTAGTAGTTGCAGGAAGCGTCGTGGTCGTAGTTGAAGTGGTTGTCGTTGGCAACGTAGTCGTTGTGGTGGTCGTGGGTGCGGTTGTGGTGGTGGTTGTAGTGGTTGAAGTGGAAGTCGTTGTTGTTACTACGCTGCAGCCGGTAGACGAGCACCTGCCAGCGCAGGACGTACATGCTGCAGATCGGTAGCAGCAGCAGTTCTGCGAACCGCAGTCCGACCACGGGCCAGTTCCCCTGCTATTCGGGTTCCATCTGCATGTGTCAGAGACGCATGTTCCATCAGCCGGGCATGTGCCGCAAGTTGCATCGTTGTAGCCTAGAGCTAAACATGTAGAGCCACAACTTGGAGGGACCGTTGTGGTCGTCGTAGT
>Ga0315281_10009735_pt1 | contig 13307 bp, 16 predicted proteins | sample YL17G07_0_MG_FD_204540 | JGI IMG/M metagenome (GOLD analysis project Ga0315281, IMG submission 204540) | Sediment microbial communities from Yellowstone Lake, YNP, Wyoming, USA - YL17G07_0 | ecosystem: Environmental > Aquatic > Freshwater > Lake > Sediment | place: USA: Wyoming | collected... | reverse complement strand
TGAGTATGTTATATGCAGCCCTATTGAACTTACTGCTCCAGATGGAAGTGTAATGAGATGGAATTACAGGACAGAGAGAGGAAGCACTTCTGATATAAGAAGAGTTTTTATTGAAAAAGATCAGATGGTTGACTTGGATATTGAACAAACATGCATCTGGCTTTCTGCTGTTAGTGGAACTCCAAGATACGAAGATACAAAAAGAATATTGATGGAAGAAGCAGGAGATGTAAATAATCAAGTAATGCTGCAATTGATGTCTGATAGAATTAGAAGTGGAAACACCTTGCTTCCTAATACGCAAAAGAGGTTACTTAAAGTTGAATCAGGAGTGACTTGAAGATGGCCTCTAAGCAGGCAGAGAAAGGAAAAGTCTCTGGCATAGATATTTCTGAATACAAGCCTGAATCTGAACCTTTTTATGTTGATGTTAATGGAGAGACAAAAATGTTTATGTCTGCTTATAGAAATATGATCCCAGTAATGCTTAAAGGACCAACAGGCTGCGGAAAGAGTAGGTTTGTTGAGAGAATGGCATATGACCAAAATCAACAGAGAGTTAAAACTAGTGGATTGCCTGTGCCGCTTGTGACTGTTGCGTGTCACGAGGACTTGACTGCAGATGACTTAAAAGGAAGACATCTTCTCGACGGAACTTTTATGCCAGGAGCAGCGCTGGTTGCTGTACAGACTGGTGGAATGTTATATCTTGATGAAATTGTTGAAGCAAGAAATGACACTACTGTTGTCATACACCCGCTTGCAGACCATAGAAGAACTCTTACTGTTGAAAAGCTTGGAAAAGTATTCAAGGCTCCTGATAGTTTTATGCTAGTTATCTCCTATAATCCTGGATATCAGAAGAAAACAAAGGATTTGAAAATGAGCACAAAACAGAGATTTGTTGCAATTAATTTTGATTATCCTTCAACTGATGTGGAAGCCGGAATTATTATGCACGAAGCAGGAATAGAAAAAGATATTGCACATGCACTGACTGAAATTGGGCAACATGTTAGGAATATGAAAAGCAAGGGACTTCAAGAAGGAGCCAGCACACGTCTTCTTATTGATGCTGGAAAATTAATCAAGGACGGGATTGAGCCTCTCGCTGCCTGCAGGGCAGCTATACTTAATCCAATTATAGATGATGTTGATGTATACAAACAGGTTTATGCAGGACTTGAAGATGTTGTCAAAAATTTCTTTTGAAACTAAACAAAATGTTGGATAAACACAATGACTCAAAATTTGCAATCAATATTAGAAGAAGCACTAAAGAAAGAAAAGTTAGTAAAAGATAAAAAGGCCAGGAAAGATAGAGTTTTAAAAAGAAGCGAGATAATTTCTGTGGAAGACAGAGAGAGAGTTGCTGGTGTTTTAGAGGCATATACTAGACTAAAGAGCGTATCAAAGGATGAGTGGTCAGAGATTATTAATTTTTTTGGACACTATCTAACTGAGTATGAAGGACATCTTAAAAAGAAGGGAGCATGGAAAAAGGATTTTTTTGACAGAGGACTGGTTGGGGTTGCGAAAGCAGCAAGTGTAAGGGGAACAATGAAAGGAGTACTCTCTCCTATGAAAGAGATAGCCAATATTCCTCAAGATGCTGCTGAGTTATGGCTTAAGAGCATGGAATATTTTCCAAAACCAGCAGTTGTTATCAAAAATGCTGATTATGATTATGAATTATCAAAATATGTTAGAGTATGCGGGAGAAAGCTTGGCACTTTTAAACCAAATTACAGAACTGTTCTGAAAGGACTGGGCAGGAAAAATTGCATTCGCGGTTTTGTGGGGATTATGTTTGATGTAGCATCTCTTGAAGGAATAAGCGAGCATGAAACTGAAAGAGTTTTTAGAGGGCTGGAGAGAATTCCTGAAGAAGCAAGATGGCATATATTGAAATTAAGAAGATTCTTTAGGGGGAAAAAGAAAAAACAAGATGAGAGAAAGGAAGAAGCGTATGATATTGGCGGAAGCGCACGGGTTTATAGAGAGATTGGAAATTTGTTTGCAATTGAAGAAATAAATGAATCTGCTAGAATAAAGTTGGGAGAATTTGTCAGCAGGTTTGTTGAAGATTATAAAAGCAGCAAGAGGGGAAATAATGAAGAGAATCTCCTGGCAAGTATGCACAAAATACAAAGGATTGCTGAGATTGATTCTGGTTTTCTTTCAGACTGTATTGATAGGATTAATATCTCTCAGAGGATGAGGGGAGATATTGCAGAAAAATATCTTGATGTTCTAGAATCTATAGGCAGCAAAGATATTCCTAGACCAGAAAAAGCATTTTATGCTGCTCTCGCTCTCAGAATTTTTAAGGATTATGGTTCTTATGGAAGACAGAGTTTATCTGCAGATGAAAGGCAGGATATAGCATTGAAAAGTATTGACAGAATTGAAGGACTTGAAAAAAGCAAGAGAGATGCTGCGAAAAAAGTACTAAGAAATTTTTTGAGAAATGCAAGAAGGAGCGATGTGATTCCTGAAGGAGTTCCTGTTTTATATGCAAGAGAGCTTGTCGAAGGAGTTGCTAAGGCTGTTGAAATTGATGAAAAGAGAGCAGTATATTTTGCTGAGTCAATGTTAAATTACAGGTACAAGGGAAAATGGAAGTAGAAAGAAGAGGATTGAATTTATATTTTGGAAGGCTTGCTCCAGCTATTCCGAAGTTTATGCAGAAGATGGATGAAAAGGAGTGGCAGAGATTTTTAGAGATTCTTGGAGAGAAGCACTATTTAGCAAGTGCAGAAAAAAGAGTAAAACAGACTGATAATTTTATAGCAGGCGTTGCAAATTCTGTTGATGAACTTGATGCTGATGAAGTAAAGTTTTGCATTGATGAAGTTAAAAGAGTACAGGACCTTGACCCTCGCGCAAGAAGAGGAGCTGTTGATTTAGAAGGCGTTTTATGGGATTCAAGCAGGTTTGGAGTGAAAGAACTTGAGAGGGATGATGCAAGAAAACTAAATAATGTTTTCTTTAGAATGTACTGCTTTCTTGACCACACTTTTGGTGATAGTGTCCAATCTTTTGAAAAACTAAGAAATGCTATTGTAAGTGTGCCGAGAAAATTTAGGGGGGTTGCAATAGAATATGCTAGAAGAGTTGCTGAAATAAAAACTGCTGAAGAAGAGCACATTGGAGGGTCTATATTCACTCCCGAAATTGAAAAATTCTTGAGGGATAAATGTATGACTCTTGATAGTTATGCGAGAGTTCTGGAAGACAGGGTTAGGATGCTCGGAGGAAAGTTTGGCGAGTGGGTTGAGAGAGGAATTGAAATTCAGAAAAACCTGGGAGATCTGAGGGAGTATTTTGAGAACAAAAAAGCGTATTTTGATGTAGATTTGGATAACATTAGGGGAGGGCTGGCACTGTCAGAGATACACGAAAGGCTTGTTGCTTATACGCGTGCACTGACTGGAAGAGATGTTAAAATAGAAAAAGTTGATTCTCTTGATATGGCTTGTGGATTTGATGGAACGCGGTTTTTGTTGCCGAGGTCTATCTCTGTTGGAAAAGGGAGAGAAGAGAATTTTGCATTTTATAAGGCACTTGCTTCAATTCAATCTGGTGCTTTAATGTTTGGAACATATGATGTTAGTGCTGGCGGCTTGTATCCCGAAATCTGTGAAAGAATTGAAGGAGATGTTAACTTAAAAAAAGTTATTCAATCGTTTGAGAATCCGAAACTTGCCAAGAGTATTTTTGAAATTTTAGAAATTGCTAGAATAAGAGGAAGGCTTGAGAGAAAGTATCCTGGATTAAGAAGAGATTTAGAGAGGTTAATGGGGTATGTTGCAGGAAAGTATGATAATAAAGAAATTAAGGATTGTGAGTCTGCTCTTGGTGAACTAAGAAGAGAGGTTTACGGCGGTGTTGAAGGTATTGCAAGAGAGGAAATTAGAAAATTGCAGGGAGATGTAGGTGTCGTTGATACACTCAATTCAGTTTATGATGTTTTTCAAAAACTTAAAAATAGAATAGATGTTTCTCTGGTTCCAGAGGAAGAAGCAGAAGAAGTACTTGAATTGGATTTAGAAAATGTTGCTCAAACAGCAGGGTATCTTATTGCTGCCCCAAAACAAGAGGGTGTTTCTGGAAGGACTTTTAGATATGATGAATGGGATTGTGGAAATCTAAGGTATAAACCAGGTTTTGTGCAGGTTATTGAGACTGAATTACCTTTAGGTGATGATGGCAGCGTCAGAAGAATTATTGATAAAAATCAAAAAACAATAATTAGATTGAGGAATATATTTGAATCATTGAGACATGAGGAAAGAGAAACTGTAAGAAGGCAGTTTAGTGGTGATATTGATTTTGATGCTCTTGTACAGGCGCGGGCTGAAATGGCTGCAGGTGTTACTCCATCTGAACAACTTTTTACTCGAGATTATAAAAATACACGGAGTGTTGCTACACTTGTTTTGTCTGATTTAAGCGGGTCGCTTAGAAGATTTCCGGACTTCACTCAACCTACAATGAGGGTGATTGATGTTATAAAACAGGCACAGGTTTATTTTTGCGAGGCTCTTGATGCAGTAGGAGACAATTATGCTCTTGCTGGATTCTCAGGAGAAACAGAAAAGAGTGTGTTGTTTTATCTGATAAAAGATTTCCACCAGCAGTATGGAGGAGCTGTCAAAGAACGAATAGGTTCTTTGAGACCAATGCAGCAAAACAGGGATGGGGCAGGCATAAGACATGCTGCTAATATTCTTTCACAGCAGGATGAGAAGACAAAGTTGATGATATGTTTGATGGAAGGAGTTCCTCATGATTTTGATTATGAGAACAGGTATGCACTGGAAGATACAAAGATGGCAATTATAGAAGCAAAGAACAAAGGATGTGTGCCTGTTATTCTTGCATTTGGTAGCGATCTTGGGAGCATACGAGACTTAGAGAAGCATTGTATTTACAGAGAAGTTGAGCACGCTGATGAAGTTCCAGAAAAGCTTCCAGAGATATACAGAATGCTTACCTTATGATAGAAATAAATGTATTCTATTCTTTTCTATAAATTAACTTATTAATAACATGAATTAATACAATGTTGTATGTACTGAAAAATATCAGAAATTCCGTGGCTTTTAAAGTAATTTCCTATCCCATCCAAAACCAATGAAGCAGGGACTGCCCCAAGAATTATCCATGCTAAAGGATTAGAATCTGACGAACGACGACGTGAGCCTCTAATCCTTGTTGCCACTGCTACTTGCCCCCCTAAATTGTGGTCTCTGCGCACCTTAGCCTCATAGGCATCTCGACACAAAGTAGGTACCACATTCATATCATGATACTCAAAAGTTCTTCCTGTCTCTTGGCATACTGCAACGCCACTGTGAGGTCCCCCAATATGTTTAGCATGATGCTGTCTAATCACATGACTTGGACTTGAATTTCTTTGCGCTCGCCCTTCCGCAACTTCCTCCCAATCATCATTTGTAGTATAATCTACCATGTTAAATAAAGGAACAATTAATATTTAATCTTTACTATTTGCTAAACTACTATTGTCTCTAGGATATTACCTTAAGAATTCTAAAACTTATAAATCTTGCCTATAAAATATTAGCGACCTGCGCCAAGAGGATATTCCCCAGATGTCCTAGACCAATTATCACTATCATCGCCCCCGCCATCATTTCCACCTTTTATTTTTAATAATCCATAAAATCCTACCCCTAAAACAGCTCCAACACCTGCACCCCAAGCCAAGAATGGAAAATGCTCGTAAGGGGGTGTTGAGAAATATTCTTGGTTTATTCTCTCAATCTCATTTTTCCTTTCCCATTCATCCCGACTTTTATTCCAAGATTCATAATGATATGTTTTATTAGTCGCTTTTTCTATTTTTCTATCTCTTTGGTGCATCTGATTGTTTATCGCATCCCTTCTGAATACCTCCCCTGCTCCAGCACCACCCAATGCAGAGAGTGCTAAAACAATTAACAATACTTTTAATTTTGATGTCAAACTCATAACCTTGACATAAACATGAGCTATTTAAGTTTTATTGTGATATTTTTCTAATTATTTCTAAACAACTCTCTCTGATTCAACCATAACAAAATTCCAACAGGAACAATAAACCACCAACTGACAAAAAACATCAAAATTAAACAGATTAGTGCTATAATAGATTGAATAATAACTTTTTTATTAACTTTTCTTTTTACCATATCAAAATCCAAGATAAATTATTTATTTAAATGTTTATAAATTGACTAATTCTTGAACACTTCTTTAAATAAAAAAGTCCCCATACCAAGAATCGAACTTGGGTAACTCGGTCTCGGCTAATCAGGTTTCATTTTTCCCTGAAAATCCTTTTTATTTTCTTTGGATTTTCGGGGCCCTAAAATCTTACGATTTTTTGGTATCCAGATTGGACAATCCACCCTAGACAGATGTCTACAGCCAAGTGCTCTACCATTGAGCTATATGGGGTACAAAAATAATAGTTTTGAGTTATTTTTAAATTATTCTATACAGGCTTGGAGTAACAATCTATGTTCTCAAGAACACTATCAGGAGTAATTTTTTCCAGCTTGTTGATTAGAGTTTTATCTTCAATTTCTTTCTCGCTTAATGGAATAGCAACACCATCAAACTTATTATAACCTGAAACATGAAGCGAGAAAGGAACTCGGGCAAGCTTCCCAGAAGGAGTATTGCTTGAATCTAGAATTATGGCATTTTTTTCTCTCTGATGTCCTGCTCTGACATTTATGCCTGTTTTCTCAGAAACTTGAGCAGCCCATTTTATAATAAAACTTTCATTTTTATTTTTGCCATAACTTAAATATTTTTCATAGAAATCAAGATTAATTTTCTTGTTCAGAAGAAGATAGATGTGAAAGCTTGAACCTGTCCACATAACAAATATCTTAAAATTTAAAAGTTGTTTGAGCTCTGAATCTTGTTTTATTATTTTTACAAGTTCTCTTGCTACAACTCGTGCATCCTCGCTCGAGTGTCTCTGTCTGTCTATATCTATAAAAATTCTGTCCATCTCCTTGCCTGGCTTTTCTCCATTTGTAGCATAGAAAAAGTTAATTATTTTCCTAGGAACAAAATATTTCCAGATTAAAATTTGTTTTTCTGTTAATTTATCCCGAACTTCGTCAAGATGATATTTTCTCAGTTTAAGCATATCATCATCTACTTCTCTCAAATCTTTAATAAATAATCTGGGAGAATTGCTTCCTCTTTTTAGAAATGCAAAATTTTTAAGAAATATCTTGGTTGCTATCTCTCTCCCCTCTAAAAATTTCTCCAAAACTCTTGAGATTTTGGAATAATAATCAAGAACATCCAACTCTCTTCTCTTGTATAGTATCCCCTTTTTCATAAATATTTAAAAATCATATTATATTTAAGCTTTTATGAAGAATGAGAAATCAGCAGGAGCAGTAATCTATTACTCAGATTCAGAGCCAAAATTCCTGCTTCTAAAATATCCAACATACTGGGGATTTGCTAAAGGATGGATTGAACAAGGAGAAAGTGAAGAGCAAGCAGCTATAAGAGAAATAAAAGAAGAAACAACACTTGAGGTTTCATTTATTCACGGATTTAAGCATGAACAGAAATGGTTTTTCAGGATGAAAGGTGAGTTGATAAATAAGGAAGCTGTATTTTTTCTTGCTCGAGTTTCTCAAGAAGAAGCAGGAAAAGTTAAAATATCAGATGAGCACGATGATTTTAAATGGGCAATCTTAGAAGAAGCTTTCAAGCTGATGAGAATAAAATCAAATCGAGAAATGCTTGAAAAAGCTCATAATTTTATTCTCAAGCATGAGAAACAAAAGAGGCTATTCTAACAAGAATTTAAGCAGAGCCATTCTTATATACAAGCCATTTTCAGCCTGCCTGAAATAAGCCACTCTTGCATCCTGCTGTTCTATTTCTACAGGCAGGTCAATTTCTTCAACATGAGGCAGAGGATGCATCAATCTCGAAGATTTTTTTATCAAATTAAAATTTTCTGAATTTATTACAAACTTTCCCTTGGCTTTCTCATAATCCTCCTGGCTTATTCTCTCTTTCTGAATTCTTGTCATATAAACAATATCAACTTCTCCTAATATTTTATTTAGTTCTTCTTCCTCCCTGAATTTAATCCCCTTTTCTGCAAGATAATTTTTAATATCATCTTTCATTCTGAGATTTGAAGGAGAAACAAAAATTATTTCTATTCCAGAAAATTTTGAAAGAAGATAGCACAATGAGCGTACAGTCCTGCCTGATGACAAGTCTCCAACAATTGCAATTTTTAGATTGTCAAGCCTTCCAAGCTCTTTATAAATTGTATAAACATCAAGCAATGCCTGAGTTGGATGCTGTCCTTTTCCATCACCGCCATTTATTACTGGAACTTTGCTGACTTGTGCGGCCCGTTTTGCAGCCCCGTCTTCATAGTGTCTCATAACTATGCAGTCTGCATAACACGAAATTATTCTGATTGTGTCTTCTATTGATTCGCCTTTAACAGCAGATGAGAACTCTTTGGCATTCTCAGTGCTTATTACTTCTCCTCCTAACTTTAGCATAGCTGACTCAAAGCTGAATCTTGTTCTTGTGCTTGGCTCATAAAATAGTGTTGCAAGAATTTTTCCTTTTAATTCAGACAATAATTTTTCCCTGGGAGATTTTCTATACTCCTCTGCTTTTTTAAATAAATCAAAAAGAATTTCCTTGTCAAGCTGCTGTGACTCTAACAGATGTTCCATAATATTGTATAAATAATGATGTTTATAATAATTATGATGTCAGAGTATATCTTTATAAATTCAAACTTATTAATATAAATATGAAAAAAAGAGGCAGGCAAAACAAGAAACAAGGAGAAAAAAAGAAGGTAAATTGGAAAGTTCTAATCATAAGTTTTTTAATACTAATTATAGTGGCAGCAATTGGAAGCCAGTTCACAAGCCAAGGAGTAAATTCCGCATGGTATCAAAAAATAAAGCCATCAATCACTCCTCCTAATTTTGTTTTTCCAATTGCCTGGACAATTTTATATTTTCTCATTGCCCTCTCGCTTTATTTTTCCTGGATAAAAGCAGACAGCAATCATAGAATAGTTCTTGCTGCTTCATTCGGGCTTAATTTTTTCTTCAATATCTCATGGTCTGCCATGTACTTTGGCCTGAGAAATCCGGCTTTTGCTTTTTTTAATATCATTTCCCTTTTATTATCAATACTTCTGATGATGAAAGTTACATACAAAATTGAAAAAAAATCTTTCTGGCTTCTTATTCCGTATTTGTTGTGGGTTTTATTCGCTTCTGTCTTGAATTATCTTTCAATCTAGGCAGATTAAATCTTAATCAGGCTTAGGGCCCTGGCTTAGGCAGTTTGAAATAATAATGGCCCCGGGCTGCTCTTCCGCCAGTGCTTGACCATACTTGATCCAAGTTAACAATTACCTCTGAACCATCATCAAATGTTTTTCTAAAATTTCTCTGTAATTCATCAGAATCCCCAAAATAAGCCACAGCAGCCTGTCTGGATTTTTCATAATCAATAACATAACATATATGCAAAACCCCATCATTAAAATCAACCCTGCAGCATTCATCAGATGTAAGGACAGGTTCTGGCCAAAAATGAATCAAACCCACCAACTCCCTTACTCTTGGATTTTCAGGTATAACTCCCCTAATTCTTGAAACTAAATCATGAAATGCAGCTTCATCTAATTCAATCAAGGGCTCGGCTGCTCTCCTAATTGCATCAGCTCCAGTAAACCTTCCTCTCATATGATTCTGAGGTATCTTAATCTCTGGCATTTCAAAATTAGACTATCCACCTTTATAAATATTTATATAAAATACAACAATTTTAAGTTATAATTTCCAAACCATCTCTATGCTTCAGTTTATGCTCCTTGCCCACAACTTTTTTTGTTCTTGCATCAATTGCTTTTACAAAATTATTGCCTAAATCAGTATGCAACTTGAAAGCAAAATCTAAAGCAGTTGTTCCTTCAGGAACAAGAAAGCAGTCAGGAAGAATATTTCCCTTGCTGTCTGCAAGCTTGTGAGCGCCTGCCGGAAAAACAGCAATATGCCCAAGAAGCTTGAAAACAGCAGTATTCAGAACTTCCTGAACTCCTGTTGAGCCATAAACAGAAAGCACATTTTTTTTAATTATTTCCAAAGCTACTTTCTGCCTGTCATTTACTTTGATAATCTTGAAACTTGAATCTCCAGGAAGATATTCTATCAAGCTAGCCTTGCTTGCTTCTCTTAAAGCTAACTCGGAATCAGCAGAACACGGAATAATAAGCAGTTCAGGATAATTTTTCTTGAGATTTTTAATATTTTCAGCAGAGTTTGGCTTGTCTGACTTGTTTGCAGCAATTATCATTGGTTTTGTCAAGTGTCTCAGCTCGTGCGCAAAACTTGCAACTTCTTCCTCGCCCCATGAAGTCGGCTTTTCTGCATTCAGTTTTGTTTTTAATACAACTCTTTTAACATCATCTTCCGAGACCTTAAGTCCTGAAAATTGTTTTGCAACTGCCCGCGAGAAGTTTTCTTTCTGCATTTCTAAAGTTCTTGCAAAAGTTTTCCAAACTTTCTTTAAAATTCCTAAATACCACAAGTCAAGCTCATTTTCAAGCATATCAATGTCCTGAACAGGATTATAATTTTTAGTTTCCTTGCCCTCTGAATCTGTCTCTCCAGAAACATCAACAATATGAATAAAGCAGTCAGCCTGCCTCAAATCATCCAGGAACTGGTTTCCAAGCCCTCTTCCCTCGCTTGCTCCTTTAACCAAGCCAGCAACATCCATTAATTCAACAGGCACAAATCTCTGCCCTTTAATACAATAACCTGTTCTTGGCATGCACTGAACTTTAAACTCTGAATCAATGCAGTCAATTCTAACATAACCCATTCCGTGATTTGGCTTGATTGTTGTAAATGGATACGGAGCAATTGCTACATTTGCCAGAGTGCATGCTTTAAAAAATGTTGATTTCCCGCACGAAGGTTTTCCTACAAGTCCAAGTAACATCTTAAACTCCAAAATTATCTTGTAAGAATAGTTTTTATATCTTTATATTATTTAAAATTAATTAATTTCAATAACACATTTAGCATAATAATCTTTATTAATATAAGATATATTTTTTTACTATGATTAAAGGAGTAATATTTGATTTTAATAGGACCTTATACAATCCAGATACAAATGCATTAAATGAAGGAGCTCTTGAGTTACTAGAAAAATTAGCTTCATCTGGTTATAAATTGTGCCTCTTAAGCAAGAAATCAGAAGAAGAAAGGAAAGATAAGATTTTAAGATTAGGGATAGAAAAGTATTTCATTTTTATAGAAGTTGTTGAAGGAGAAAAGACAGAGAAAAATTTTAAAAAATGCCTGGAAATTATGGCTCTTCAATCTCAAAAAGTGGCAGTAATAGGAGACAGAATAAGAAGTGAAATAATTCTTGGAAATCAATTTGGAATGAGGACAATATGGTATAAAGTCGGAAAATTTGCAGCTGAACTGCCAAGAAACAAAAATGAAAATCCAAATTTTGTTATTGATAATTTGCTGGATGCACTAAAATATTTGTAATTATTTAATTCTATAATGAATTTTTTTTGGCCCCTTCCATAAATGAGAAGCATCCTGAGTTCTTAAATAAGCTTTCTCAACTTTTCCTTCAACAACAAGAATTTCTAGTGCTCTATTTCCCACTAAAAGCGCTCTTTCATGGCTTTTTCTTCCCGCTGCAACAGCATTAATAATTTCAAGATAATTAATATATCCTATTCTGTCTCCAAGATATTTCAAAATAGCTCTTTTATATGTGTTAACTTCTGCAGAAGAAATTTTCATTTTAATAAATAATAGCAGGCTTATTTAAAGATTTATATTCTAAAATATTATTTTAGTTTTTATTATCAGATTAAAAAAATAAAAAAGAAATAGCAAAATAAAACCTAGAAATTTTCTTCCTCTACCTCAATCTCTTCTTCGTCATCCATATCTTCATCAAAGGCTTCATCCATATCTACTTTTTTTTCTTCAATTTTTTTTGGCATACGCAGCTTGTCCTCCACAAGCAAATATCAGAAAATCTTTCAGATTTTCTGTATTTTTCCCTCTATTTTAATTTATTTTGCTTGTTTTTCTAGTTTATAAAGCTTTCTCAGGCAAGATTTAAATATCCATGCTTCCAGTATTTTTTGGGGTGATAAGCCTCAGCGAGCAATCTCGCGAGACTAAATAAATAGAAAATCTCGAGCGGGATTGCAAGAGATTTCTAAGAAAAATATGCCAACATATCACTTTACTGACGGAAACCACACTGAAGGAATCGTTGAAATAGAAACAGAGCATAAGGCAGGAGCTTTTAAAAGAGCACAATGCTATTCAACTCTTCCTGGAAATCCCAAGCAATACCCAACCTTGCTCATTAAAGATGCTGGAGGTAGTTTAATTCTGGCAGATGTGGTTGGTTCTAAGTCAGGGAGATTAAGTAAAATTCATATAGGCCGGCTCCTGATAAGAAATCCACACGTAGAAGTTTATAGGGAAGGAGGGGCAGAAGGCCCGCGGGTTGATTTGCATGAAGTAGATTTAAGATTTGCAAGAGAGAGGCTGGCAGAATTGCTTTCATGGAGAGACCCGAGCCATAGAGAGGCTTTAATGAGGAGATATACTACTACTCCTGTTTGCAATTGGTATTCCACTCCCCACAGAATAAAGCAGCTTAAAATATCTAAAGATGGGCTGGAAGGAAGAATAAGAGAAATGTATGAACTTGTTGCATCTCTTGCAGAAAAGCCAGATTCAACATTTGTTTCTGATAATACTTATACACTAGAAGAAATGTCTACAAATCTTGTTAGAGTTATAAATGACAAGGTTAGAGCAGCAGAAATAGACCAAAAGATACTCCCAAAATCAAGAGCTGAACAGCAAAAGCCAAAGATAATCGTGGCTCCAGAAACACTGTTCCAAGCATGCCAAATATACCATCTTCTTACTGCTGTTTTGAGTTATATTGCAAGAAATGCAAAGGTTGAAGAATCTGAGCAATACTGGCGAAAAATTGATGAATGGGAGAAGATGTAAAATGCCAACATACCAATTTGTCAATCAACAACCTGATAGAAAAGACTTGCCTGAAACCAGAATTTCAGCAGCTTGGGCTCAAATAGATTTTGACAAAGCAGAATATACTCAACTTGGGGACACAGGCCTTCTTCTTAAAAATTGTGAAGGAAGTATAATTATTGCTGATAAAACAAAGCCAGGCTTAAA
>Ga0315281_10009734_pt1 | contig 13307 bp, 9 predicted proteins | sample YL17G07_0_MG_FD_204540 | JGI IMG/M metagenome (GOLD analysis project Ga0315281, IMG submission 204540) | Sediment microbial communities from Yellowstone Lake, YNP, Wyoming, USA - YL17G07_0 | ecosystem: Environmental > Aquatic > Freshwater > Lake > Sediment | place: USA: Wyoming | collected... | reverse complement strand
CGGCAGCATCGCCCGCGTGATCGGGCGATGGAAGGTTGACGGCGCTTGCCGTCAGGCGTGCACTACTCCTGATGCCAGTACATCTGCTCCAGGAACGTATCCAGATCGCGGTCCGCAAGCATGGCCGGCATGCCGTCCCCGTTGCAGGGAACCGTCGCGGCGCGGTGCATTTCCAGTTGCTCGCCGATGGCGAGATCCTCGTTGTTCCAGTCGGAGCACAAAGCCTCCGCACCGTAGTCCCAATCCGCCCGCTCTTCGATCTCCAGCTCATAGGAGCTTATATCCGACACGATGTACATGGCTACCTCCTGCTGATCCTGTTGACGGAAAAGAGCCCGTTGTTATGGATATCGGACGTAAGCCGGAAAGGTTTAGCCCGACTGCGCAGACGGCCGCACATTCGGCCACAGCATTTGCCCCCGACCGCACAACCCCTTATAATCCCGCCTCCGTGCCGGCATAGCTCAGTTGGTAGAGCAGCTGATTTGTAATCAGAAGGTCCCGAGTTCGATTCTTGGTGCCGGCACCAATATCGTCAAGGCCATACGGTTATTTGCCGCATGGCCTTTTCTTTTGGTATTTGCCTACAGGCACCGGTGGCAGCACGGCCATATCCCACTCCTTTTTCCACGAATGCAACCTGTTGTGATATGGACCTATTCCCTTCACAATCGGGCCTGGTATCAATAAAGTCAGCCTGGTCTGGCTACAACACTCACACGGTATGACTGCATGACCAAGCTCACCCTCAGCCAGCTTTCCAGCCTGTTGTTCCGCGCCTGCGACGACCTGCGCGGCAATATGGATGCTTCCGAGTACAAGGAATACATCTTCGGCATGCTGTTCCTGAAGCGGCTGTCCGACCTTTTCGACCAGGAACGCGAGCAGCTCGGCCGTGACCTCAAGGCCAAGGGCATGGCGGATGAGATCATCGCCACCCAGCTCACCAATCCCGACAAGTACACCTTCTTTGTCCCGGAAGAAGCGCGCTGGTCGACGATCCGCCACCTCAAGACCAACGTCGGCACTTCGCTCAACAAGGCGCTCGAAGCGCTGGAAGATGCCAACATCGAAGCGCTTGAGGACGTGCTCAAGGGCATCAACTTCAACAAGAAGATCGGGAGCCGTACGCTCGACGACGACACCCTCGCCAACTTCATCCAGAACTTCGAGAAGATCCCGCTGCGAGACGAGAACTTCGAGTTCCCCGATTTGCTGGGGGCGGCCTACGAATACCTGATCAAGTTCTTCGCCGATTCCGCCGGCAAGAAGGCAGGCGAGTTCTATACTCCGGCGGACGTGGTGCGCACTCTGGTGGAGATCGTCGATCCGCAGCCCGGCACCAGCATCTACGACCCCACCTGCGGCTCCGGCGGCATGCTGATCCAGACCCGCGACTACATCCGCGAATGCGGCGGCGATCCGCGCGACCTGTCGCTGTTTGGGCAGGAGAGCATCGGCACCACCTGGTCCATCTGCAAGATGAACATGCTCCTGCACGGCATCTCCCACGCCGACATCCGCCAGGAAGACACCCTGCGTCGCCCGCAGCACAAGGCCGACAACAACGAACTAAAGCGCTACGACCGCGTGCTCGCCAATCCGCCCTTCAGCCAGAACTACATCAGGAGGGACATCGAATACCCCGGCCGCTTCGCCGTGTGGATGCCGGAAAAGGGCAAGAAAGCCGACCTCATGTTCGTGCAGCACATGCTGGCCGTGCTCAAGGCCGACGGCAGGATGGCCACCGTCATGCCGCACGGCGTGCTGTTCCGCGGCGGCGAGGAGAAGGAAGCGCGCAAGCACTTCATCGAACGCGGCTGGCTGGAGGCTGTCATCGGCCTGCCCGCCGGGCTGTTCTACGGCACCGGCATCCCCGCCTGCGTGCTGGTGATGAACAAGAAAGACGCCGCTAGTTCAACTGGTGGGCGCAAGCACATCATCTTCATCAACGCCGACCGCGAATACCGCGAAGGCAAGGCGCAAAACTTCCTGCGTCCGGAAGACATCTCGAAGATCGTCCACGTCTACCGCAGCCTCGCCCAGGGCGGGCCGGACGTGCCCGCCTACGCCCGCCGCGTGCCGGTGGAAGAAATCGCCGCCGAAGACTACAACTGCAACATCCGCCGCTACGTCGACAACGCCCCGCCGCCCGAACCGCACGACGTGCGCGCCCACCTGCACGGCGGCGTGCCGGTGGCGGAAATCGAGGCGCTTGCCCGCTACTGGCACAACTACCCCGGCCTGCGCGAGCGCTGCTTCGTGCCAAGACAAACACTCCCCGCTCGCGGGGAGAGCGAAGCGAGGGGGGCGAAGCCGGCCGGGGGAGAGGGTAACGCCGGGGCAGAGAGCAACTACGCCGACTTCGCCTCCGAAATCACCGACCGCCGCGCCATCGCCGAACGGGTCAAAACCGATCCCGGCGTAGCCGCCGCCCACGCCGCTTTCCTGCAAACCCTGGAAACCTGGTGGCAAACCAACCTGCCGCTGGTCGTGGCCCTCGCGCCCACCAATGGCCAAAAAGGCAACGTCTACGAATTACGCCGCGCACTGCTCGCCAGCATCGAACACGCCTTCCCCCCCTCTCCCGCAAGCGGGAGAGGGGCCGGGGGAGAGGGAAAGGGAGAGAGCCTCCTCACCGCCCACCAAATCCGCGGCGCCTTCGCCCGCTATGTGGACGACCTCAAGGCCGACCTCAAATCCATCGCCGCCAGTGGCTGGGGGCCGGAGTTGATCCCCGATGCCGACATCCTCGCCAGCCAGTTCCCCGAACTGCTGACCGAGATGGAGCAAAAACGCCTGCGCATCGCCGAACTCGCTGCCCTGTTCGCCGCCGCCGATGAAGAAGATTACGAAGACAGCGACGACAACGGCGTGCTGCCCGGCGACGAAGTCAAAGCTCTCAAGACCAAACTGAAAGAAGCTAGGGCCAGCGCCAAACTCGCCAAAAAGGAAGGTGACAATGGCGAGCTAACCGCCTACTTGGCCGAAGCCGACGAAATCGAGAAACGCCTCGCCCGCCACAAAGCGCTGGAAGACGAAGCCAAGCAGCTCAAGGCGGAGCTGCGCGCCACCGGGAAAAAGCAGGAAGAACTGGTTGCCGCCGCCCGCGAAAAAATCAGCACAGACGAAGCCAAAGGCGTGATTCTGGAACGCCTGCACCGCCTGCTGGTGCAGACCTTTGAGGCCTACCTGCGCGCCGACCAGCGCGCCTGCATCGCCACGCTGGAGAACCTGCACGGCAAGTACGCCGTCACGGCGAAACAGATCGAGACGAAGAGAGATGAGGCAGCGGCGAAGCTGAAGGGGTTTTTGGTGGAGTTGGGGTATGAGTGAGGTTCTATCAACTTCGATGCTTGGTGACCTGGCGACGATCACGATGGGGCAGTCGCCGGACTCATCAACAGTGAATGACACGGGGGGCGGATTGCCTTTCCTTCAAGGTTGTGCAGAGTTCGGCTCGCGGTTCCCGCAGCCGCGATTTCACTGTTCCCCGCCGCTACGGGTGGCCAAGTCAGGTTCTATCCTCATCAGCGTTCGCGCCCCTGTAGGCACGACCAATCGCGCAGATCAGGATTACTGCATCGGGCGCGGACTCGGTGCTGTGCTTGCGAAACCCGGCGTTGCGGATGATGTTTTCCTGCTGCACGCCATCGAAGCGAATCTGGAATTTCTGCATCGGAGAAGCCAGGGCTCAACTTTCCTTGCCATTGGATCGAAAGAACTCTCTTCGTTGCCTGTACCCGCGCTGGAGTTTGCGGTGCAACGCCGCATCGCCGAAATCCTTTCGACGCTGGACGAAGCGATAGCCCAGACCGAGGCGCTGATTGCGAAGCATCAGCAGATCAAGGCCGGGCTGATGCACGACCTGTTCACCCGCGGCGTCACCACCGACGGCCACCTCCGCCCCACCCGCGAGCAAGCCCCCGACCTTTACAAAGAATCCCAGCTTGGGTGGATTCCGAAGGAGTGGGAGGTAAAGCTGCTTGGGGCTTTGGCGGAAATCGTGTCCGGCGTCACGCTGGGAGCGAAAGGCGAAATCAGCGATGAAGTTGGGGTTCCTTACCTACGAGTAGCAAATGTTCAAGACGGATATTTTGACCTCACCGAAGTGAAAACCATCCAGGTATCCCGGTCTCAGTTTGAGAAACTACAGCTCCGTTACGGCGATGTGCTCATGAACGAGGGTGGTGACTTCGACAAGTTGGGGCGTGGTTCTGTGTGGCGTGAAGAAATCAAGCCATGCATTCATCAAAACCATGTGTTCCGCGTCAGACCCAGAGATGGCAAATTGCGATCCTATTTCTTGGCTTTTTGGTCTCAGTCTGAACTGGGCAAGAAATACTTTGTTTTGAACTCCAAACAATCTACCAATCTGGCTTCCATTAACTCCACACAGCTCAACCGGTTTCCGGTGGCGCTACCCTCAGCAATAGAGCAAGAGCAAATTGAAGCAAGGATTGTTGCGTTGAATGATCACGCTGATTCGTTGGAGCAAGAAGTCTCAAAACTCCGCCAACAAAAACACGGCCTGATGCACGACCTCCTCACCGGCAAAGTCCGCGTAGCGGTTTGAAATTTTCGGAATACATAAACCCTGGGTTTATGTTTATCCAATTTTTCTAAATGGTCGTATGCAAGCCGTCGTCAGAGGTGCAACTGGCGAGGTAACGGGGGATGCCAAGACCATGTATATCAAATACGCAACAGTTCATTCATTCGATGAATTCAGGGCGTTATTAGCTTTGTAAAAAATACACATAAAGCGCTATAGTTCACATTAATGGTGAATTGGCGCGTAGAAGATATATAAACATGGCAATGTTGACAGGCATAGGCAAGCTGGATCGGGAGAGGTTGGCGTCTATCCTTCGCGGCACGAAGGGAACGGTTACGGTTGCTGAGGCGGCGGGCATTCTGGGCGCTGCCCGAACCGACGCGGCCAAAATGCTCTCCCGCTGGCACAAGAAAGGCTGGCTGTCGCGGGTTCGGCGCGGACTGTATGTGCCGGTGCCTCTAGAGGCAAGCACGGCTGATGTCCCCCTGGATGACCCGTGGCAGATCGCCTCAAGCCTGTTTGCTCCCGGTTATATCGGCGGCTGGAGTGCCGCCGAATATTGGGACCTGACTGAACAGATATTCCGCACCACGGTGGTCATGACGCAGCGCACCCCGCGCGACCGCAATCCGGTCATCAAGGGGGCAGCGTTTCTGGTCTGTTCCATCAGTGAAAAAAAGATGTTCGGCCTCAAGACGATCTGGCGCGGTCAGGTAAAGGTTTTGGTTTCCGATCCGACGCGGACGATCCTCGACATGCTGGCCGAACCCCGCTTGGGAGGGGGCACCCGTTCAGTGAATGACATGCTGTTGAACTACCTGCGTTCCGAGGCGAAGAATCTCGATTTATTGATTGGCTATGCCGACCAGTTGGGTAATGGTGCGGTCTTCAAGCGCCTGGGATTTTTGCTTGAGCGACATGCGCCGAATGAACAGGGCACTATCGAGCAATGTGGTCAGCGGCTGACCAAGGGAAATGCACGCATTGATCCGAAGCAGCCCGCAGAACGGCTGGTTTCGCGCTGGCGGCTTTGGGTGCCGGAAAGCTGGCTGAAGGGTGCGGCATGATAGACCGCCAGGAACTTGCCGAGTGGGCACGGGAGCTGTCGCTTTCGCTATCTGTGGTGGAGAAAGACTATGTGCTCGGCTGGTTGCTGGCAGGTATTTCCGCGAATGAAGCGCTCGCGAAACACTGGGTATTCAAGGGTGGAACTTGCCTCAAGAAATGCTATTTCGAAACTTACCGGTTTTCGGAAGACCTCGACTTCACCATTACCGAAGAAGCCCAGATTGATGAAGGTTTTCTCCTCGCAGCCTTCCGCGAAATATCGGCGTGGATTTATGAAGAGAGCGGTATCGAAATACCTGCCGATCAAATCCGCTTCAAGATCGCCGTCATCCCCGGTGGAAAATATGCCGAGGGGCGCGTGTACTATGTTGGCCCTCTCCAGCAGCGGCGCAATTTTGCACGCATCAAGTTTGATCTCACGAGCAAAGAAAAGCTGGTGCTGGCTCCGGTAGCGCGGGAAGTTCATCACCCCTATTCGGATCGACCGGAAGCCGGGATTCAGATTTTGAGCTACTGCTTCGAAGAGGTGTTTGCGGAAAAGGTCAGGGCGTTGGCGGAACGCGAGCGCCCGAGAGACTTGTACGATGTGGTGCATCTTTACCGGCATGACGAAATCCACCCCGACCGGGCTGTGGTGATGAGCACCTTGCGCGAGAAGTGCGCCTTCAAAAATATTCCAGTACCCAATCTGGACTCGCTGATGAGGCCAGACGCCAGAGAAAAATTGATTGCCGAATGGGAAGATATGCTCGCGCATCAATTGCCGGTACTGCCGCCTTTTGAGCAGTTCTGGGACGAGTTGCCCCAAGTGTTCGGCTGGCTGTATGAAGCCGCCGAGAAACCCGTCTACGCGGCTATGCGGGTAAGGGAGACAATCGACGAGTCTTGGCAACCGCCTGCCATGGTGCATGCCTGGCATGCTGCCGTCCCGCTGGAGTCTGTACGGTTTGCAGCGGCCAATCGTCTATGCGTCAATCTCCAATATAAGAACTCATGGCGGCTCATCGAGCCGTATTCGTTGCGCCGCAGCAGTGCTGGCAATCTGCTTCTCTGCGCAGTGCGGCACGAAGACGGCGAAGTTCGCAGCTACCGGGTCGATCAGATTCAAGGCGTCGATGTAAGCACAACTCCATTTGTTCCGAAATATCCGGTGGAGCTGACACCTGCGGGATCGCTGTATGCACCGGAAATTCAGAGGCGCGCAATATCGACCACACGTTCCTTTGCCCTACAACCCAAGGTAAGAAGCAAGGCTGTTGTATCCACAGGTAGTGGGCCAACTCACGTTTTCAGATGCACTGCTTGCGGGAAACTATTCAAGCGAAAAACCTACGACGCCACCCTGAATCCGCACAAGAACAAGCAGGGGTATCCTTGCTATGGTAGTTTTGGCATGTATGTCCGGACGGAGTATTGAGGAAGGCTATGGCTGAATATCACGTCACGCTTTCGCTCGAACCCCGGGCGCCCTTGCCTTATACCCAAAAAGGGTATTAACATGCCCGAAATGGGTATAAAGAACACAGCCAAGCCACTCAAGCCGGGTTCCGCCGCACAGCGCGCAACCGCTCCGGGACGGACGGGGCTCGCCGATGCGCTATTTTCGGCGACGCAACAGCGTGTGCTGGCACTGCTGTTTGGCCAGCCTGGGCGCAGTTTTTTTACCAACGAATTGATCGGCCTGGTGGGTGCCGGGTCTGGCTCGGTGCAGCGCGAGGTTCGGCGGCTGGTGGAGAGCGGGCTGGTGACGGTTACGCGTATCGGCAACCAGAAACATTACCAGGCCAACCCGGCAGCGCCGATTTTCGACGAATTGCGCGGCATCGTGACCAAGACCCTCGGCCCAGCGACGGTGCCGCCCCATGACTAGCAAGCTCCCTATCAACCTAGCCGATCTCCTGCGCCAGCGCACTGTGGAAGGCGAACGCATTGAATACAAGGCGGGCTGGAATCCGGAGAGCGTGCTGCACACCCTGTGCGCCTTTGCCAATGATTTTTATAATCTCGGCGGCGGCTATATTGTCATTGGTGTGGAAGAGAAGAACGGTCGGCCGGTCTTGCCTCCCAAGGGCATCAATCCCGACAGCCTGGATGCGATTCAGAAGGAGATTCTTGGCCTGGGCCATCATGCCTTGCAGCCTAACTATCACCCGCTTTCGACGTCGTATGAGGTGGAGGGAAAGTCGGTGCTGATTCTCTGGGTGCCCGGTGGCGAGACCCGGCCTTACAGGGCCAAGGTCAGCCTATCGAAAGAGGCTAAGGAATGGGCTTACTACATTCGAAAGCAATCGAGCACCGTCAGGGCCAGAGGTGAGGATGAGCGCGAGTTGCTCAGTCTGGCAGCAACGGTGCCTTTCGACGACCGTTACAATCAATCCGCGTCACTGGACGATCTTTCTCCCCGTTTGATAGAGGATTTTCTGCACGAGGTAGGCAGCGATCTGGCGCAGGACGTCCGCAATCTTTCGACGGAAGCGCTCGGGCGGCAGATGAATATCGTGGGCGGCCCATCGGAAGCGGCTTTTCCGAAGAATGTCGGTTTGCTGTTCTTCAATGAAGCGCCGAACCGGTTTTTTCCCGCCACCCAGATTGATGTGGTGTGGTTTCCGGAAGGCGCGGGGGGCGATCGTTTCGAGGAAAAAATCTTCCAGGGGCCGCTTGCCCGCATGACTCGCGAGGCGCTCGACTTTATCCAGCGCAATTACCTTAAAGAGACCGTCGTCAAGCACCCGGATCGGGCTGAGGCCGAACGCTTCTGGAATTTTCCTTATGCGGCGATTGAAGAGGCGGTGGTCAATGCTGTGTATCACCGTTCCTACCAGGAGCGGGAGCCAATCGAAGTCCGGATCAGCCCGGACGATCTGGTGGTGCTGAGTTTTCCCGGCCCGGATCGCTCGATTCGGATGGAAGACCTGCGGGCCGGCAAGGCGGTCAGCCGCCGTTACCGCAACCGCCGCATCGGCGAATTCCTCAAGGAGCTTGATCTTACCGAGGGGCGCTCGACTGGCATTCCCAAGATTTTGAAGGTCATGATTGAGAATGGCTCGCCAACGCCCGAATTCGAGAGCGACGACGACCGTTCCTCTTTTGTGATCCGCTTGCCTGTCCATGCGAAGGCGATAGCGCAGATAGAAGCTGGGGCCCGGTCAGTACCAAGTCGGAACCAAGTTACCGGGGAAGTCACCCCGCAAGTCGGGACCAAGTTGGGACCAAGTCGGGACCAAGTGCTGATTCTTCGCAATCTCGCGCAGGACAAGGGTATAGCTGAATTGATGGCTCTACTGGAGCGAAGCAATCGGACCAAGTTCAGGGACCAGGTGCTGAACCCTCTTATTGAGGCCGGGTTTATCGAAATGACCATCCCCGACAAACCTCAAAGCAGCAAGCAGAAATACCGGCTTACGGCGGCAGGCAGGGCATTGCTCGAACAGCATGCGCGTAGCCAGGATGAAACCGGTGTCTGAGTACTTCCATGTCGAAAAGCCCTTCCTCGACCAGCTTGCTGCGCTGGGCTGGACGGTCATCGACCAGGGCCAGGGCTTTATCCCCAGCGACCCGGCGGCGAGCCTGCGCGGGAGCTTTCGCGAATGGCTGCTGCCCGAGGTGTTCCGCGAGGCGGTGCGCGCGATCAACCGCACCGCCGACGGTACAGCCTGGCTGACCGACCGCCAGCTCGACGACCTGCGCGACCAGATTCTGCGCCAGCCGAACCGCACGCTGCTGGAGGCCAACGAGGCAGTGCAGGCATTGTTCCTCAAGGCGCAAGTGGATCGCAATGAGGTGACGAGCGAGAGCGATCCGGTGGTTCGGCTGATCGACTTCGCTCACCCGGAACGCAACGTCTTTCATGCCATCAACCAGTTCCGCATCGACACGCCGGGCTGCGTGAAGCAGTGCATCATTCCGGACATTGTGCTGTTCGTGAACGGCATCCCGCTGGTGGTGGTGGAGGCGAAGATCGGCGACGCAAACACGGCCAACCCGATGCACGCGGCGTTCGAGCAACTGCTGCGCTACCGCAATGGCCGCACTGAAACCATCGCCGCCGGATTGCGTGAAGGCGAGCCTCGCCTGTTTCACACCAACTTGCTGCTGATCCGCACTTGCGGTGAGAAGGCGGAGTTTGGCAGCATCACCTCCGGCCATGAGCATTTCTATGCTTGGAAAGATATCTGGCCCGAAGCCAACCGCAACTACACACCGCCGCTAGGCATCGAGCGCGAACAGGAACGGATGATCCAGGGGCTGCTCGCGCCCGCGACGCTGCTGGACGTGCTGCGCACCTGTACGGTGTTCATGGATACGGATTCGGGCAAGCGGGTGAAGGTGGTGTGCCGCTACCAGCAATACCGCGCCGCCCACCGCATCGTGGAGCGCCTGCGCACGGGCAAAACCATGGAGGAACGTTCCGGCGTGGTGTGGCATACCCAGGGCTCGGGCAAGTCGCTGACCATGGTGTTCGTGGCGCGCATGCTGCGCGCGTCGAGCGATCTGGCGGATTTCAAGATTCTGCTGGTCAACGACCGGGTGGACCTGGAAGAGCAGCTTGCTGCCACGGCCAGGCTGATCGGCGGCAAGGTGAATGTAATCGACAGCACGGCGACCTTGCGCGAACACCTTGCGACGTCTGCCTCCGACATCAACATGGTGATGGTGCACAAGTTCATGGAGCGCGCCGAGGCGCTGCCGCTGAAAGTGGCGGAAGCGCTGGCGAGTTACGGAACGGTGCCGTCCGGCCAGACCTTCGGCGTGGTGAATCCGTCCGACCGCATCCTGCTGATGATCGACGAGGCGCACCGCACGCAAAGCTCGGACTTCGGCGACAACATCTTCGAGGCTTTTCCCAATGCGACGCGCATTGCCTTCACCGGTACGCCGCTCGTCACCGAGCAGCACGGCAACCGGCGCACGGTAAAACGCTTCGGCGAATACATCGACACCTACAAGCTGATGGACGCGGTACACGACGGTGCTACGCTGCAAATCCTCTACGAAGGCCGCACGGCGGACACGGCTTTGAAGGACAAGCACGGTTTCGATACCAAGTTTGAAGACCTGTTCCGCCATCGTACGGAAGAAGAAATACTCGCCATCAAGAAGAAGTACGGCGCGAGCGGTGACATCCTCGAAGCAGAGAAACGTATTGAGGCCATTGCCCGCGATCTGGTGGCGCATTACATCGACAATATCCTGCCGGATGGCTTCAAGGCGCAGGTAGTGTGCCACTCCAAGTTGGCGGCGATTCGCTACCAGAAGTCGATTCGCGCAGCCTTGGCCGAGCGGCTGGATAGCGAGAAACTCAAGCCGAAGCCCGACGACGAGCTGATTCGCCGCATCGCCTTCTTGAAGGCTGCGGTGGTCGTTTCTTCCGACGCCACCAACGAGCTGGCGGTCATCACCGAGGCGCGCAGGGAAGCCAAGCGCTGGAACGCGGTGGAGAACTTCTGCAAGCCCTTCGACTTCGACGACCCGGACAAAAACCTGACCGGCATCGCCTTCCTGATCGTGTGCGACATGCTGCTGACCGGCTTCGACGCGCCGGTGGAGCAGGTGATGTACATCGACAAGCGGCTCAAGGAGCACAACCTGTTGCAGGCTATAGCGCGCGTGAACCGGGTGGCGAAGAACAAGCATCGCGGCTTCATCGTGGATTACATCGGCCTGGCGAACCACCTGACGCAGGCGCTGGCGATTTATGCGCATGAAGACGCCCAGGACATCCAGCAGGGTTTGAAGAACCTGCTTACCGAGCTGCCCATTCTGGAAGAGCGTTATCAGCGCTTGTTGCAGCACTTCCGCGCCGCCGGGGTGGGCGCGATCGAAGCCTTCGTGAAGGATGAGCTGCCTACGCCAGAGGCGCAAGTTGCCGTGGTGCATGCCGCAGTGGGTGCATTGAAGGACATCAAGCGGCGGGCGGATTTCGAGGTGTATCTGAAGAAGTTCCTGCAGAGCCTGAACCTGATCCTGCCCAATCAGGCCGGGCATCTGTATCGCGGCCCGGCGCGGCGCTTCGGCTACCTGCTGCGGATGGTGAAGGAGCGCTACAAGGACGACTCGCTCGACATCGCGGACGCGGGCGAGAAGGTGAAGGCGCTGATCAACGAGCACCTGATCGATCTGGGGATCAATCCCAAAATTCCGCCTATCGAGTTGCTGGCGGACGACTTCATCGCCAACGTGCAGAAACACGCCCAGGGCGACCCGGAGGCCAAGGCCAGCGAGATGGAGCACGCCATCCGCAAGCACTGCACTGTACATTTCGACGAAGACCCGGCTTTCTACAAGCGCCTGAGCGAGAAGCTGGAGAAGCTGATGCAGGAGCACCAGAACAACTGGCAGGCGCTGGCCGAGGGCTACGAGCAGATTCGGAACGAGGCGATGGAAGGCCGCACGGATGCCATCGAAGGATTGAGCAAGGAGGCGACGACCTTCTACGACTACGTGGTGCAGCTTGCTTTCGGCGACGACGTCGTGCCGCCCGATTCACATGCGCCACTGAAAAAACTCATGGCGCGCATCGTGGAACTATTGCAGGGCACCATCGATATCATTGATTTTTGGAAAAAGCCCATCGAGGTGAAAAACCTGCGGGGCAACATCGACACGGAGATCCTGCTCGCCAACATCCCGCAGCTCACCGCGAAGCATGAACGGATCGCGGTTGAGATCGTGAAACTGGCCGAGAAGCGGAACAAGGAACTGACGAAATGAGCACCACTCGAAACAAGGATATCACCTACGAAGTGATACGCAGCCGCCGCGCAACGGCGGATATCGTGATTGAGCGCGATGGCCGCGTGCTTGTCCGTGCCCCCGAGTCGATTCCCGACGAACGTATCGAGGACTTGATCGAGGCCAGGCTGTACTGGATTTACAAGAATCTGGCCGAGTGGCGCGACCTGAACGCCACCCGCGTGCTGCGCGAGTATCGCAACGGGGAGGGATTTCTTTACCTGGGGCGCTCCTACCGTCTGCTGCTGGTCGCCGACCAGGAAGAGCCTTTGCTGCTGAAAAACGGGCGATTTTTCCTGCGGCGCGACCTGGTGGAGCGGGGTGAAATCGAGGCGGCCAAGTTGGCTTTTCGTGACTACTACATCGCGCGTGGCACCGGGCGCATCCGCCAGCGCGTGAACTACTACGCGCCCAAGGTCGGGGTAGCTCCAGGCGACGTCGACGTCCGTGAACTCGGCAATCGCTGGGCCTCATGCTCGCCCAACGGCAGCCTGGCCTTTCACTGGAAGTGCATGATGGCCCCACAAACCATTATTGACTACATCGTGGCGCATGAGCTTTGCCACTTCCATCATCTTGATCACACCGATGCTTTCTGGAATGAGGTGGACAAAGTGATGCCCGCCTATGGCGAGCGCAAGGAATGGCTGCGAGTCCACGGCGCGGGACTGGATGTGTAATACCCGTGGTGCGAGCCAACTCTCAGGTCACCGCCACCGCCTGCCACCGCAAGTCGGCCAACTGCCGCATGAACTCGTCCGCCGGCAGCGGGCGGCTGAGGAAATAGCCCTGCACGATGTCGCAGCGCAGCGCCGTGAGCTGTTGCAGGATGTCCATGTCTTCCACACCTTCCGCCACCACCCTGAGGCTCATGTTGTGGGCCAGGTCGATGGTGGAGCGCACGTTCACCGAGTCGTTGCTGTCGCGGTTCATGTCGATCACGAACGAT
>Ga0315281_10009733_pt1 | contig 13307 bp, 11 predicted proteins | sample YL17G07_0_MG_FD_204540 | JGI IMG/M metagenome (GOLD analysis project Ga0315281, IMG submission 204540) | Sediment microbial communities from Yellowstone Lake, YNP, Wyoming, USA - YL17G07_0 | ecosystem: Environmental > Aquatic > Freshwater > Lake > Sediment | place: USA: Wyoming | collected... | reverse complement strand
TACTCGACACCCGGATCGCGCCTGAGGATACCGTGCCGCTTCATACGCATCGCTGGCCGAGTGTCCTTTATGTCTTCAGTTGGAGCGATTTCGTGCGGCGCGATGAAAAGGGCACGGTCGTGCTCGACACGCGTGCCGTTTCGATGACGCCTCCGGTGGTGACATGGTCTCCAGCCTTGCAACCCCATACGCTGGAGAACGTCGGGGCGACCGACATCCACATCATCAGCGTCGAGCTCAAGCGTGCCGCCGGCGAGCAATACTCGGGTTATACTCGTGGTATGAAAACAGCCATCTCGGTTCCCGACCGGGTGTTCCGCCGGGCTGAGCAGTACGCACGACGCGCCAGGAAGTCGCGGAGTCAGGTTTACAGCGAGGCAGTAGCTGAGTACCTGGCTCGGCACGTGCCCGACGCGATCACCGAGACGATGAACGACGTCTGCGCTCAACTGGGCGACCAACGCGACGAGTTCGTCGTGGCGGCGTCGCGACGAGTGCTGAGGCGGGAGCAGTGGTAGCGCTCGGCCAGGGCGAGATCTGGTGGGCGGATCTGGGCGAGCCGGCGGGCTCCGCCCCGGGGTTTCGTCGTCCTGTCCTGGTCGTGCAAGGCGACGCGCTCAACCGCAGCCGGATCGCGACCGTCGTCTGCGTGCCTCTCACCAGTAATCTCCGTTGGGCGAACGCTCCCGGCAACGTGGCGCTGTCGGAGAAGGACACGGGCCTGCCCAAAGAGTCAGTCGCGAACGTCTCCCAGGTCATCACGCTCGACAAGCGTGCGTTGTGCGACCAAGTCGGGAAGATCCCAGCAGCGAAATTGGACCTGGTCTTCACGGGGATCGACATCGTGCTCGGTCGGTGAGCCGCCCAACCTCACGCGGAGTCGCGGGCGGTCAACGACCAACGACGAACAACTCGCTATGCGTACATCCCGCGCATCTTGGTCACGGTCGCGACGCGGTTGATCGCGACGACGTAGGCGGCGGTCCGCATGTCGACCTTGAATTTGAGTGACGTCTGCAGCACATCGTCGAACGCCTCGCACATCTTGCGCTCCAGCCGCTCGTTCACTTCCGCCAGGGTCCAGAAGTAGCCGTAGCGATCCTGCACCCACTCGAAATACGACGTGGTGACGCCGCTGCTGTTGGCCAGGATGTCCGGCACGATGAAGACGCCGCGATCGTGCAGATACCGGTGCGCCTCCGGCATGGTCGGGCCGTTGGCGCCCTCGATGATGATCTTCGCCTTGATCCCGGGCGCGTTCGCCATCGTGATCTGGTTCTCCAGCGCCGCCGGAATGAGGATGTCGACGTCGAGGCCGAACAGCTGATCGATTGGCAGCGGATCGCCGCCGCTGAAGCCGTCGACGGTCCGGTGCTGGTGCGTGTGCGCGAGCAGTTGTTCGACGTCGATGCCCTGCTCGTTATGGACGCCGCCCTTCCAGTCGGTGACCGCGACGATGCGCGCGCCCTGCTGCGCGAGCAGCTGGGCGGACACGGACCCGACGTTACCGAATCCCTGGATGGCCACGCGCGCGTTCTTCAGGTCGACGCCCACGTGTTGTGACGCCTCGCGCGTCGCGATCATGACGCCGCGGCCCGTCGCTTCGCGCCGTCCGAGCGAGCCGCCCATCTCGACCGGTTTGCCGGTGACGACGGCCGTCGACGTGTGGCCGACGTGCATGGAGTAGGTGTCCATGACCCACGCCATGATTTGCGCGTCGGTGTTGACGTCTGGCGCCGGGACATCCTTCTCCGGCCCGATGGCGTCCACGATCTCGGCGATGTAGCGGCGCGTCAGCGCTTCGATCTCGCGCTTCGACATCTTCGTCGGGTCGCAGATGACGCCGCCCTTGCCGCCGCCGAACGGGATGTGCGCGACGGCGCACTTCCACGTCATCCACGCGGCCAGCGCGGTGACTTCGTCGAGCGTGACGCCGGGGTGATAGCGGATGCCGCCCTTCGCGGGGCCGAGCGTGATGTTGTATTGGACGCGGAAGCCGGTGAACACTTCGATCTCGCCGTTGTCCATCTGGATGGGACACGAGACGATGATCTGGCGCTTGGGGTGTGTGAGGGTTTTCCAGATCCCGCTGTCGAGGTTCAACAGCCGGGCCGCGACGTTGAACTCCTGGAGCATGGCGCCGAACGTCGATCCGTGGCCCGGCAACTCTTCGCCGCGTGGAATCTGCTGATCGGCTTGCCCGTTCATATCGTCTACTCCGAGCCGCTGAGCGCATGCGTCCTGCACGAGCCGCCGCGGGCATCGAGCGTACCGTCAGGTCTTTCGGCAAGTCAAGCGAGCGTCGCTCGTCGTGTCAACGCGAGCGTCGCTCGTCGTACGTGGCGTCGGGCCTCGTACGTGGCGTCCGGCTTTAGCCGGACCTACGAACGCTCTTCGATCCACTCGAGCATGTCGTTCAACGAGAAGACACACGAGCCGAGTCGGACGTTTCGCACTGCGCCTCGATCAAAAGGTGAACATGGTCGGGCATAAAGCAGTACGCAAGAATTGCGACGCCCGATTCAGTCGCTGCTCGCAGGAACTGCGCACGCACGAGGTCCACGACGTCTCGATCGGTGAAGCGTCGTTCGCGGCGGGCGGTGCAGAATGTGAGCGAGTACCGGTGGAGACCGAGGTAGCCGAAGGTGCGGAGTCGTTCGGGGTGACCAGGAAACACGAATAAGGATCGAGCAAGGACTGTTCCGGTCCGGCTGAAGCCGGGCGCCACGTACGCAGACGTATAATGCCCGTGGTATGAAAACCGTGGCCGAACGCGGCAAGGCGCGCTGGGAGCGGGAGACGCTCGAGCCGACGCTGAAGAAGTCGCCCGAGCGCGCCGCGAGCTTCACCACGATTTCCGGCCGGCCGATCGATCGCCTCTACACGGCTGAGGATGTCGACGGGATCGACTACGCCCGCGACATCAACAACCCCGGCGCGTTTCCCTACACGCGCGGCATTCATTCGACCGGCTACCGCGGCAAGCTCTGGACGATGCGCCAGTTCGCCGGGTTCGGGACGCCGGAAGACACCAACGCGCGCTACAAGACGCTGCTGCAGGCGGGCAGCACCGGTCTGAGCGTCGCGTTCGACCTGCCGACGCTGATGGGGCGCGATCCCGATCACGAGCTGTCGCTCGGCGAAGTGGGGAAGTGCGGCGTCAGCATCATGTCGCTCGCCGACATGGAGACGCTCTTCGACGGTATTCAGCTCGGCGCGATCACATCGTCGATGACGATCAACTCGCCGGCGGCGATGATCTTCGCGATGTACCTCGTAGTGGCCGAGCAGCAGGGCGCCGACTGGCGGACGATCTCGGGGACGATTCAGAACGACATCCTGAAGGAATTCATCGCGCAGAAGGAATACATCTTCCCGCCGCGGCCGTCGATGCGGCTGATCACCGACATCTTTGCGTTCTGTTCCGAGCGCGTCCCGAAGTGGAACACGATCTCGGTGAGCGGGTACCACATCCGTGAGGCCGGTGCGACGGCCGTACAGGAACTGGCGTTCACCCTGCGCGACGGCCTCGAGTACGTGCAGTGGGGCGTCGACGCCGGGCTCGACGTCGATGCGTTCGTGCCGCAGATGTCATTCTTCTTCAACGCCCACAGCGACTTCTTCGAGGAGATCGCGAAGTATCGCGCCGCGCGGAAGATCTGGGCCGAGGCGATGCGCGACCGGTTCGGTGCGAAAAGCGAACGGTCGTGGAAACTGCGGTTTCACAGCCAGACGGCAGGCGTCTCGCTCACCGCGCAGCAGCCGTACAACAATGTCGTGCGCACCGCCCTGCAGGCGCTGTCGGCCGTGCTGGGCGGGACCAACTCGCTGCACACCAACTCGCTGGACGAAGCCCTCGCGCTGCCGACCGCCGAGGCCGCCACGCTGGCGTTGCGGACGCAGCAGGTCATCGCCTACGAAAGCGGCGTGGCCAACGTGATCGACCCTCTGGGCGGATCGTACTTCGTCGAGAAGCTGACGAAGGACATGGAGGACGGCGCGCGCGCCTACTTCGACACGATCGACAGGATGGGGGGTATGGTCGAGGCGATCGAGCGCGGCTTCCCGCAGACCGAGATCGCCGAAAGCTCGTACCGCTTCCAGCAGGCCTTCGAGCGCAAGGAGAAGATCATGGTCGGCGTCAACGCGTTCGTCCAGGAGGATGATCCGCCGATCGAAATCCTCTACATCGACGATTCGGCATCGGACACGCAGCTCGCCAAGCTCGAGGCGCTCAGGACATCGCGCGACCATGGCCGCGTCACGCGGTCGCTCGACGCCCTGCGCACCGCCGCGGGAACGACCGAGAACCTGATGCCCCGCATCCTCGACGCCGTTCGCGCCTACGCGACGGTGGGCGAGATGTGCGACGCGCTCCGAGACGTGTGGGGCGAGTACGAGGAAGTGCCGGTCATTTAGGGATTAGGGATTAGGGATTAGGGATTAGGGATTAGGGATTTGCGCAAACTCAGAGTCGTCATCGCCAAGCCCGGCCTCGATGGCCACGATCGCGGCGCCAAGGTCATCGCGCGCGCGCTGCGCGACGCGGGCATGGAAGTCATCTACACCGGCCTCCGCCAGACGCCCGAGATGATCGCGTCGGCGGCGCTGCAGGAGGACGCCGACTGCATCGGCCTGTCAATCCTGTCGGGCGCCCACAACCACATTGCCCCGCGCCTCATGGAGCTCCTGAAAGAGAAGGGGCTTGATGACGTCCTCGTGGTGATCGGGGGGATCATCCCCGACGTCGACATCCCGAAGCTCAGGTCGATCGGCGTCAAGGGCATCTTCCTGCCCGGCACGCCGATGCGGGAGATTATCGACTTCATCAACGCCAATGTGAGAACCCGGGTCTGAAGACCCGGGAAGTCTGAACTCTGAAGTCTGAAGTCTGAAGTCTGAAGTCTGAAGTCTGAAATACCGATAAACGATCCGTGCCGTACACCCTCCTTCTGGCCGACGACAGCGTCACGATTCAGCGCGTGATCGAGTTGACGTTCGCCGACGAGGACGTGACCGTGGTCGCCGTCAGCGACGGTGACCAGGCCATCGAGCGCCTCGAGGCCTCGCCGCCGGATATCGTCCTCGCCGACATCGGCATGCCCGGCAAGAACGGCTACGAGGTCGCGCAGTACATGCGGCAGTCGCCGAAGCTCGCGCACATTCCGGTCGTCCTGCTGACGGGCGCGTTCGAGCCGGTTGACCAGGCGCGCGCCAACGAAGCCGGCTGCGACGGCGTGCTGGCCAAGCCGTTCGAACCCCAGATGGTCATCAGCCGCGTCAAGGAGCTTCTCGCGCGCTCACGCCGCGATCCCGGATCGCCCGTTCCCGAGGCGCACCCGGCCGGACCGGACGCAGTGGATTTCTCGCTTCCGCCGCCGGTCGCACCGGCTCCTGACAGCATTTGGGCCCCGCGGCTGGCCGAGCAGCGGCTCGTGGCGCCAGTCGTCGAATCGGCGATCATCCCGGCGCCGACCGGCCCCACGCCGCGCAGCGAACTCAACGACTATTTCGATCGGCTCGATGTCGCGTTTTCGACGCTGTCGTCGAACGCGCCAGGCCAGGCCCCGCCGGCGGTCCCGCCGACGGCCACGCCGATCGCCGACCCGGCTCCCGTCGCGATCGAGACCGGCATCGACTGGTTCGGGACACAGACCGCCGCAGGTGCCAGCGCCGAGCCGTGGGACTTGCCCGCGCCGCCATCCGACACGGAACCAGCGGATCTCCCGTTGTCGTACGCGTCGCCGCAGCCGGAAGCGTCGTTCGTGCCGCCCGCGGACGTTGCGACGCCCGAGCTGGAGGCCGAGTTCGCGCAGCCCGAACAGGCCGCCGCACCACCCGGACCTGTGGCCCCCCCCGCACCTCTCGCAGCCGTCGCATTGCCGCCACCCTTGGCGTCCACCGTGCCGGCGCTCGAGCTGCCGCTGCCGAATCCTCCGCCGCTGCCCGCGCTGGCCGACGCGTTTGCCGCGCTGCTCGCCGCCGAGGAGGGGGAGCTGTCGTCCACCGCTGGCATCTGGCCGGCTTCGCTGCCGCCAACCGCCGCAGTGCGCGACGAGCTCATCGACGATGTCACCCGGCGCGTCCTCGAGCGCCTCTCCGACACCGTCGTGCGCGAGGCGGTGGCCGACAGTGCGTCGAAGGTCGCCGAGCGCCTGATCCGCGAAGAGATCGAGCGCATCAAATCCTCGATCAAATAAGATCATCTGATGTCCGAATCGTCGACGAGGTTGACGCGCCTGGACCCCGCGCGTCTGCAGTTTCCTGAGAAGCCCGCCCTCGAAGGCCTCGAGGCGAAATGGATGCCGCGGTGGGAGGAGTCGGGCGTCTACCGGTTCACGCCGCCCCGGAACCGGTCGGATGTCTTCTCCATCGACACGCCGCCTCCAACGGTCAGCGGATCGCTGCACGTCGGTCACGTCTTCTCCTATACGCACACCGACGTCATCGCCCGGTTCCAGCGCATGCGCGGCAAGGCCGTGTTCTATCCCATGGGCTGGGACGACAACGGGCTGCCGACCGAACGCCGCGTGCAGAACTACTACGGCGTGCGTTGCGATCCGTCGCTGCCGTACGACCCCTCCTTCACGCCGCCCGCGCAGCCGGCGAAGCCGCCGATCTCGGTCTCGCGGCCGAACTTCATCGAGTTGTGCGCGCGCCTGACCGAGGAAGACGAGAGAGTGTTCGAACAGCTCTGGAAGACGCTGGGGCTGTCGGTGGACTGGTCGATGACCTACGCGACCATCAGTAAGCGCGCGCAGCGCGTCTCGCAGCTGGCGTTTCTGAACCTGCTGCAGCGCCGCCAGGCCTATCAGGTCGAAGCGCCGACGTTGTGGGACATCGATTTCAAGACCGCCGTCGCGCAGGCCGAGCTCGAAGATCGCGAGGTGCCGGCCGCGTACCACCGCATCAGGTTCAAGCTTGTCGGCGTGGCGCCTGGCGCAGATGTGGCACCAGGCGTTGATGTGGCGCAGGGCTTCCCGCCTCCGCTCGCGGAGGATTCGAGCGAGCTGCGGCGAGGCTCGCCGGAGCGCCCTTGGCGCGAAGGCGGCAGCCCTGCGTTCGTAGAAATCGACACGACCCGTCCCGAGTTGATCCCGGCCTGCGTCGCCCTGGTCGCGCATCCCGACGATGAGCGGTATCAGCCGCTGTTCGGGAAGGAAGTGGAGACGCCGTTGTTCGGCGTGCGGGTGCCCGTGCGGGCGCATGCGCTGGCCGATCCGGAAAAAGGCAGCGGCATCGCGATGATCTGCACGTTCGGCGACGTCACCGATGTGACCTGGTGGCGCGAGCTCAGCCTGCCGGTGCGCGCCGTGATTCAACCCGACGGCACGCTGCGCGACGTCGCCTGGGGCGCTCAGGGCTGGGAGTCGGTCGACGCGGTTCGCGCGCAGCGGCATTACGCCGATCTCAAGGGGCTGACGGCAGCCAAGGCGCGCGTGAAAATCGTCGAGCACCTGCGCGAGAGCGGCGACCTCATCGGCGAGCCGCGGGCGATCACGCACGCCGTGAAGTTTTTCGAGAAGGGCGACCGCCCGCTCGAGATCATCACAAGCCGGCAGTGGTTCATCAGGACGATCGAGTTCCGCGACGCGCTGATCGCCCGCGGCCGCGAGCTGAAGTGGCACCCGGAATACATGGAAACGCGCTTCGAGAACTGGGCGAACGGGCTGAACGGCGACTGGTGCGTCAGCCGCCAGCGGTTCTTCGGCGTGCCGTTCCCGGTCTGGTACCCGCTGGACGCCCGGGGGCGCGCCGACTACGACCGCGCGATTCCCGCGCGCGAGGATCAGCTGCCGGTGGACCCGTCGACCGACGTGCCGACCGGCTATCGCGCGGATCAGCGCGGCGTGCCGGGCGGGTTCGCCGGCGATCCGGACGTGATGGACACGTGGGCGACCTCGTCGCTGTCGCCGCAGATCGTGTGCGGCTGGCCCGACGATCAGGAGCTGTTCCGGATCACCTTCCCGATGGATCTGCGTCCGCAGGCGCACGACATCATCCGCACCTGGCTGTTCGACTCGGTGCTGCGCGCGCACCTCGAACACGACTCGCTGCCGTGGACCCACGCCGCGATCTCCGGCTGGGTGCTGGATCCCGATCGCAAGAAGATGTCGAAGTCGAAGGGCAACGTGGTGACGCCGCTCGCGCTGCTCGAGGAGCACGGATCGGACGGCGTGCGCTACTGGGCCGCCAGCGGGCGTCCGGGCACCGACACGGCGTTCGATCCCGGTCAGATGAAGGTGGGCCGGCGGCTCGCGATCAAGATCCTCAACGCGTCGAAGTTCGCGCTCTCGGACAGCCGGGGCCAGACTTCGTCGAGGGATGCTACCGAAGTCTGGCCCCGGATCACCGCGCCGGTCGATCGGGCGATGGTGCGCAACCTGGCGGCATTGGTCAGCGATGTGACTGCGGCGTTCGAGAGCTACGACTACGCGCGAGTCCTCCAGCGCACGGAAACATTCTTCTGGGGCTTCTGCGACGACTACCTGGAGCTGGTGAAGGGTCGGCGCTACGGCGAGCAGGGCGCGGACGGCGCTGGCTCGGCGAACGCCGCGCTGACCGCCGCCCTGTCGGTGATGCTGCGGCTCTTCGCGCCGTTTCTGCCATTCGTGACCGAAGAGGTCTGGTCCTGGTGGCGCGAGGGCTCGATCCACAAGGCCGCGTGGCCGGACGCCGGAGAGCTGCACGCGCTGCTGGCCGACAACAACGAGACGACGAGCCAGGCCGACGAGCGCGCGTACACGTGGGCGACCGAGGTGCTGTTCGAAGTCCGCAAGCAGCGGTCGGAAGCCAAGCAGCCGCTCAAAGTGCCGATCACGAAGGTGGACGTGAAAGCCGACGCCGCCGCGATTGCGCTGATGCCGATCGTGGAGGCCGACCTGCGCTCCGCCCTGCGCGTGCAGGCCTTCGAGACGAGCGTCGGTGAGCCGAGAGAGATTGTGGTGGCCGGCTATGAACCGATTCCGCAGGGCTGAAGCCCCGCGCCACGGATCGAACGGGGTGCCGCACGATCTCGTTGCTGCCATCGACCGCGTGCGGTCGCGGCTGGGCCGCCTTGCCTCGACGATCCTGTTCTTCGAGACCCTCGGGTCCACGAACGATGAGGCCGCCGCTCGCAGCGCGAGCGCACAGCCCCAAGCGCACAGCCCCCAACTCCTGCACAGCGCGACCCTTCGAGAGCCTCAGGGTCGTCCCGAGCGTCGCCGAGGGACGAAGGCTTCAGCTGAGCGTCGTGAAGGCCTCGTCGTCGTCGCCGCCGAGCAGACGTCGGGCCGTGGCCGGCGCGGCCACACGTGGTTTTCCCCGGCCGGCTCCGGCCTGTATGTGTCGGTGGTGCTCGCACCGGCGACCACGCGGAGCGATCCCGCGCGCGCGACCGCGCTCCTCACGCTGGCCGCGGGAGTGGCGCTGGCTGAAGGCGTCGAGCAGGCGACCGGGCTCCGCGTCGACCTCAAGTGGCCGAACGATCTCCAGGTGTCGCGGCGCAAGCTCGCCGGCATTCTCGCCGAATCGTCCGGCACCGGCGGTACTTCCGACACCGTCGTCGTCGGCTACGGGATTAACGTGCTGGCGACGGCGTTTCCGCCGGAGCTCGGCGACCGGGCGACATCGCTCGAGTCCGAGCTCGGCCGCGCGATCGATCACTATCACCTTCTCGCCGAAACGCTGGCGGCACTCTCGCGGCGATACGAGGATCTGCTCGCCGGCCGGTTCGATGCTATTCTCGACGCGTGGCGCCGCCTCGCGCCCGCCGCGTCCGGCGCGCGCGTCGCGTGGACGACGAACGCGGGGACCGCATCCGGCGTGACGGCCGGCATCGACGACCTCGGCGCGTTGCTCGTACGGGTGGGGGGCGGGGTCGAGCGAATCGTCTCAGGAGAGGTGATCTGGCTGTGACGCCGCTCCTCTGTGTCCTTCGTACCCTTTGTGGCCTTGGCATCGAACGTTCTTTATGCTGCTAGCCATTGACGTCGGCAACACCAACATCGTGCTCGGCGTCTTCGACGGCGCCACGCTCGTCCAGAGCTGGCGGCTGCAGACGCTGCGCGAGCGCACGTCCGACGAGCTCGGGCTGCTGGTCGACGGGCTGTTCGCGCACAGCCGGATCGAGCGCGTGCAGATCCGTGGCGTCATCCTCGGTTCGGTCGTGCCGCCGCTCACCGGGACGCTTCGCGCGATGGTGCAGCGCTACTTCGGCGTCGCCGCGCTGGTCGTCGAGCCTGGCGTCAACACCGACATGCCGATCCTCTACGAGAACCCGTCCGAGGTCGGCGCCGACCGCATCGTCAACGCGGTGGCGGCATACGAGAAATTCGGGAAGGGGATTGGCAAGCCGCTCATCGTCGTCGATTTCGGCACGGCGACGACGCTGGATGCGATTACCGCGAAAGGCGAATATCTGGGCGGCGCGATTTGCCCCGGCGTGCAGATTTCCGCCGACGCGCTGTTTCAGCGCGCGGCGCGCCTGCCGCGCATCGACGTCCGCAAGCCGGCGCGCGTCGTCGGGCGCACGACGGTCGGCGCGATGGAGTCGGGGCTGTTCTGGGGATACGTGGGGATGGTCGAAGGGCTGGTGCGGCGCATGAGCGACGAGCTCGGCGGCAATGCCGTGTGCGTCGCCACCGGCGGACTCGCCCCCGTGATTGCGCCGGAGACCAGCCTCATCCAGCACGTTGACGCCGACCTGACGCTCCACGGCTTGAGAATCGTGTGGGAACGCAACCAGTAGACGAGTACTGCCGGGCGATTGAAACCTACCTGTGTCAGAAGAACGATGGCCACCTGATCCGGGTGGTCGGTCCTTCCTTCGAGGTCGTGTCCGGCTGGGCGACGCACGGCGTGCCGCTCAAGATCGCGTACGCGGGCATGGACCGGTACTTCGAGCGCTACTACCGCAAAGGCCCGCGTCGCCGGCCGGTGAAGATCGATTTCTGTGATGCCGACGTGCTGGACGTCTTCGACGAGTGGCGGCGAGCGACCGGCGTGCAGTCGTCGGCGATCGGCGGAGCGCGAGCCTTTCAGGCGAGCGACGACGGCTCGGCTGAAAGCCTCGCCCTCCGAACGCACCAGCTGTCGTTGCCTGCGCACCTTTCGCGGGTCGTCCTGCGCCTGACGTCGGCGCGCGCGGGCGGATCGCTCGGCGACGCGTTCGACGCCTTGATCGATCGCGTGGCCGCGGAACTCGACGCGGCGCGCGCGAAAGCGGGCGGGCTGCGCGGAGACGCGCGTCAGGCGCTGCTCGATCGCCTGTCGGCCCTCGACGCGGAGCTCATGCAACAGGCGAGAGACGCCCTGGGCGACATGGCGCGCGCGGCGCTGATACGGGACGCCGAAGCGGAACTGGCGGGGTTTCGCGCCGGGATGGCGGCCGAGGCGTTCGCGCGTGCGCGCGACGCGGCGATGGATCGCCTCGTGCGCGAACGCGTCAAGCTGCCCACGATCACCTTCGCTTGACGCCATGGTGAAGCCCGGCGACGTCCTCACGCTCACGATCGAAAAGCCCGCGGCCGGCGGCGCGATGATCGCGCGTCACGAGAGGCGCGTCGTGCTGGTGACCGGCGCGATTCCCGGCGAGCGCGTGCGCGCGCGGCTGGTGCGAGTAGCGAAAGGCGTCGCGCACGCGGAGACGGTCGCGATCGACGAGCCATCGCCCGACCGGCGCACGCCGTCCGGCGATCCGCTCTGCGGCGGCTGCCTCTACGCCCACATCGCGTATCCGCGCCAGCTCGCAATCAAGAGTCAGGTGATCGCCGACGCGTTCACGCGCATCGGGCGGCTCGAGCTACCTCCCGTGACCGTCGCCGGTTCACCAGAGGACGGGTACCGCATGCGGGCGCGGCTGCACGTGCGCGGGTCGCGTCTTGGTTTCTTTCGCGAGGGCACTCACGACCTCTGCGACGCGCACCAGACACGGCAATTGCTTCCCGCGACGCTGGACGCGCTGGAGCGGCTGATGGCGGCCATCCGTTCGATCGGCGCGGACGCGGTTCGCGAGATCGAGCTGTCGGAAAACGTCGACGCGAGCGAGCGGGTCGCGCACCTCGACACCATCGAGCCGCTCGATCCGCGTCTCGTCGACAAGCTCGTGTCCGTGGACGGGCTGACGCCGGGTCCTTACGTGACCGACACGCTCATGATTGGCGACTCGTCACTCAAGCTGCGGCGGCACGGGCTCGCGTTTTTCCAGGGCAACCGTTTCCTGCTCCGCGACCTCGTCGCCCACGTGACCGAACGTGTGCCGATTGGCGGCTCGCTCGCCGATCTCTACGCGGGCGTCGGGTTGTTCTCGGTCGCGGCGGCCGTGACGCGCGCCGCGTCGGTGATGGCGGTCGAGGGCGACCCATACGCCGCCGACGACCTGCACGCGAACGGCGTGGCCAACGGGGCGAAACTCTATACCGTGAAAGGCGCGGTCGAGGGCTTCACGGCCGGCGCGTTCCGCATGCTCGCACGCACGGTGACGGGACCGATCGTCGAGACGGTGATCGTCGACCCGCCGAGGACCGGGATGTCGCGCGAAGCGCTCGACGCCGTCCTCGGCACGCAGGCGCCTCGCCTTGTCTACGTGTCGTGCGATGTCGCCACCCTCGCCCGCGACGCCCGCCGGATCGTCGACGCGGGTTACACGATCGAACGGGCTGACGCGTTCGATATGTTTCCGAACACGCCGCATGTAGAAACAGTGGTCGTGTTCGTGAAATCTTGAGATCCCGGCAACGAGTGTCTGAAGTCTCGCTTCGGCCCGGCGCCATCTTGCGCAGGTCGCAGAAGTTATCGACTAGCGGCCGCCCGATCGCGCCCGCGCCCGCGCCAGCGCCTGGTCGAGGGCCGGCATGAGATCGCTCTGCGCGAGGGCTGACTCGAGCATCTGGAGCGTGCGTCTCACCCGCGTAAGCTCGACGCTCGCCTCTTGGACTCGCAACAACGTGACGACATCCTCGACGTCCTTGGGTCGACCTGCCAGGACTTTCATCACGATCAGATCGGACACGTCGACCACGGGCACATCGACGCCGTCGAGGAGGTGGCGGCCCACGCGAGCGAAGAATTCATCTTCGAGGCCTGGACCCGACAAGACCACGTCGACGGGGAGGCCCGTCCCTTCATGGACAAACGGCAGCACACGACTGTGCTCGATGAAGGCCGGGTCGTCGAAGCGCAGCCGAAACCCGCGTTGCTCGAGCGCTTCAGCCAACGCCGCGTTCGGCAGCCGCGCCGGCACGCGCGCGGTGACATCCACGTCGCCAGTGAGGCGCGCCACGCCGTACACGATGGCCGCTTGCGCCCCAAAGAGGAACCACTCC
>Ga0315281_10009732_pt1 | contig 13308 bp, 12 predicted proteins | sample YL17G07_0_MG_FD_204540 | JGI IMG/M metagenome (GOLD analysis project Ga0315281, IMG submission 204540) | Sediment microbial communities from Yellowstone Lake, YNP, Wyoming, USA - YL17G07_0 | ecosystem: Environmental > Aquatic > Freshwater > Lake > Sediment | place: USA: Wyoming | collected... | reverse complement strand
AACTCCACACTAAAACTTCTCTGATTTCTCATAACAGGGTCCTTTCTCCTCTCGGGATTATACTCCGACCCTGCCTAAACCTTCCTAACCCATTGTGTCCAGTTTCAGGGGTTCACTCCAAAACATTACCGGGCGGTGGTGTGGTAGAGGTGGAAGCTAACTGCAATTGTGAGAGAAAAGGAGAAGCCCCGACACCAGCCGGGCCTCCCGTTCTTACTATCCAGATCTCATTCTACGTTTGCGGAAACTGTGACTCTACTACTTGTATCTCCGTATGCTCGCACATATATCTAACTAATCTATTTGCCGCAACAGGCAAATACCATCCCAGCGTTATGAGGGAGAAAAGCGCTGTCTTGATAAACCAAGCCAATATATCTCGACTTCTTGCTTTATACGCTACCCGTACTGTCCTCTCTTGTCTGGTCATCTGCTACCCCCTTAATCTGAAATGCAGTTCTGGCATTGAAGTGCAGGCTAAATGCGTGCTTTGTCATTGCCTGCAACAAAGGTCTGCCCCCGGCTGGAGCAGAGCAAACCGCCACTTGCTAGGTAGGGAAGTTCCTGGCGGAGTAATTATGGGACACCTACTGGTAGTCAAGCCAACAGATGACTCCTGGGCAGGTGTGCGTGAACTGGGGGCCGACGGAGCCATCTAAGCGCAGTCAAAGCTAGATGCCGTAGATCTAGTAACATAAAGAACGACACCGCTGTTGATGGATTCTTACGCCCCTCTAGAACGTTGATAGCTCTTCCTACCCTTGAATTTTGTGAATTAAGCATGATCATGCTGAGATGAGATGCCTGCGCGACAATATCTTAACTTGAGATTACTCTTGCCTGTCAACAGTTTTTTCCACGAAGTTATCCACAGAGTTTCCACAGTTTCCACGCCATTATGTCAACCCTGAATTCGGTGACTTTCGCATTTGTGGGGAATCAAATACTGGTGGATTTGAGATTGAGCAAGAAGTCTTATACAAGCGGTCTTCGAGCGCCTTCAGAAAGCATGGCTAATCCTTGAGCTTATGGTGACAACCTCTGAATCGTGACCCCACGGCCAGCCTCGCGTTTTAGGTCTAGCTCTTGCTTCGACTTCAACAAGATCATGTATCTTTTTGCCTCCAATGGCTTCCAGGCTTGACAGTACTGGCACAAAGCCCCGCGCCCGACTTCACATTGCCGACAGCTCATCTGCGATGGTATCCATCCACTGTCAAACAATCGGAAGCATCTAGTCCCGAAAGCTATCCTCAACCGGAATGGGCTTGAAGTCATTAACGAATGCCTGGAATCGCTTAAGAAGACAACACACCCAGACCATGATAGGGAGCATCTGTTAGAGTAGCAGCCCCCAAACCTCGCCTGAGGGGGCTTAATGATCTGCCTTCCAATCGCTTGCTTCAACTGGCCCATTTGCGGTGGCCGCTCAGGGAGAATATGGTGGGAAATTGTGCAGAGATTCACTAGCTTAATCGCCTTGGATGATGAAGGGAGCAATGGCATTGAAGCAATTGAGCTGTGGATATCTTCGAGAACGATGTTCTAATTGAAGCTAGCTGATCCCCAGCAACTTGGTCACTTTCTAGGACAGCATGGAGTGCTAAAGGACTGCGTTATGGTAAACCGATCAGTATCTTAGGAGACAAATGGGGCGACTGCGAGAAGATTTTGTGGTCAGCTTGCCAAATGTGGCAAGGAGGGCCGAATAGCATAGCATTTCGGTCCCGACTAGGGCAGCATACGTGTGCGAGCGCCATAGAATCAAGGGCTTTGGCCAGCTTAGCGAGGAGGGAGGCGCATCCTGTGATGCGGCCAGACGCGCTATGGTCCAGCGAACTCGGGCAGGATGGACGTCACGGTCTGTTCATCCGGTGCAAGGATGATCAAGACATCGTTGCCTTGCTTGCTTAAGTAGACGCTCTGCCCTGGGGCATTCCACCACCTCTTATCTTGCGTGTTCAGGCGAACCGGCCAGGAGTCTTTGCTCTTGTTATGGACAAAATCAAGGTAGGCATCGAAGAATTCCTGGGCATCCTGGGGCGTATCCCATGTGGAGCGCAGAACCAGCAGATCTCGTTGGTTAGCATCTTCATAGAAGACGTAGCGGTCGCCGCCCCACCCTTCAGACGCTTTGGTGGCAGTTGCGCTGTCCACGAACGCCTCCAGATAAATCCTGGTGTATAGTTCGCCCAGTACGCTGCTATCAAGCTCAGACCATCCATCACCAAGCGATCCCTTGAGGTCTGGGATAGCCACCTCACGAGGCTGCTCGTTAGCCAGATACTTTTCAGGATGCAATATCTGCTCTGTGGACTTGGGGAGTTCGGTGTATAGCTGGTTGACGGCTTGCCATCCGCCCTGCAGAAGAATGGACATCAAGAAGTCTCTCCCTTGCAAATAGGGGAATAGTAGCGTCTCTTGTATGACCGGAGGGGCGGCATCAAACGCTGTGTTGTTTCCCTCTGTGCTTTGGGCAAGCTCCTTGAGCCCGGTGGGACCCAGGTACCGGTATGCATAGAGCATCATGACGAGTGTGGCATCGCCTTCCACTACTGATTGGGCAGCTAAAGCGAGGTCGGAGTTATTTTTGTCGTGCAAAGGAAGAGATTGGAGGTTAAAACTCTGATTCTCGAGCATGTGGTCATACTCATGGGCAAAGGTGACCTTTTCTGCAGCATCGATCTGGCTTAGATTTCCCAGCACGACCATCTCGTTCGTTTTGTAATCGTAGAACCCGATCACCTGCTCCTCACTAAGTTCCAGCATATGAGTTGGGAGATCGTAGTCTGCGGGCAACAGATCGAGCATGGCCAATTCTGCCTCCTCCACCCTCAACTCCTCTGCGGAGTTGTTCTCGGCGAAATCTTGGTCCAGGTATGCTTTGAGTTCTTGCTTGGTTAGAAATTGGGGCTCAACCTCCGCCTTTGCAGACAAGCCCCGGATTGCGGATACATCGGCTTCGATTTGATTCAGGATTACCTCTGCTGACTGGGTTGGCGTCGGTGAGGGTGTGGGCGCCGGCGTTGGGGTCAACGTTGGCGCTTCTTTCCCGGCGCAACCGACGGCACTGATGACAAGCGCTATCATCAGCAATGGTGTAAGGAAGACTACTAACTTCTTCATGGTGCTGGCATCTCCAGTTATGTGGATTATAATCTACCCAGTGAGTCGAAGCAAGGTAACTAGCAGAACTCATTGATCTCCAAGGACAGCGTGAAGAGCTACCGGGCGTTTTTGGGTAGCTTCTACCGAGGTTTACGCAGCATCAATAATTTTGGAAGTTGCACATAAGCGCTCAATGTTCCCCAGGCTTGCCCATATGATAGTCGCCGTCATTCGCTTGTCCCCCCGGCTACTGCCTGCCTCTCCAAGTCACCCTCAAGACACGTTACAGCCTTGGGAGGCGCACCCGGCCGCTTCCAGGCCCAATACTGGAAGAGAAGCTGCGCTTCGTGAGCGCCGCCCTCATTTGGCTGGAAATGAGGACACTAAGCCACATCACCTGCCCGTCTGGCAGCTTTACCGGTAAATGTTGAGTGCGCGCCCCAAGCATGTTGTCCTAATGAATTGCATTAGCTGCCGGGGCATAGGAGGAAATCATCGCCATTATCGGTGTCAAACCTAAGAATACGATTACATCCACAGCCAAATAGCCAATTACAGCTGCCTTGATCAGGCGACGCTGTAGAGCTGAACGTCTTTTTGACGCGGAGTCCCATATTCTCTTTATGGCGAGACCAACTGCTAGGCATACCGCGCCCACAGCAGGATAGAAGTAGTAAATGTAGGTTAGTCTGTCTGTTAGAATCACCAGTGGTATCCACAGCAAGTAAATGGCAGCGAACCATAGTAGGACAAACAGGGAGATGTCGGTCTTCCTCTTTATAAACTCATACAACATGTAGCCCATGGAGGGGATAATAAGGATCCAAATAGTGGGACTGATGACCTGTCTGAAGCTTGTCTGCTCTTTAAAGCTAACTCCTTTGGGACTCAAAATCCATTGCCAGGGATATGAAACGTAGTTAGCTACATCGGACGTCACCTTGGCAAATGTGTTGCTCTTGCTGGCCTCTAACATTTGCCATACTCTAGTGGTAGGGCTCATCCAGTGGCCAGTGGCCGCAAAATCTGTAACAGGCAAAAGGACTAAGAACGCTACGGCTACGACGAAGAGAAACAATGCGATATTTCGCAGAGGCTGTTTCCTTTTTCGGATTACCCAATGGGCCAGGATAAGAAATATTCCCAGAAGGCCAGTCAACTTGCACAAAGCGCTCAGAGCAAGCGATATGCCGGAAAACACGTACCTATCGTTCAGGTAGAACAGAAAAGCCAGGAGCATGAAGGTCAGACAGAAGACATCCAGCATGGCTATGCCGGACATGACGAAGGTCAAACTCTCAAAGACTAACAGGAAGGATGCTAACAGAGCCACCCACTTGCCGGCTAGGCGACGACAAATCAAGTAGAAAATTACGAGTGAGGCAATGCTGAAAACCACCGATGGCATTCGCCATCCCCACGGGTTGTCACCAAAGGTAAGTATTCCGGAGGCTATGAATAATTTACCGAGTGAGGGATGTTCCGGATACAGGATAGCCCCTTGATGTATAATAGACCGCGCTTCCGGAACGTAGTAGTGCTCATCGAAGACCGGGATGTTTGCATACGGAACCACGACCAGGTGCAGCAGCAATGCAAGCAACACCAGGGAGAAGATTAGCTGATTTTCCCTAATCCTGAACCAGCTAACTAGCCCGGTTAGCGAGAAACGGGAGGTTGCTGACCTGCTAATCCGGGCATCTTCTTGGCGGTCCCTCTCCAGGGGACTGGGGATGGCTCCCATGTCGTCCTGGGTGTCAGGAATCTTACTAACAATAGGGAGCCTAGTCCCGCACTTGCCGCAACGATACCTTTGTTTGGGGTCTATGACGCCAGGGATGGTATTCCTGGCACCGCATTTCGGGCATATGATTATGTTCAAGGACTACCCTAGTCACACTCGTTTTTACATCGCACGGGATCTTTTGAACCCTAACGCCGTTCACAAAATGTACCTGAGAATGCCGGAAAAGTCAAGGGATTACTGTGCGGTGGTAGTGTATCATTTTGAACTGAAATTATGCAGTGAGCCATTTTCATTGCAGGCACTGTTGATCTTGGACTGATTAGATTTAACTATTCCATAGGCGAATCAATGGAATGGGCATTGCCCAAGTGGGTTAGTGGTGACGAGATATATGACATACTTGAGAACTTGTCAGATAAGAAGAGCTATGGGGATGTATATGCAACTCTGTGAGAACCGGGCTGATTATTTGGTGTCAGGGGGATTGTCAGCCAGTTTCACAATCTCCTCTATAGTCTAAATATGGTTAGTTAATCCTGCTGCCATTGCTGGCGTTGTTGGATAAAGATTAGCCAGCGTCTTATGAGGTCGAACGAAGTTGTAGTGCATGAAATAGAGTGCAAGAGCAAGCACATCTCTAGCTTCTTTGAAAAGGCGTTGGTTAATCTGGTGAATCGCCTCATGCACATTCGCATAGTAAGGTTTTGACGCTCCACACAGCTCGTAGAGGTAGCTTGAGTATTGGGATTGCCCTGTACTATATGTTTCTCTGCTCCTAAACATTTGGCAGGACTGTACCTCCTCTCGCTTTCAGGTTCTTGCTCATATATCTTTACTAGCTGTGCATAGTCTATATCACGCCCGAAGGTGTGTTCTACGGCCCCTAGGTAAATCCTGTGACCAACTGTAGTAGGTTGCGCCCGATTAGCAAGCCTATCCTTCAAGTCTGATAGAAACTCATGGGCGCAATCATCATCCCAAAATACTCCCACAATTATCCGGAAATTATCTGCCAACTATCTGCTTGTCTCTATCATACCTGCAGACCGATTTGAAGCGCTCCTCGTGCATATAGCGTGGTCAAAAGGATGTCTTTTTATCCTTTTCATTGTCTAAGTAAGGAGGGCCATCAGCCGAGGATTGCCTAGCAAATTGGGTTGCCTTAAATGTGGCGTTGTTAACCCTGTATCGAGTCCGCCACACACCTCGAAAAGGAGGCTAACATGGTGAGCCAGGCAGTTGCAGCAGAGGCAAAAATTCAATCAGCGGGCCTGGAAGAGCGCAAACTTGCAAAGGTCAATGAGCCATTGGAGTTGGCGATTTCCGTAGTTATCTGCGCGAAAAACGCTGCGGGAACCATAGGGCAATGTCTGGATTCAGTTAGGAGGAACGAACCCTCAGAGATAGTGGTGGTTGATGGTGGCTCTGTGGACGGCACTGTACAAATTGCGCGAAAATATACGGATAGAATTTACGATGACAAAGGGAACGGCCTTGCCTATGCCCGCCACCTAGGCGCAGAGCACGCGTCAGGAAGCCACGTATTCTATGTCGATTCCGATGTCATTCTGCCTGAAGGTTGCCTACAAACAATGATGGACGAAATGAAGACAAGAGGTTACTGCGGAATCCATGCCCAAGTTATCGGCTTTAAAGAGGAAAGCTACTGGGCATGGGCGGAAGGCCAGCACTTCAGAGCGAGATTTAACAAAGAGGGAGAGGCAAAGTCAATTGGCACCATAGCATGTATTTACAGGAGGGATACCATCCTGAAATATGGGTTCGACCCATTTTTTGTAAATGCCGCTGAGGATGCTGACCTGTGTTATAGAGTGAGGAGGAACGGCCTCAGACTTGGTAAGTCATCAGCTTTCATCTATCATCAACATAGGGCTACTTTGAGCAGTTTCATCAAGCAACGGGTAAGTTACGGTAGAGGCAATGCCCGCTTCTTCTGGAAACACAAGGCTGCGATTGCCTTGATGGGCCCTACCTTGATGATCCCCTTTGGTATCCTTATGTGTGTCAGGAGTAGGAGCCTCAGGATATTCCCTTATTATCTTGTGTGGTCCGTTGCTGGGACTTATGGTATGCTGAGAGAACTGGGAACATTGATGTTCGGAAGACTAAGATCGAGTATGCTAAGGCAACCTAGTGCCGAATATGCCAAAGGAAGGCCCTAAAGACAGCGGAGAGGGTCCCGAGCGGGTGCGCCAGAAAGGGCTTGAAACTCGATAAGGGTACCCATACGCAGAGGAAGTAGGCGAGGAAGACACCCATGTATTTGATGTCGGCATTCTTTCTCATGAAAAGGATGTTGTTTCTCAGAAAATAATACAATTTGAAAGTATCTATGTAGGATGGTGGCGATTTGTGCCAGATCTTTGAACTGAGGACGCAGCAGACTTTATACCCCGCCCTCTTGATACGAACGCACCAGTCGGTCTCTTCCCAGTAAGCGAAATATTCCTGGTCCAACATACCGATTTGTTCAACCACCCGCCTCGGCACCAGCATGCAGGAACCTTCTATACTGTCCGCTTGACGAATGCCGCTTTTCTCATCGTTCGGTGCGCTTGACCTAATAGGAACGTTGGTGCCTCTCCACCAACTTATTCTCATGCCGGAGCCGTTGCCTCTGACTACGCTGGGCTTGTAGTAATTGTAGACCAAGGGCCCCAGCAGGCCGATTTGGTGGTCGTTTTCTGCGGCTTTGACTAGCTCAGTCAGGGAATCCCGGTCAACGGTAACATCGTTGTTAAGGAGCAAGAGATAGGCGGGGCTGAAGTTAGCAAGAGCGTATCTCATCCCTATGTTATTTCCTTCGGCAAACCCGTAGTTCCTATCATTTGCGATAATATGAACATAATCGCCGAAGCTCTCCCTCAGCGTCTTGACATCGTCCCCCCTCGAGCCATTGTCAACAAGTATTACACGGTAATTGGGATAGGTAACCTTCTTGAGTGACTCCAGGCACTCCACGGTGTCGTTGAGGCCGTTCCAGTTAAGGATGATGATAGAGACTTCAGGATTCATCGCTTTCATCTCAATTGGGGCTGCTCCATAATGAGTCTTGTGAATGTCAGAATAAAGAGTTAAGAAACCACATTTTAGATCACTTGGTCGCTATTACTATTAAACCTTCTCTAAATGACTTAAACACTCTTAGAAAGCTGGCCTGGAGGAGTAAGTTAATTATGTGGACTGGATGTGGAACAGGGAAATGATAATCGAAGTAACCAGCCCTGACGATAACAAATCCATTGGTAGTGAAGAGATATGTTAGCTCTTTCAATGTGTACTCAAAATGGTGCCTCCAGTGCAAGGGTGTGCTATAGAATTGTACAAGACCACCCTCTGGGTTTGCTCTCCTTCTCAGTAGTAGCGAAGTAATTTTACTCAAACCAAGTACATTAGGTGTGGTACAAATTAAGAACCCGCCCGGTCTCAAGGTTCTCCCAATTTCCTTTATCGCGTGTTCAGGGCTCTGAACAAAATGTTCTATCACTTCGGTCAGGATTATAACATCGAACATGGAATCTTCAAAAGGAAGGCAATCCTTATCCACGTCTGCATAGACGACATGACCTAGGGGCACGATTTCCTTCAATTCGGTGTCTGTAGATTTCGGATAGTGGGAGGTATGATTTATCATCCACACATTGCAGCCGCATTGGGTCAGTATCGATGCCATATGGCCAGGAAAGGCACCAACATCTAGGACTGACATTCCTCTTTTGAAGTCAATAGAGCGGAGTGTATGCAAATATCGAGTTTTGTGACTTCTGAAGTACTCAGAGTCGACCTTGTCTTCCAGATAATCGGCGGCTGCCTGGAATTCCTTTTCAGTAATTACGCTTGTCATTCTACGTTGCCCCTAAGCTAAAGGTGTTCGCTTTGGCATCTTACTTTTAGCCGCCATTCCAAGCACCCAGCTTTTGTACACTCGTCTTCTTTTCTTGATTACTTGTACCAAACATTAAGATTGTTGATCTCACCACACGCTTGTTACCGACTTCAGCGCACAGATCACACTAGTGGACCAAAATCCTTGTAGAACAGTCGGCTCTTTTGCGCAGCTCATTGATGCTTGCCTCGTTGGTGAAATCAAACCACTTCACACTGTGAGGTGCACGATCGCTATTGCCCGTTTGCCTCACACCTCTTCACGCAAATGTGTCCTGTCACATATTCGAGATATGACGATCCAGCTCGCTTATTATTACCTCCCAATCAAATAACTTCTCACATCTAGATCTTGCTGCGGTAGCCAACATGTTCCTCAAGGGTTCATTCCCCATCAGTTTGTCTAAACACGCTGTTAGTTGATCCACACTGCCAGTATCGAATATTATGCCTGCATTACCGTAATCTAGGATATATCTCGCTGCCCCTACGTCCGATGAGATTATTGCACAATTGCAGTACATTGCCTCCACTAATGCAATGCCAAAACTCTCTCTCCAAGGAATTGGCTTTGCCTGAGGTTTTGAATAATCTACATCTATGAAACTGTAGCCCTCTCCCCTGGAGGGGAAGCAGAATATGGACGCGCTTTGGTATTTGTGTACGAGGTCTCTTCCGTACAAAGGCCCTGTGAGAACAATCCTGTGCTTTAGATCCCTGGAAATCAAATGCTCCATCTCAGTTCGAAATGTGGGGATCATCTCTCCAACCAGTTCCACCTTCCAATCTGGATATTTGTCTTTTAACCTTGAGAAGGCTCGAACCAGCAAGTCTGGACCTTTTGTGCGCTCGACTCTGCCCACGAAGAGGATTGTTTTCCCCTTATCCACTTGTGCAGATCGACTCATTTCATCGAACCATCGCTGGTTTATTCCGTTAGGAAGCACAACTAGCTTGCGCTCCAACCATGGATGTATATCAAGAACCCTCTGCTTTGCCTCAGGTGACTCGATGATCAGCAGGTCCGCGCTAAGGGCAAGAAACCGAAATGCTAGCTCATCAATGATACGACTCAACATTCTTTGTGCCATGCTGGGTTTGTGAGTCCTATTATGATACAGCTTCCCGTCTGAATCCATCTTAACGATATAGCGGCTCTTGGCATTCAATAGCTTAAGAACGACTGATAATCCCGCAGTTCTGAGACTCGCAAAATAAAGAATGGTGCAGCCAATGTTGGTTCTATTCTTGAAGACGTACCACATTAATGGAATATCAAAAAAATGGAGCAGTCCGCCATGTTTTCGAAGCTTAACGAGCTGTACATCGTCCAGGGCATTGAGATCCTTGTTTCGCTCGTCTTCGTAGCTCAATATCCTTACGTTATAGCCGATTCTGGATAGGTTGAGTGGTATTTGCCCCGGGTCTTTCAAGATATGTGTTCTCGAGAAAGGCGGAAACCACAGAACAACATTTCGAATGGGATTGGCGATGAGCTTCTCGTCGTGAACTTTATACACCTAGATATCACCTCGCTGATTTCTAGGTCATTTCTGCATAATCTCGTGGAAGTAATCCCAAGGAGCAATCCTCAGGGCTTCCCGTTCGCCCCTATCTTAGGATAGAAAGACCATGGATGATTTAGGCAGTCTGAGTTACACATCATGTACGCCGCCATTTGAACATAGCCAATAGAAGTGGATTCCACATCAGATGCCTGTAGGCGAGAATCTCAAATCCGTTTACTTTTCCAAAACAGTCAAAAAGTCTTCGTTCATACTCCTGGGCAGACTTATCAATGTCCTCTCTGGAGGGGTTGTACTTGACGTCTTCGTATTTTGTCTTAATCCTGTCATCCGTCATCAACCCCTTTTCCTGCAAGACCTCTACGTAGATCTTTTCCAGGATTCTCGTTACCATCTTCGCTTCATACTCTCGTTTTACCTTCGCGTAACCCGCTAGGCCCATTTCTCTGGCCTTGTCTTGATTTCTGAGCAAAATGGTAAGAGCCTCAGCAAATGTTTTGGGATAGTTGGCAACGAAACCCGTCTTACCATTATCTACCAACTCTATTTGAGCATTGTCCTTCAAGGGTGTGGAGTTGACAACCACGGGTTTACGACAGGCCATTGCCTCGGCAATCGTACACCCAAACGACTCGCCCATTCTTGACGAGTGGGCTAAGACATCGATGAGCTTATAAAAGTCCGATACTTTTTGGGGGTCGCTGGTAGTCTCCATGAAGACGAAATTGCTGGCCAGGCCGCGCCTCCGTATCTCACTGATCTTTGCTTCCGGTATGCCCATGACGACGTATTTCACATTCGGAATCTCCTTCCTCAAGTGCGTCATCATATTAATGCAGAGATTGCTCCATTTTGCCATGTCAGGCCTGCCTATCCTGCCAATCACACCATCAGTGGGGGCGATCCCCATTTCTTGCCTTAATTGTCTCCGTTTATCCTCTGAAAAGTCACAGCTTTCGAATTCTGCCATGTCGACCGGATTGTAGACGACATTTACCTTGCGCCGGAATTGATTATCATCCATTTTGGCCCATTTGCGATATCTCAGGGCACACATTTTGCTTACCATAAGATGACGATCAATCAACTTTCCAGCTTCACCACGATCAACCCTGCCGAAAACATTTGTTTCGACTATAGCCGGGACCCTGGCTTCTTGAGCAGCCATTATGGCCAAAGGTTCATGGGCTCCAGCCCTATGGACATGTAAGATGTGGATGTTCTTGCCTATCATGAGGTCAATTAATCGTTTCTTATCACTGTCAATTACATAGACTTCGAGACCCATGTCCTTCAGCATCCTCTCCCTCTCACCACCTCGATGTATTGCACAAATATAAACGTTGAACAGGTCTTTATTGAGATACTTAGCAAATATCTGTAACGTTTTCTCGGTGCCACCGAGGCCGAGTTGATTGCACACTTGCAGAACATTGATCTTATCCATAGTGGAATCTAGGTCTTCCTTGTGAGTATGAAGAGAGTGGGCACAAAAAAGAATTCAACGAATGGAAATCTAAATGGGCCTCTACTGATTTCAAGTATTCGATAACGTTTCGAAAAACATAGCCAGTTACGGACTTCCCTGATCGAAACGATATATGTAACATCGGAATCCATAACGTATTCCGTATTAAGACATTTTGGCTCTGAAACAAGGTTGAAGTCATGAGCCTTCCCGTTGAAATACAGGTTTATTTGCCTGAGTAGCTGCCTAGAGGCATACATAGTACGCTTAAGAACATAGACTGTAATATCCAGAGGTAGAAGAATTTTGCGTTTGTATGTTGACTGGTCGATTCCCCCCAGAGAGAAGGTAATGGAGGGGGGATGTGCCGAAGGCGAATCATATGCTGGTGAAACGAAGATCATGATCCCGTCGACCTTCAATACCCTATCCATTTCTTCGAGGGTCCTGCGTACTTCGACGAAGTGCTCCAGACTGTATAGAGACAAGATTACATCAAATGTCTCGTCATGGAACGGCATGTTGGCGATGTCTCCCTGCACCATGTTGAATGAAGCATTCAAGTATTCCTTTCCCATTAATAATGCGATACGGGATACGTCGATTCCATAGTATTGCGCAAATCGTGAAATATCACGCCCGACTTCGGCTGTGCCACATCCAACGTCTAACACCATCGCCCCTTTAGGAATATACTCCAGAGCTTTGCGGTGGTACTCGTGAGCCTCGTCGGAATAGTTAATATTTGCAGCCCTGGCTGATTGAAAGTAGCCTTCATGCTTGTTCCAGAACTCCACCATTTTGCTCTTCAATCTGCGCTTCCTCAAACCAATTCTCCTCCATAGGATCAAATGACACATAGTCATTTACAAGGTGACCAAGCTAGTCTTCTCTGAAGTAGTCATCATCAATATGCAACGTATCATCATTTCTTGCCAAGATTATGATTTCTTGAGAGAACAGATCCGGGTTGATTCTCGCTAATAGCCCTGAGATTCTGAACACTATGTCAAGAAAAATATAAGGAATGTTTCTTAAGCCCCTGGAGCGGTGTGGGAAGCACAAATCTGTAACACCCAAGGATTTCTCGATCTGGAAGCCACATGACTTAAGTTGTCTCAGCATCAACCAGAATGTATATTGATTCACATGTGTCCAAGATCCAAACGCGTTGCTGAGACGGTAGTACTTGGGTAAGAAAGAGAGCAGTATTCCATTCATGAACCACCCAGCATTGGGAACAGAAACAAGCAGTCTTCCATGATTTTTCAATAACTTGCGAACAGTTAATAAGGCTCTTTTGGGCGCAAAAATATGTTCAATTACGTCACCCATAACTATGAGGTCATAGTCATTCCCCAAGGACATCAATTCATCTTCGTGATTCAAATCCCCTGTATAGATTTGCAGGCCTCTTCTTCTTGCGAAATCAGAGGCTACCTCGCTAACATCATATCCGGCAGCATTTGTCCACCCCGATTGCTTGAGATCCCATAGGAAGTCCCCGACTCCTGATCCAATGTCTAGAATCTTCATATCCTTACTATCTCCAT
>Ga0315281_10009731_pt1 | contig 13310 bp, 12 predicted proteins | sample YL17G07_0_MG_FD_204540 | JGI IMG/M metagenome (GOLD analysis project Ga0315281, IMG submission 204540) | Sediment microbial communities from Yellowstone Lake, YNP, Wyoming, USA - YL17G07_0 | ecosystem: Environmental > Aquatic > Freshwater > Lake > Sediment | place: USA: Wyoming | collected... | reverse complement strand
GCATCCGGGCGCGGGACTACACGCCGAAGCCGGAGCCCCTCGCCTGCACCTACTGCCCGTACCGGGAGATCTGTCCCGCGAGCGCCGCCCGTTGATGGAGCGTGGATGGAGCCCGGTGACTCGCCTTGCCGGCATCCGGGCGATCACCCTGGACTTCGGGAACACGCTCGTCCCGGTCGGGCGAGCGGCGCTGCGATCCGTCGTCGAGCGGACGGCGGCCGACGCGACCCGACAGCTCGACCTCGGCGACACCCCGTCCTTTCTGGCGGCCTGGGACGAGGAGCGCGACCGCCAGTTCCGGGAAGAGGTGCCGGCGTTCCGCGAGATCGACCTGCCGAGTCGGGCGATCCGGATCCTGGCGCGGCTGCGCGGCATGCCGCCGCCCCCGCCGGAGGGGCGCTGGGCGGACGGGGCAGCCGCCTCCCTCAGCGCCCCGGCCGAGGTCGAGGCGGTCGTCGACGCCTACAGCCGGGCCTTCGTCGCGGGTATCCCGGCACCGCCCGGGAGCCGCGCAGTTCTCGCCGAGCTCCACGGGCGCGGATTCCGGGTCGCGATCCTGTCCAACTGGCCCCTCGCTGCCACGATCGACCGGTTCGCCGACGAAGCCGGCTGGACGCCGCTCCTCAGCGGGATCTACGTCTCGCAGCGGATCGGGGTCATCAAGCCCCATCCGGCCATCTTCAGCTTCGCCGAAAGGGGGCTCGGGATCGCCCCGGCGGCGATCCTCCACGTCGGGGATGACTGGGCGGCGGACGTTGTCGGCGCGGTCGAGGCGGGCTGGCGGGCCGCCTATCTGCGCGGCCAACAGGGCGACACGCCGCTGCCCACCTCGGCGCGCGACGGCCGGGTCCTGGCCGACCTCGAGCTGGATCGCCTCGTCGATCTGCCCGACCACCTCGGAGATCCCAGCCCGTAGACTCCAACGGATGGAGGCACGCGATCGACGAGCGAACCTCGCCTGTTTCGGGGCGGCATTCCTTGCCTGGCTCATCGTGGGCGTGATCGTCCTGACCCTCGACCCGGTCAAGGTGCCGGTCGCGGGCTACCTTGGGGCGATATCCATGGGAGTCGCCGTGGCGCTGACCACGATCCCGCTCTTCTGGCTCGTGCCGTTCGCGCGCCACCGACGGATCGCCTACCGGGGCGCGTGGACCCGTGCCGGACGGCGTGGCGCATGGGTAGGCTTCATCGGCTGCCTGTTCATCGTCATGCGTCTTCAGGCCATCTTCCAGCCCCAGCTCGCGCTTTTCATCGTCGCGCTCGCCCTCGTCGCGGAGACAACCCTCTCCGCAGAGCGCTGAAGCCACCACCACGGAGGACCCGATGTCCACCCAGCCACTCGACCAGGTCACCGTCGATCGCCGCGCCGCCGGCAAGGAGCGGCTCGTCGACGCCGTCCAGGCCGCACGGGCCGAGATCCTCGAGCTCTCGCATCGGATCCACGCCCAGCCGGAGCCGGCGTTCGAGGAGCATCGGGCCGCGGCCTGGTGCGCGGAGTTGCTGGCCCGCCACGGCTTCACGGTCGAGCATCCGGCCGGTCGGCTCGCGACCGCGATCCGAGCCGTTCGCCGGGGTGGCCTGGGCGGCAGTTCACCGCGGATCGGGATCCTGGCCGAATACGACGCCCTCCCCGGCCTCGGCCATGGCTGCGGCCACAACACGATGGCGGCGTCGGGGGTCGGGGCGGCCATCGCGCTGGCCGCGATCGTGGATGAGCTTCCGGGCGAGATCGTCTTCCTCGGAACGCCCGCCGAGGAGCGGGGGAGTGGCAAGCAGTTCATGATCGAGGACGGGCTGTTCGAGGGGATCGATGCGGCGCTCCTCTACCACCCGTGCGACCGGAACCACGTCGCGTCTTCGCCGCTTGCGTCGGTCGACGTCGAGATCGTCTTTCACGGCCTCCAGTCCCACGCTGCAGCGGATCCATGGAAGGGAAAGAACGCCCTGGACGCGCTGGTCCTGCTCTTTACTTCGGTGGGGCTCTGGCGCCAACAGCTCCGGCCGACCGCCCGGGTCCACGGAATCATCCGCGAGGGCGGTACCGCGGCGAACATCATCCCGGACCGGACGGCGGCCTGGTTCATGGTCCGCAGCGACGACCCGGACGATCTCGCGGCGATGCAGGTCCGGTTCCGCCAGCTCTGCGAAGCCGCGGCGCTGGCGACCGGGACGACCGTCGACGTGGCGTTCTCGGGTGCCTCCCTGACCATGAAGACGAACCCGGTCCTCGCCGACCTCTGGATCGCCAACGCCGCCGCGCTCGGGATCGAGGACCAGGGCGAGGATTCGACCTCCGGCAGCACGGACATGACCAACGTCTCGTGGGTCTGCCCGGCCATCCACCCGGACCTCGCCATCGCCCCGTTCCCGACCCCCGGCCACTCGATCCTCTTCCGGGACGCGGCCGCGACGCCCCTCGCCGACGAGACGACGCTGACCGCCGCGACCCTCGTGGCCCAGACTGCGTACGACCTCTATACCGACCCGGGTCTCGTGGCGGCGGCCTGGCGCGCGTTCCGCGGCGAGGCCTGAACAGGGCATCGCGGCCCGCGTTTGCTACGATGCTGGCCGGCGCCCCGCTGGACGGCAGATCCGAACCGGCGGCGTCCTTGGCGAGCGGCGGCCCTGGATGTCTCGGCCGTCCCCGGAGGAATCGCGTGAGCGAGCGCCCTGTTGAGCCCACCCCGGATGCCGGCTGGGCGGCCGCCAACGGCTGGGACCGCGACTACGAGGTCTACTCGGACTTCGACCTGCCGACGTACGTCGGTCCCGTCACCTTTGCCAGGCTGCCGTGGATCGCGGATCCGGCCGAGATCCGTCGCCGCGGCGCCGATGTCGCGATCATCGGCGCGCCGTTCGATGACATGGTCAGCCATCGACCCGGGGCCCGGTTCGGGCCGCGCGCGATCCGCGAGGCGCAGTACACGACCGGCTCGATCAACTCGCTCCAGCTCGGCGTCGAGCCCTTCGAGGTTCTGACGGTCGTGGACGCCGGGGACGCGAACATCGTCCCGGCCTTCTGGGAGCGGGGGCACGCGATGATCTATCGCAAGGTCCGGGAGGTCGCCGAGACCGGCGCGATCCCGATCATCCTGGGCGGCGACCACAGCATCACCTGGCCCTCCGCAACCGCGGTCGCCGAGGTCCGGCGACCCGGCAGCATCGGGATCGTCCACTTCGATGCCCACGCGGATACCGCTCCTCATTCATGGGGCCAGCTCGCCGGCCACGGGTCCCCGATGCGCCACCTGATCGAGTCCGGGGCGGTGGCCGGGAAGAACTTCGTCCAGGTCGGACTGCGTGGCTACTGGCCACCCGTGGACGTCCTCGACTGGATGCGTGAGCAGGGTCTCCGGTATCACTTCATGACCGAGATCGAGGAGCGCGGCGCGGACGCGGTCGTTGCCGACGCGATCGCCGAGGCGCTCGACGGACCCGATGCCATCTACCTCTCGGTCGACATCGACGTGGTCGATCCGGGCCTCGCGCCCGGGACCGGCACGCCCGAACCCGGCGGCCTGCTCACCCGGGAGCTGCTGCGGGCGATTCGCCAGATCGTCGGGGCAGTCGAGCTCGCCGGGATGGACATCGTCGAGGTGTCGCCGCCGTACGACTGGGCGGAGTCGACCGCGATGATCGCGAATCGGACGGCCCTCGAGGCAATCTCCGCGCTGGCGGTGAAGCGTCGAGATGGCCGGCGGGTTCGCTGGGAGCGTTGAGCATCCCGCCGCCGACCGGGTAGGATCGGCCCGTGCCCGACCTCGATGCCGCCCTCGCCCGCCTGTACGACCTGGACCTCGCGGTCGATCCCGGTGACACCGACCTCTACCTGGCGCTCGCGGAACGAACGGGCGGACCGATCATCGAGCTGTGCGCGGGGAGCGGCCGGCTCGCCATCCCGATCGCGGCAGCTGGTCACGAGATCGTCGCGATCGACCTGGACGACGCCATGCTGGCCCGGGCAAGGATCGCGGCGGATCGTGCGGGCAGGGCGACGGCGGCTCGCATCTCGCTGGTCAACGGTGACCTCTTCGCGGCCGAGATTCCCGGCGCCGGAGGGTTCCACCTCGCGATCCTCGCCCTCAACTCGATCCTGCTGCTCGGCGGACCCCGGCGCCAGCGGCGCGCGATTGACATCCTCGCCGAGCTGGTCGGGCCCGGTGGCGTCGTCGTGGTGGATGCCTGGCAGCCGCTCGCCGAAGACCTGACCCGGTTCGACGGTCGCCTCGGGCTCGAGTGGCTGCGCCCCGACCCGGAGACCGGAGCCGATGTCGCGAAGTACGCATCCGCCTGGCTCGATGGCGCGACCCGCCGGGTGACTCTCACGACGATCTTCGAGGAGGGATTCCAGGGGGCGGCACCCGTCCGCTGGACCCGCGAGGATCTCCTCCACCTCGTGTCGGGGGAGGAGCTGGCCATGTACGCCGAGGATGCCGGGCTCGTGGTCGAGGCCCTGGCCGGCGACTACGACCTGGCGCCGCTGGCGGCCGGCGACGGCCGGGCGATCCTGGTCGCCCGACGTCCGGGCGGCCCGTGATACCGTTCAGGGAATGGCAACAGGCGAGCAAATCCGGCTGCTCCTGATCGAGGACGTCCCGCAGGTCGCCCAGTACGTCCGGGGTCTCCTCACGACGCAGAGCCAGGTCAAGCTTGTCGAGATCCTGACCGACGGTAGTCGCGTCCTGGCGCTCGTGCCGGAGCTGCGGCCCGATGTCGTGATCATCGATGCGCTGCTCCAGGGCCGGGTGAAGGCGACCCAGGTCGTGACCCAGCTGCGCGAGAGCGGCCTCAACGTCCCGGTGATCATGCTGACCGTGCCGCAGCAGCCGCTCGAGGCCGACCCGGCCCGCGGGATCCACGGCGTCCTGATGATGCCCTTCTCGGGGTATGACCTGATCACGCGCGTCAACCATGTCCACAAGGAAGCCGAGGCCGGGGCCGGCCCCGGGGCATCGAGGATCATTGCCGTCTTTGCCCCGAAGGGCGGGGTCGGCAAGACGACCATCTCGTTCAACCTCGCCGTCGCCATCGCCAAGGCAGGCAGGCGCTGCGTCCTGGTGGACGGGAGCATGCAGTTCGCGGACATCCGTGCCCTTCTGCGCGTTCCCGCCGATGCACCGTCGATCCTGGATCTCCCGACCGACCGCGTGGTGGAATCCGACCTCGTCGACGTCGTCTGGCGCGATCCGTCGGGGGTGGACATTCTCCTGGCTCCGCCGCGCGTGGAGATGGCCGAGATGGTCACCGCCCGGGACGTCGAGAAGATCGTCTCGCTCCTGCGCCGGATCTACGACGTCGTGATCATCGACATGGCGATGATGCTCGACGAGCTCAACCTCTCCCTCCTGGATCGCGCCGACCTGATCCTCGAGATCGTCACCTATGACTCGACCACGATCCACAACACCATCGCCCTCGCGGACACGTTCCGCGCGATCGGCTACCCGCCGACGAAGGTCGAGTACCTGGTCAATCGCGCGGATGCCACCGCCGGAATCGACCCGGCCGATCTCGCCGTCGCCCTGGGGCGCATCCCGGAGCACCAGGTGCGCTCCGAGGGCAAGATCGTGGTGCCGGCCAACAACCAGGGCGTGCCGTTCGTCCTGTCCGACCCGGATGCCGGCGTCAGCCACGACATCGAGCGCGTGGCCGCCGCACTCCTCGGCGCCGCCGTCGTCGGCGCCCGCTGAGGGCCCGATGTCCGATCCACGACCGATCGGCGTCTTCGATTCGGGTGTCGGCGGGCTGACCGTGCTCCGCGAGATCATGCGGCGGGTGCCCGCCGAATCCACCATCTACCTCGGCGACAATGCCCGTGCGCCGTACGGCACCCGGACGGACGACGAGGTTCGTGCGTTCAGCACGGAGGCGATCGACGCGCTCGTGGCGCGCGATGTGAAAGCGATCGTGGTGGCCTGCAACACCTCGACGGCCGTCGCGCTCGGCGACCTCCGACGGCGCTACGACCTCCCGGTGCTGGGGGTCATCCGCCCCGGCGCGGTCACCGCCTCGCTCACGACCCGCAATCGGCGCGTCGGGGTGATCGCGACGCCGGCGACCATCCGGTCGCACGCCTATTTCAACGCGATCAAGGACGAGAACCCGGCTGTCGAGGTCTACGAGCACGCCACGCCCGCCCTCGTCCCGATGGTCGAGGCGGGCATGACCGACGGCGCCACCGTGGAAGCCGTGGTGGCCGAGGCGCTCGCGCCGCTGCTTGGCGAGCGGGATGCCGACGGCGAGTTCGTCTTTCCGTTGCCGGTCTCGGCCCGGATCGACACCCTGCTGCTCGGCTGCACGCACTACCCGCTCCTGCGCGCCGTGATCGCGGCCGTCGCGGGAGATCGCATCGCGATCGTGGATTCGGCCTCGGCGACTGCATCGGCCCTGGCCGAGCTGCTCTCGATCAACGGCCTCGAGGCGCCCGGGACCACCCGTGGCACCGCCGCCGACGCCGGGCAGATGGGCCACGCCGCGCCGACGGAGCGCGCCTCGGCGCCGACCCACCAGCAGTTGACGACCGGGGATCTCGGGGCCTTCCGGGCGATCGCGTCGCGGATGTTCGGGGAAGCCTTCCCCGACGTGACCGCCGTCGAGGTTCCGGTCGCCGTCGGATCGTCGGTCGCGGGCCGCGACCGCCTGCCGGCACGGGCCTTCCCGCGATGACCCGCCTGCGGATCCGACGTGGTCAGGATGCGCCAGCAGATCGAGCGTCGGTCGACTTCCCCGCGGACTCGCGCGCGAGGAGCCTTCGGCGAACCCGCACCACCCCTTCCGCGACCCGCGCCTCCGACCGGCACTGGCAGGCGGGTTTCCTCCTGGGCTCCCTGATCGGGATCGCGGCCACCGTGCTCGGTCGTCGGGTTGAACAGTCGGCACGCCGCGGCCTCGTGGACTGGGCCGACGTGGAACGGGTCGCGATCGGGCGGGTGCAGCGGTTGCCGGGCCGCCTCTCCGCGGTGGAGCTGCGCGCCGCCGAGGCGGCCTACCGGGACGCCATGGCACTCGTGGTCCCCCGCCTCGCCGAGGCGCTCGGGACGCCGCTCCCCGGCGTCGTCGAGCGGGCGACCGTGGTGGATCGCGCGGGCTGGGTCAGTGCCAACGTATCAAGCTTCCGGGCCGTGATTTCCAGGATCGAGGGCGAGCTGCTCGAACAGGTCGTCCGGCCGAAGGGCGACCTGACGGCCTCGGCAATGGTGATCGCCAACCGGTGGGTCACCAGCCGGCAGCTTGGGTTTCTCCTCGGGTTCATGGGGGGCCGGGTTCTCGGCCAGTACGACATCGCCCTCCTGTCGGCCGAGGCGGAGGAGGGGAGGCTGCTCTTCGTCGAGGAGAACATCCGGGCCACGGCGCGCAGCCTCGACGTCCCGGTCGGCCCGTTCCGAACCTGGATCGCCCTCCACGAGACGACCCACGCCTTCGAGTTCGAGGGTCACCCCTGGCTCCGCCCCTACCTTGCCGAGCGCGTCGAGCGACAGCTGACCCTGTTCAGCCGCTCGACCTCGTCGCTCGGCCGGGAGGCGCTCCGTGCGCTGGGCCGGACGCTGCGCGGGGAGGCGGCCGGCGAACACTGGATCGAGCGCCTGATGACGGACGAGCAGCTGTCGCTCTTCCGCGAGACCCAGGCCGTCATGAGCCTGCTCGAGGGCTTCAGCGACTACGTGATGGACGAGGTGGGCGGGGGCCTCGTCCCAGGGATCGAGCGGATCTCGGCCCGCTTCCATGACCGGCGAAATCAGCGCACCGGGTTCGAGCGCGCCGTCCTCCGCCTCACGGGGATGGACCTCAAGCTGGACCAGTACCGGAAGGGAGAGGCGTTCGTCCGGGCCGTCGCGGAGGCGCGCGGCCGCGTCGCGCTCGGGACGATCTGGACCTCGCCGGCGACCCTTCCTGCCTACGACGAGATCGAGGCGCCGGAGCACTGGATTCGACGCGTCCTCGACGGCCTGACGCCGACGGGGGGCTCGACGCAGGGGACGGGCAGGGCGAGCCGGGCGCCCGTGACCGACTCGGCCGCCTCCGCCGGGGCGGGAGCATGAGCGGCCCGGGGCCCGGAAGCGGGCCCAACGGCGTCCCGATCGCGATCGCGGTGAGTCCGATCCTCTCGGCTCGCATCCGCGCCCGGGACCTCGAGGAGATCCGGGGGGCCGCGCCCGGCTCCCGCATCGTCAACCTCTCGATGGAGGGGCTGGCGGACGGTCCGGTGGAGGAGGTCGAGGTCCTCCTCCGTGGCTGGCTCTCCTCTGAGGCGTTCGACCGGCTGCTTGCCCGTGCGCCGAGGCTGCGCTGGGTTCATTCGGCGACATCTGGCGTGGAGCGGGCCCTGACCCCGGCGGCGCAAGCGCGCGGCGTGGTCGTGACGAATGCGCGGGGCGTCTTCACCCGGCCCATCGCCGAGCACGTGCTGATGCTGATCCTCGCGATCAGCCGTCGCCTGCCCGGGCTGCTCGAGCTCCAGCACGAGCGGACGTGGCAGCCGCTGGAGGGCGTCGAGCTTCGCGAGCTGACCATCGGGATCGTGGGCTACGGCTCCATCGGGCGCGCCGTCGCCTCGCTCGCGGGCGCCTTCGGGGCCCGGGTGATCGCGCAGCGGCGGCATCCTGGGAGCGGCCAGCCAGGTGGAAGCGAGGGCGCATCGTCGCCGGTAGATGATGGAGATGACGCCTTCCCGTTCCCGCCTGCCCCCGAGCGGATCCTTGGGCCGGAGGGCCTCCACGAGCTGCTTGCCGCATCGGACATCGTGGTGCTTGCGGCCCCGCTCACCCCCGAGACCGATGGGATGATCGACGCGGTGGCCCTCGCGGCGATGCGTCGCGACGCCTGGCTCATCAACATCGCCCGCGGCCGGCTGATCGATGATCGGGCGCTGCTCGACGCCCTCGGCGAGCACCGGATCGGCGGGGCGGCCCTCGACACCTTCCGTGAGGAGCCGCTCCCGGCGACGTCGCCGTTCTGGGATCTCCCGAACGTGATCGTCACGCCGCACACGGCGTGGTCCTCCGCGCGAGTCCTCGACCGGAGCGTGGATCTCTTCTGCGACAACCTGCGCCGGTATGCCGCGGGTGAGCCGCTTCGCAATACCGTCGACCCCGGCGCGGGGTACTGAACCAGCACCGTCGAGCACGCCGGGGCCTGTTCCGACCCTCCGCCCCTCCCTGCGTCACAATCCGCGGACCATGCAGATTGCCATCGTGGGTCTGGCCGGCAGCGGCAAGACCACCGTCTTCAACACCCTGACCCGCGGCCACGCCGAGACCGGCGGCTTCGGCGGGCTCACCCTCAATGTCGGCGTCGTCAAGGTGCCCGACGCCCGGCTCGACCGGCTGGCCGCCATCTTCAAGCCCAGGAAGATCGTCCAGGCCGACGTCACCTACGTCGATCTGCCGGCCCCGCCGGCCTCGAGTGAGGGCCGGGTGGGCACGGAGGAACTCCCCGCCGAGCACCTCGCCCGGTTGCGGGACTCGGACGCGCTCCTCCACGTGGTCCGTGCGTTCGAGGACGCCTCGTTTCCGCATGTCGACGGGAGCGTGGATCCGGCCCGCGACCTGGAGCACCTGGACCTGGAGTTCATCCTGGCCGACCTCGCGATCGTCGAGCGTCGCCTGGAGCGCCTGTCGTCGTCCGGGCGGCACGGGACGCCGGCCGAGCGCGAAGCGAACGAACGCGAGGAGGTCGTCCTGCGCGGCCTCAAGGCCGGCCTCGAGACCGGCCGACCCATCCGTGACGCCGACCTCGATGCCGACGCCGCCAAGGCGATTCGCGGCTTCCGGTTCCTGACCGAGAAGCCGGCCCTCGTGCTGCTCAATGTCGGTGAAAGGGACCTTGCCGGGGCGGGGGCGCTCGTGGAGGGGATCCGGGCCGACTACCGCCACGCGCGTGCCATCGTCGACTCACTCTCCGCGAAGATCGAGATGGAGCTGGGCGAACTCGAGCCGGAAGAGGCGGCCGTCTTCATGGAGGAGCTCGGGATCGCCGAGTCGGGGCTGGGCCGCGTGATCGGCCTCTCGTACCGGCTGCTCGGGCTGATCTCGTTCCTGACGGCGGGTCCGGACGAGGTTCGTGCCTGGCCGATCCCGGACGGCAGCACGGCGGTGGAGGCCGCGGGGGCCATCCACTCGGACCTGGCGCGGGGCTTCATCCGGGCCGAGACCGTCGCCTACGAGGACCTCGTCACGCTCGGCTCCATGGCCGAGGCGCGCAAGGCGGGGCGGCTTCGATCCGAGGGTCGGACCTATCGGGTCCACGACGGGGACGTCCTCGAGATCCTGTTCAGCCGGTGATCGCGTCCGGACGCGGGCGCGTGGTCCGATCCCCGGGCCCAAGCGTGCGGGCGGCAGGTGGCCGAGGCCTAGTTCGGGTTCATCTCGGTCGGATCGAACTCGGCGAGGACGGAACGGTAGCCGACCGACTCGGGATCCTCCTCGTCGTCGTCGAGTTCCTCGCCCTCCAGGTCGGCGAGGAAGTTGTCCTCCTCGATGCGCGAAACGTTGACCGCCGCGGTCAGCCGGTCGTCGGAGACGTAGACGAACCCGTAGCCCCGCTCGAGCTCCTGGGCGATCGCCTCGATCATCGATTCAGTCTCGTAGGCCCCCTGGACCTGCTTGCGGATCGACTGGACCAGCGCGAAGAACTCGTCAGGGTCCATCTCCTCCTCCCGGAAGAGGAGGCAGTCGAAGAACACGTCGCCGTCACCTTCGTGGAGCTCGTAGAAATGCACGGCTTCGCTCCTCGTCCCGCGGCCGCTGAGCGCGACCGGTGGCTTGAGTATAGGCGGGCCGTCGCATGACTCCGCCCGTCCTCGTCGGCTCGGCATCGCGTGACCTCACCGCCGAGGATCCCCGCGGCTGGCGCCTCGGCGGCCCGGCGACGTATGCCGGCCTGACCCTTGCGCGCCTCGGGCTGCGTCCTCGTGTCCTGCTCGGCGTGGACGCCGAAGCCGCCGGCGCGGAGGAGCTCGACTGGCTGCGCGCCGCAGGCGCGGACCTGCGGCTGGTGCGCCTCGGTGCCGGTCCGGTCTTCGAGAACCACGAGCGGCCGGACGGTCGAGTGCAGATCTCCGGCGGCCCGGGAGACCAGATCGCCGTCGGCCTCCCGGATGGCTGGGAAGCCGCGTCTGCCTGGCTCCTCCTCCCGGTCGCCGGCGAGCTGCCCGACGCGTGGGCGGAGGTTCCTGCCCCGTCCGCCTTCGTTGGCCTCGGCTGGCAGGGGCTCCTTCGAAAACTGCCGCCCGGCGGGGTCGTGCAGCGTCGCCGGCCGGCGCCGTGTCCGCTCCTGGCGCGCGCTGACCTCGTGGTCGTGAGTCGCTTCGACGTGGAGCCGGAGACCAGGATCGACGAGATGCTCGGGCTCCTGCGCCGACCCGCGACCCTCGTCCTGACCGATGGCGAGGATGGCGGGCTGATTGCCGAACGCGATGTCGCGGGAGCGGCCCACCTTCGCCGCTATCCCGCAATCGCGGCCCGGCGCGTCGTTGACCAGACGGGCGCCGGTGACGTCTTCCTCGCGGCGTTGGCCGCGGCGCGCCTCGGGCGGTCGGCGGTCGGGTCGGGCAGGAACGGCGCGGAGATCCGCTTTGCGGCGGCCGTGGCCTCCCTCTCGGTCGAGGCGGCCGGCCTGGCCGGCATCCCGACGGTCGCCGCGGTGGTGGCCCGCCTCAGCTCGTCGACGGGGCCACCCCCCGGCGGCTGATCCGTCGCCGTAGCCGCGCCGAGCGACGGGCGAGGTCCCGTTCGAGCCCGGCCCGCGGGTGGCCGAGGAACCGCGATCGCTCGACGAAGCGCAGGGCCGCCTGGGCCGCGGCCATCGCCGCCTCGGGGTCGCGGCGCTGGTGTTCGCGGCTCTTCGCGATCTCAACCCACGCGAGCGCCCCGAGCATCCCTCCCCGGTCCGCAAGCTCCAGCCAGGCGTCCTCCGCCTCCAGGTGGCGTCCGAGACGGCGCAGGAGCCTCGCGCGATCCGCTCCGAGGCGCTCGGGTGTCCACGACGCATCCAAGCGCTCCGGTGTCATGGCCCGCCAGGCCGTCACGACGTTGCCGCGCGCCCCCCGACCACCGAAATCGGGCCGATGTCGTGGCGACCACCAGGGGTCCGGGTCTTCACGGACTCGTCGCGGCTCATCGGCGGCCCGCGTGGCCGAGCGGTCAGGTGGCGGCGAGATCGAGGATCCGGCGAGCGCGGCCTCCACGCAGTCGAGCGCCTCTTCGTGTCGGCCGTGTGCCGCGAACGAACGGGCGAGGCCGGCAAGGTCGCCGGCGGGCGCGCCGCGCCGCGCCTCGGGGTCCGCGAGCGTGGCATCGACGTGGGCCAGCAGTCGCCCGAGCGAGCGCACGTCCTCCTCGTTGTGACGGACGATCCCGAGTAGGCGGGCCGGATCCCCGTTGCGCAGGAACTCGAGGTAGCGGGCCGGGATCTCCCAGCCGGGAACGTCATCGTGGCGCCGCATCCCCAGGAGCTCCGCCTCGGCGGTCTGGAGCCGGGCGTCCGGCATCCGATGGCGGAAGAGCCGGCGGACGAGCGGCAGCAGGTCCAGATGACCGCGGTGTGCCGGCGCACCGCTGTGAGCCATCCGGTAGCGAGCCTGGAGGAGGGGCCAGTCGAAGCCTCGACCGTTGTAGGTCACGAGCCAGCCGTCCGTCGGCACATGGCGTCGGAGCTCCGCGAGCAGCGCCGGTTCGTCCGCATGATCGGGAAGCAGGAGCTGGATCTGCCGGAATCGCGCGCCCTCCCACCAGCCGAGGCCGACGAGGAAGACAAGCGTTCCCGACGCCGTTGCGAGGCCGGTGGTCTCGGTATCGAGGCAGAGGAGCGGGACGTCGGCCGCCGGTTGGCCGGGCAGACGGGCCAGCCGCTCCCGATCGATCTCGATCAGTGACGAGCGCCGCTCGATGCGCACGTACGTTCCGGCAGGCGTGCGAACGAGCTCGCCATCGAGCTCCGCCGCGAGCCGCTCGGCACCGATCGCCACGGCGCGTGACCGCTCGGCCGGACCATTGCCGCCCGTCGAACCCGCGGGGGGCGCGGCGGCCCGGAAGTTGGCCAGTCGTCGCTCGAGCGCGATGGTCATGGTCGCGCTCAGGCCACCGCGGCCGGAGCCGGGATCGCGGCGTTCTCCTCGGCGCCGAGCTCGCGCAGGAGGCGCGTCGCCAGGACCTTGGCATCCACGGCCGGATCGAGCCGCGGGCCCGTACAGGCGGGGCACCCGCTGTCGCACGGACAGGCGGCGACCAGATCCGCGGCCCCGGTGATGAGCTCGTCGTGTCGCGCCCAGAGTCGCTCCGAGAGGCCGACGCCGCCGGGGACGGCTTCGTAGA
>Ga0315281_10009730_pt1 | contig 13311 bp, 10 predicted proteins | sample YL17G07_0_MG_FD_204540 | JGI IMG/M metagenome (GOLD analysis project Ga0315281, IMG submission 204540) | Sediment microbial communities from Yellowstone Lake, YNP, Wyoming, USA - YL17G07_0 | ecosystem: Environmental > Aquatic > Freshwater > Lake > Sediment | place: USA: Wyoming | collected... | reverse complement strand
CAGTCCGAGGATGTGGCCTCTTCCCTGCGGTCTTACGGGGAAAAGATCTTTTTCGACCCCAAGCGCCTGGAGACCATCGAGTCCCGGTTGGACGAGCTTAGCAAGCTCAAGAAGAAATACGGTCCGACCCTAACGGATGTCCTCGCCCATAAAGAGAAGATCGACGGGGAGAGGAAAAATCTGGGAAGCCTGGAAGAGAGAATTTCCCATCTGGAGAAAGCGGCCTCCGAAGAGCACACCCGGGCCCTGACCATAGCCCGGCAGCTCTCCCTACGGAGAAAAGAGGCAGCCTTGGAGCTGGCCTCCAAGCTGGGGAAAGAGCTTTCCACCCTGGGGATGAAAAAGGTTCGCTTTCAGATCCAGGTTGACTCCGAGGGAGGGGAAAAAGCGGAAGGAGGGCCAGGTCCCAGCTTGCATGAAAAAGGAATGGATCAGGTGGAGTTCCTCCTCTCCCCCAACCCTGGAGAGGACTTGAAACCCCTGGCCAGGATCGCCTCGGGGGGAGAGCTCTCCCGGATCATGCTGGCCATGAAGCGGATCTTTGCCGAGGAAACGCTGGTCAAAACCCTCATTTTCGACGAAGTGGACGCCGGGATCGGGGGGGGAATCGCCGAAATCGTTGGCCGGAAGCTCAAAGAAATCTCCCGGCACCATCAGGTGTTCTGCATCACCCATCTCCCCCAGATCGCCTGTTTCGCCGACACCCACTATAAAGTCACCAAGAAAGAGTCCGGGGGCAGGACTTATGTAGAGGTCCAACGGCTCTCCGAGGAGGAACGCCTGGAGGAGGTCGCCCGAATGCTCGGGGGTCTCAAGATCACCGGGAAAACCATCGACCATGCGAGGGAGATGCTCCGCAATGCCAGACAATGACGTTCATGGTTATACGTTATTCGTTATACGTTACTGGTTATTCGTTACTGGTTATTCGCTATTACTGGTCATTGGATTCTGAATTCTCGTTCCTGGACCTTTCATACTGAATCCCAAGCTTCTTAATATCCATTATCTAATAACGAATAACGAGTAACGTATTAACGAATAAGGGGTAACGAATAAATGCCCATTCGCAAAGCCAAGATCAGCGATGTCCGGGATATTCAGAAGCTCATCGAACGGTCCGCCAAGAAGGGGGAGATGCTGCCCCGCTCGCTGAGCGAACTTTACGATAACCTTCGGGATTATTATGTTTTCGTGGAAGACGGCCGGGAAGGAATCATCGGCACCTGTGCCATGCACATCTGCTGGGAGGATCTGGCCGAGGTCCGCTCCCTGGTCGTACAAGAAGAGAGCCAGCACGGGGGAATCGGGAGCAAACTCATCGAGGCCTGCCTCTCCGAGGCTATTAGCTTGGGGCTCTACCGGATTTTTGCCCTCACCTACCGGCCAGGGTTCTTCCAGAAGCATGGCTTTAAAGTGGTGGACAAGGCTGCCCTCCCCCATAAAATCTGGGCTGATTGCGTCAAATGTGTCAAATTCCCGGAGTGTGACGAGGTCGCCGTACTTCTTGAGGTGTAAAAAGAGGGCAGCCACTTCCTGAAGCAAGTTTTCTGCCCGGATTGGAAGCCGGGGGAGGAAAGACCCAACAGGAGGTCAGGCGCTTAGCGCCAGCTAATATCAACCTATTGATAAGAAATGGATTTCACACTCCTTTGGCATTCGCTCTCACTCAATATTGGGGGAGAGAGACGGGGTGAGAGCGCGGCCTTTGAAACCAATTTCCCTGCCCATAGTTGCGTAAAAAATCTAGAACATAATAATTCCATATACTTATAAGTTTTTTTTAAAAAAAGGCTTGACAAGGATTGCTTGCCTATGATAAATGGATCCCTCAATGGGGCACAGTGTAAACGGTGGTTGTTTTTAAGTCCGGAATCGAAAAGTTGTCCCTGTGAAAGCCTCCGTGCGGAATCCCGTCGAGCTATTGGAGTTTAGGTTTGGGCAGAAAACATTACACCGTTCTGGTTTTTTCCCAGCAGGCTGCCAGGGTCAAGAAGTTTATTTTTTCACCCCTGACCCTCAAGGTGGGGGCCGCGGGTCTGGTACTTCTCCTTATTTTCTCCGGGTACCTTTTTTACGATTATGTCTCCTACCAGAAAAAAGTCTTTGATCTGAAAGCACTTCGCAGCGAACTGACCTTCCAACAAGCCGAAATTCAATCCTTCCTGGAAAAGATCACTCTCCTGGAGGAGCAGTTGACCCGGCTCAAGCTGGTGGAAGAACAGGTTAAGAAGGACCTGAAGGAAGTACAGGAATTGAAAAAAGAAAAAAAGGTAAAGAAGCTTTCCCCTCCCCCCAGTCTGCCGGATAAATCCTCAAGAGCATCCGAACCTTCGGAACCCATGCAGTACTCCTCGCCCATCCGGGGAGAAGAAGTCTCCATCCTGGAAAAAGAGCGGCCCAAACTGGTCAGCCGGCTCCATCTGGATCTCATGGAGCTCTCCAAAGAAGCCTTTCAGAGAGAACAGACCCTGAAAGAACTAAAAGATTTTTTGCATGCTCAAAAATCCGTCCTCCTTTCGATGCCTTCCCTTTGGCCGGTCCTCGGCCGGATTAGCTCGGCTTTCGGGGAAACCCGCTTCAGCTCATCCTCCGGAGGAACAAGGCCCCACATGGGAATCGATATTGCAGCACCCACGGGAACCCCGATTGCGGCGACCGCGGACGGAGTAGTCATCATTGCCAGCAGGGAAGCGGAGTATGGCCGTCTGGTATGCATCGACCATGGCCACGGTTACACCACGATGTACGGCCACCTCAATGATATTCATGTCAAACCCGGGGATAGAGTCCATGCCGGCAAGATCCTGGGAACCGTGGGCACTTCGGGCTATACCACCGGCCCCCACCTCCATTATGAAGTGAGGATGTACGGCAGGCCGGTCAATCCTTTTTCCTACCTCACCCAAACCCTGTAAATTTCCCTTTTCCGCACCCTAAAAATATGATATTTTAACCCTGGGTTGTTTTCTGACCCCGATAAGGGTTTCCCGCTTTATCGGGGTTTTTATTTATTTTTTATCGATTCACCACAGAGGCACAGAGGACAGGGAGATTAAAGAGACAAAAAGAAATGGAATAATGGAATGGTGGACAAAGAAAATGGTTTTCCCAACATTCCAATATTGATGATCTCGTAAAAAGTCTCCTGGAGCGTCACCCCGGCGAAAGCCGGGGTCCAGAACATCTTGAAATAACTGGATTCCGGCTTTCGCCGGAATGACGAATTCTATGGAATTGCGACTTTTTACGAGATCATCAATATTCCATCATTCCAATTTTCCTGTTTTTTTCTCTGTGTCCTCTGTGCCTCTGTGGTGAAAAATAGAATTATGTTTTTTGATGCCCTGCAAAAAATATTCGGCAGCAAGAACGAGCGGGAGATCAACCGCCTGAAGCCCCTGGTCCAGGCTATCAACCAGCTGGAGCCGGAGGTCCTGAAGCTGACCGACGCCCAGCTGAAGGCCAAGACCGCGGCGTTCCGCGAGCGCCTCGCCCGGGGAGAGACCCTGGATGATCTTCTGGTGGAGGCCTTTGCCGTGGTCCGGGAAGCTTCCCGGAGGACGCTGGGTCAGCGCCATTTCGACGTGCAGCTCATCGGAGGGATGGTGCTCCACCAGGGGAAGATCGCCGAGATGAAGACCGGGGAAGGAAAAACCCTGGCGGCCACCCTCTCGGTTTATCTCAACGCCCTCAGCGAAAAGGGCGTCCATGTGGTCACCGTAAACGACTACCTGGCCAAGCGCGACTCCGCCTGGATGGGCGCCATCTACAACTTCCTGGGCATGTCCGTGGGGGTCATCGTCCACGAACTGGACGATGCCCAGCGGCAGCAGGCCTACCGCTGCGACATCACTTACGGCACCAACAACGAATTCGGCTTCGACTACCTGCGGGACAACATGAAGTTCCGCCTGGAGGACATGGTCCAGCGGGAGCTGAACTACGCCATCGTGGACGAGGTGGACTCCATCCTCATCGATGAGGCCCGGACCCCCCTGATCATCTCCGGCCCCGTGGAGAGGGCGATGGAGGAGGGGTATTACGAAGAATTGAAGCCCCTGGTCATCCGCCTTCGCCAGAGCCAGAGTCGGTTGATGGACGGGTTTCTCCAGGAAGCCCTGAAGCTCCTGAAGGAAGAGCCGGGGAGTGAAGAGGCGATAGAGAAACTCCTTCTGGTGAAGAGGGGGGACCCCAAGCATCCCGGCTTCCTGGACCTCATCGCCCAGGAGCCCGCCCTGAAGACCAAGATCGACCGGATGGAATCCCTTCTCTCCGGCCAGAAGACCCTCTCCCAGTTTCTGGGAATGCTCTACTGCTCCATCGACGAAAGGTCCAATGCCGTAGAGATGACCGAAAAGGGGATGGAACTCCTCTCCAAGGGGAAATCCGACGCCTTCATCGTTCCCTCCCTGGAAGAAGGGTACGTGGAGATCGACTCCGGCCAGGCCCTCTCGGTCGCGGATAAGGTCCAGGCCCGGGAAGCGCTGGAGACCCGGTACCGGCAGGCCTCCGAGCGGATTCACACCGTCCACCAGCTGGTGAAAGCCTACTGGCTCTTCCAGAAGGACGTGAACTACGTCATTAAAGACGGCCAGGTGATGATCGTCGATGAATTCACCGGGCGGATGATGCCCGGCCGCCGCTGGAGCGACGGCCTCCACCAGGCCATCGAGTCCAAGGAAGGGGTGAAGGTCGCCGAAGAGAACCAGACCCTGGCCACCATCACCCTCCAGAACTACTTCCGCATGTTCAAGAAGCTGGCCGGGATGACCGGCACGGCCGACACGGAAGCGGCCGAGTTCCAGAAGATCTACAAGCTGGAGGTGATGGTCATCCCCACCAACAAGGACATGATCCGGGACGACTTCGCCGACGTCATCTACCGGACCCAGCGGGAGAAGTATCAAGCCGTGGTGGAGGAGATCAAAGACTGCTACCGCCGGGGCCAGCCGGTCCTGATGGGAACCATCACCATTGAAAACTCGGAGAAGCTCTCCCAGATGATCCGGGCGGAGAAGGTCCCCCACCAGGTCCTCAACGCCAAGTACCACGAGATGGAGGCCAACATCATCGCCCAGGCGGGCAGATATAAGGCGGTCACCATTTCCACCAACATGGCCGGTCGGGGAACGGACATCATGCTGGGCGGAAACCCCGAGGGACTGGCCCGGGAAGAGGCGCGGAAGCGCAAGATCGACCCGGCCGCCGATCCCGCGGCCTGGCAGAAAATTCTGGAAGAGATGCGGGGCATCACCTCCCAGGAATACCAGAAGGTCATCGAAGCCGGAGGCCTTCACGTCCTGGGCACGGAACGGCATGAATCCCGGCGGATCGACAACCAGCTCCGCGGCCGTTCCGGACGACAGGGGGACCCGGGGACCTCGCGCTTCTACCTTTCCCTGGAGGACGACCTGCTCCGGATCTTCGGCTCCCAGCGGATCTCCGGCGTCATGAGCCGTCTGGGCATGGAAGAGGGACAGCCCATCGAGCATTCCCTGATCACCCGGGCCATCGAAAACGCCCAGAAAAGGGTCGAGGCGCACAACTTCGAGATCCGCAAGCACCTCCTGGAGTATGACGATGTGATGAACAAACAGCGGGAGGTGATCTACGGCCTGAGGAAACAGGTCCTGGCCCAGGAAGGGGTTCCCGAGGGGATCCAGGAAAGCATCGAGGAATTGGCCGAGAATCTCGTGGATTCCATCGCCGACCCCAAGACCTACGCCGAAGAATGGGACTACCGCCGGCTGAATGAGTCGGTCATGCGTCTCTTCGCTTTCGTTCCCGAGATCCGTTCGGAGGAGACCGCGGAAATGACCCGGGAAAAGCTCCTGGAAAAAGTCCAGACCCGGGCCAAGGAGGTGTACCGCAAGAAGGAGGCCGAGTTCGGCGCCGAGACCCTCCGCTACCTGGAACAGGTGATCTACCTCCAGACCATCGATTCCCTGTGGAAAGAGCACCTGCTGGCCATGGATTATCTCAAGGAAGGAATCGGCCTGCGCGGTTACGGGCAGCGCAATCCCCTCCAGGAATACCAGAAGGAAGGGTACGAGATGTTCTCCGAGCTCGTCTCCAGCGTCAAGGAAGAGACGATCCAGAAACTCTTCCGGGTCCAGATCGCCCGCCCCGAAGAGGTGACCCGTTTCGAAAAAGCCCAGAAGAAACCTTTGGTCATGAGTCACGGAGCCGAAGAGGTGGCCGAGAAGGCCCAGCCCGTGAAGAGAGAGGGCAAGAAGATCGGCCGCAACGACCCCTGCCCCTGCGGCAGCGGGAAGAAATACAAGAAGTGCCACGGCAGATAAAAGCAGCAGAGAGCAGGGAGCAAAGAGCGGAGAGCAAAGAGACAAAGAATTTTTTTACTCTAGGCTCTCTGCTCTATGCTCCTTGCGCCGTTAAGGAGTTGTCATGACCGAGCACATCCCCCCCGATTTCCGCGTCCCCGGCTTTCTCGCCGCGGGCCTGGCCGCGGGCATCAAGAAAACCGAGGCCAAGGATCTCGCCCTTCTCTATTCCGAGGTCCCGGCGGCAGCCGCCGGGGTCTTTACCACGAACCGGGTGAAGGCGGCTCCGGTACTCCTTTCCCGGGAGCGGGTGAAATCCGGGAAGGGACGGGCCATTCTGGTCAATTCCGGTTGCGCCAATGCCTGCACCGGCAAAAAGGGAATTTTCGACGGCCAGCGCCTCTCTCGTCGGATCGCCTCTTCCCTGAAGATCGATCCCCGGGATGTTCTTCTGGCTTCCACCGGGGTCATCGGAAAGGTCCTGCCCCTGGAAGTTATGGAGAAGAGTATCCCCTCGCTGGTGGCTTCCCTTTCCTCCGAGGGCCTGGCCGATGCCGCCCTGGCCATTATGACCACGGACACCAAGCCCAAGGCGGCCCTTGTGCGGGACCGGGTAAACGGGAAAGAAGTCACCCTGGCGGGCATCGCCAAGGGGGCCGGGATGATCTCCCCCAAAATGGCGACCCTCCTGGTCTTTGTCCTGACGGACGCCGCCATTTCTTCCGGGGCCCTGCGGAAAGCCTTGAAGGAAGGAGTCCAGGGGTCCTTCAACCGGATCACCGTGGACGGGGACACGAGCACCAATGATACCCTCTTGATCCTGGCCAACGGGCGGGCCGGGAACGGTCGGATCCAACCCGCCACCCCCGGCTTCAGGAAGTTTTCCGTCCTCCTCCACGACCTTCTTTTGGCGCTGGCCAAAAAGACGGTGGCCGACGGAGAGGGGGTGACCAAAGTGGTCCGGATTCTGGTGGAAAGGGCCCGCACGGCTCCCGAGGCGGAAAAGGTGGCCCGGGCGGTGGCCAATTCTCCGTTGGTCAAGACAGCCTTCTTCGGGGAAGACGCCAACTGGGGCCGGATCCTCTGCGCCGCCGGGTATTCGGGGGCGCCCATCGACGCGGAGAAGGTGGATATTTTCTTCGACGATGTCCAGGTGGTTCGGAAGGGCCAGGGAGCAGGGCCGGAGAAAGAGGAGCCGGCGACCGCGGTCATGAAAAAAGGAGAATACACGGTTCGCCTCGACCTGCACCGGGGGGCCAAACGGGCTTTTCTCTTCACCACCGATTTTTCTTTTGATTATGTAAAGATCAATGCTTCGTACCGGAGCTGAAGCCGTTCGGAGTAAGGCCGTGCGGAGTTCGGAGCGGCTCTTGCTGCGAACTAAATTTCTCCGAACTTAATTATTTTTTTCAGCTTGCGATCGGGAAAAAGGTTGGTAGAATAAAGAGTTACAAAAACACGCACACCTCTTGACCGGCCCCGGGTGTCCGGCGGTTTCGGATCGATGGCCGGGAAAAGGGAGGTGGAGGAAAAACCCAGGAGGAAAAATCAATGTCCACCGTCACCATGAAGCAATTGCTGGAAGCCGGGGTTCATTTCGGTCATCAGACCAAGCGATGGAACCCCAAGATGAAGGAGTACATCTTCGGTTCCCGGAACGGGATCTACATCATCGACCTCCAGAAGACCGTCCGGCTCTTCAAGGAAGCCTACAAGTTCGTGGTCGAGACGAGCGCCAAGGGGGGCACGATCCTCTTCGTGGGAACAAAGAAACAGGCCCAGGATTCCATCCTGGAGGAAGCCTCCCGGGCCGGAATGTTCTACGTCAACCAGAGATGGCTCGGCGGGACGCTGACCAATTTCCGGACCATCAAGAAAAACATCGACCATCTGAAAAAACTCGATGCCATGAAGGAGGACGGGACCGTGGAGGCCCTTCCCAAAAAGGAAGTCCTCCAGATGGACAAGCTGCGGGCCAAGATGGAGAGGACCCTGGGGGGAATCAAGGAAATCGGCAAGCTGCCCAACGGGATCTTCATCGTGGACCCGCGGAAAGAAAGGATTGCCGTGCATGAGGCCCGCAAGCTGGGGATTCCCATCGTGGCCATCGTGGATACCAACTGCGACCCCGATGAGATCGACTACATCATCCCCGGCAATGACGACGCCATCCGGGCCATCCGGCTGATCTCCTCCAAGGTTGCCGATGCCTGTCTGGAGGGCAAGCAGCTCCGCGAGGCCCAGCTCTCGGCCGAAGGAGCCGCGGCGGCGGCGGAAGGAGCTCCCCCGGAGGTCAAGGCGGCGGAGCCGGAAGCGGGTAAAGAAAAAGGCGAAAGCGAAGAAGCTAAAGAATAAGGAGGGGGTATCTCGTGGAAGTATCAGCCAACATGGTTAAAGAACTCCGGGAAAAGACCGGGGCCGGAATGATGGACTGCAAGAAGGCCCTGGCCGAGACGGCCGGGGACTTTCAGAAGGCTTTGGATTACCTGCGACAGAAGGGGCTGGCCACGGCCGCCAAGCGGGCCGGCCGGGTGGCCTCGGAAGGAAGGGTCGGATCCTACATCCATGCCGGCGGGAAGATCGGGGTGATGGTGGAAGTCAACTGCGAAACGGACTTCGTGGCCAAGACGGACGATTTCCAGGCCTTTGCCAAAGATGTCGCCATGCACATCGCCGCCAGCAATCCCTCCTACGTCCGGAGGGAGGAGGTCACGGCCGATGTCCTCGAGCGGGAAAAGGAGATTTACCGGGCCCAGGCCCGCGACGCCAAAAAGCCCGAAAAGATCATGGAAAAAATCGTAGAGGGAAAACTGGAGAAGTTCTACAGCGAGGTCTGCCTTCTGGAGCAGGCCTTCGTGAAGGACCCGGACATTACCATCCAGGATCTGTTGAACGGGTTGATCGGGAAACTGGGGGAGAAAATCGAAATCCGCCGTTTCACCCGCTACCAGGTGGGAGAAGGGATCGCCAAGAGTTGAAAGCTGCGGCCCAGCCGACTTACCAGCGGATCCTCCTGAAGCTCAGCGGCGAAGCCATGATGGGCAATCAGGAGTACGGCATCGATCCGGCCGTGGTCCAGATCGTGGCGCAGGAAATCAAAGAGGTCAGAGCCCTGGGAGTGGAAGTGGCCATCGTCATCGGCGGCGGCAACATCTACCGGGGCGTCGCGGCCAGCGCCGAGGGAATGGACCGGACCTCCGCCGACCACATGGGGATGCTGGCCACGGTGATCAACAGCCTGGCCCTCCAGGATGCGCTGGAGAAGATGGGCATCTTCACCCGGGTCATGTCGGCGATCGAGATGAACCGGGTCGCCGAGCCCTATATCCGCCGCCGGGCCGTCCGGCACCTGGAGAAGGGCCGGGTGGTGATTTTTGCCGGAGGCACGGGCAATCCCTTTTTCACCACCGACACCGCGGCCGCCCTCCGGGCCATGGAAGTGAAGTCGCAGGTCATCCTTAAGGCCACCAAGGTGGACGGGGTCTATGACCACGACCCGATGATCCACCGGAAGGCCAAGAAGTTCGCCAAGCTTTCCTACATCGAGATCTTGAACCTCGGCCTCAAAATCATGGATGCCACGGCCATCTCCCTGTGCATGGAAAATCACCTGCCCATCATCGTCTTCAACCTGACCCAGCGGGGGAACATCCAGCGAGTGGTGCTGGGCCAGAAGATTGGAACCATTATTGGGGGGACATGAATGTTTAAAAAGGAAGCGTTTACCGGCGAGCTGAAAGCGAAGACCGATAAGTCTCTGGAGTCCCTGCGAAAGGACCTGGGCCGCGTGCGGACCGGACGGGCCTCCCTGGCGCTGCTGGACGGCGTCCGGGTGAATTACTACGGCGCCCCGACTCCCCTGACGCAGGTTGCCTCTCTTTCCATCCCCGACGCCCGGACCATTGCCATTCAGCCTTGGGACCCCAAAGTCGCGGGCGAGATCGAAAAGGCCATCCAGAAGTCGGATTTGGGCCTGACCCCGCTCAATGACGGGAAAGTGGTCCGGATCAATATCCCGCCCCTCACCGAAGAGCGGCGCAAGGAACTGGTCAAGGTCATCAAACGGATGGAAGAAGAGTGCAAGGTGGCCCTCCGGAACCTCCGCCGGGACGCCAACGAACTGCTGAAGGGGGCCAAGAAAGACAAAGAGATCTCCGAAGACGAGCAGTTCAAATATCAGGATGAAGTGCAGAAGTGGATCGATAAATCCATTCAAAAAAGCGAGGAGATTGTCAAGGCCAAGGAAAAAGAAGTCCTGGAAATCTGATCCTTTCATCTCTTGTCCGGCGGCGAATGATTGAAACTTTTTCCTTTTAATCTTCAAAATCTCAAAGGAAAAATCCCAAATTTCAAACCCCAAATTCCAAATAAATTCCAAATTCCAATCCCCAATGATCCAAACGAAGCCAGGGGGCAAGCCGTTCCCCTATGGATGCAACTTACCCATCTCAAGATCGACTCGTTTGGAATTTGAATTTTCGTTCATCGGAATTCATTTGGGATTTGGTGCTTGTCATTTGGTGCTTGTTTAGAGTTATGCATCATCTCATCAAAGAAAAGCTCCCTCACCATCTGGCCATCATCATGGACGGAAACGGGCGTTGGGCGGAAAAACGGTCCCTGGACCGGGTGGAAGGGCATCGCCAGGGGGCGGAGTCGGTTCGGAGGATCGTTCGCGCTTCCCGGGAGATCGGGATCTCCCACCTGACCCTTTTTGCTTTCTCTTCCGAAAACTGGAGCCGGCCCCGGCTGGAGGTGGACGCCCTCATGCTCCTCCTCCGGAACTACCTGGAGACGGAGCTCCAGGAGATGCTGGAGAATCACATCCGGCTTATGGCCATCGGGGACCTCGCCCGCCTGCCCCAAGAGGTTCAAACGGCTCTCCAGGAAAGCGTGAAGAAGACGGCCCAGGGAAGGGGAATGACCCTCATCCTGGCCCTGAGCTATGGGGGAAGAGACGATATTCTCCAGGCCGTGCGCAGAATCATGTCCCATGGCCGGGACGGAAACCTGAAACCGGAGGAGATCCAGGAAGAGCTCTTCTCCAAATATCTCTGGTCCCGTGACCTCCCGGATCCGGACCTCCTCATCCGCACCAGCGGAGAGATGCGGATCAGCAATTTTTTCCTCTGGCAACTGGCCTACACGGAAATTTATTTCACTCCAACCCTCTGGCCCGATTTCACCCGGGAGGAATTCATCCAGGCTCTCCTGAGCTACCAGAACCGGGAGCGGCGGTTCGGTTTAACCAGTGAGCAGGTCCGGGTGGGGGACGGGTAACTCCATGCACCTCAAGCGATGGATATCGGGGTTGATCCTGGGGCCCAGCCTGATCCTGTTCATTCTTTTCGCTCCTCCCTGGCTCTTTCTCCTCTTTATCCTCCTGGTGATTTACCTGGGCCTGCGGGAGTTTTATGCTCTCTCCCCGGCGCCGATGTCCCCCCGGGAAAAAGGAGCAGGCTTGATCCTGGCTTTGCTCCTGGCCGTCGCCCTCTATTCCCGGGACCCCCGCTGTTTTCTTTTCACCCTGGTTTTCGCCCTCTGCTGGTTCCTGATCGGGGCCCTTTTCCAGCCGGAGGAATTTCCCCTCCGGGTAGAGAAGGCGGGCCGACATCTGCTGGGTCTGCTCTACATTGGCCTTCTCCTGGCCCATTTTGTCCTGATGAGAAAGATGGATACGGGCAGGTTTCTGATCCTTTTTACCCTGGTGGCGGTTTACTTCGGGGACACCACCGCTTTTTACATCGGCCGGGCTTATGGGAAAAAGAAGCTGGCTCCCCGAATCAGTCCGGGGAAGACCGTGGAGGGAGGCCTGGGGGCGGTGGCCGGCTCGGTTGCCGGTGCGGTCCTCTCCAAGCTGCTCTTCTTTCCCCAGCTTCCTCTGGTTCACGCCCTGATCCTGGGAGCGGCCGTGGGGGGGATTGGACAGCTGGGGGACCTGTGGGAATCTCTGCTCAAGCGTAGCGCCCAGGTCAAGGATTCCGGAGCCCTGATTCCCGGCCATGGAGGACTGCTGGATCGAATCGACAGTGTCCTCTTCGCCGCCCCGCTGGTGTATTACTATGCCTGGGCGGTGGGAATCCGATGAGCAAGACGATACTGGATACGGGATGCTAGATACCGGATACTGGATGCCAAATTTCGATGGCTGGGAAAGATATGGCTGTGCCAGTCTTTTATCAAGCATCCAGGATCCAGCATCCAGTATCTGGCATCCAGCATCATTCTTCTGATTATGAAAACCCTGTCGATTCTCGGCTCCACCGGTTCTATCGGAGTCAACACCCTGGAAATCGCCGCCCGGTATCCGGACCGGTTCCGGGTCGTGGCCTTGGCCGGCGGAAAAAACATTCAAAGAATGGAAGAGCAGATCCGGCGCTTCCAGCCGGACCTGGCTTCGGTCGGGGATGAAGACCATGCCCGTCAGCTGCGGCAGAACCTCTCTTCTTTCCCCACCCGGATTCTGTCGGGGATCGACGGGTTGATGGAGGTGGCGACCTGCCCGGAAGCCCGAATGGTTGTTTCCGCCCTGGTGGGCAGCGTCGGGCTCCTCCCCACTCTCGCCGCGGCGAAGGAAGGGAAGCAGATCGCCATCGCCAACAAAGAGGCGCTGGTCATGGCCGGGGAAATCCTGGTCAAGGAAATCCGCGATCGCGGCGCGAGTCTCCTGCCCATCGACAGCGAGCACAGCGCCATCTTCCAGGTCCTGGCGGGGCACCGGAAGGAAGAGATCCGCAGGATCATCCTGACCGCCTCGGGGGGACCTTTTCTGAATACCCCTCCGGAGGGCCTGGAGCGGGTCACGCCCCGGCAGGCCCTGAATCATCCTCAGTGGCGCATGGGGAAGAAGGTGACCGTTGACAGTGCCTCCCTGATGAACAAGGGGCTGGAGGTGATCGAGGCCCGCTGGTTGTTTGGGGTTCCGGCGGAGCAGATCGAAGTCTTAATTCATCCCCAATCCATCGTTCATTCTATGATAGAATACATCGACGGGTCGGTGATCGCTCAGATGGCTCTTCCGGACATG
>Ga0315281_10009728_pt1 | contig 13312 bp, 13 predicted proteins | sample YL17G07_0_MG_FD_204540 | JGI IMG/M metagenome (GOLD analysis project Ga0315281, IMG submission 204540) | Sediment microbial communities from Yellowstone Lake, YNP, Wyoming, USA - YL17G07_0 | ecosystem: Environmental > Aquatic > Freshwater > Lake > Sediment | place: USA: Wyoming | collected... | reverse complement strand
GTGAAGGGGCTGTGACACGGGGGACAGGAAGCCGGAAGGGGTGGCAGGGCAGGGGGGCCGGGAGTCGGGGCGGCGTGATTTGAACACGCGACCTCCTGCGCCCAAGGCAGGCGCGCTACCAAGCTGCGCTACGCCCCGATAGTAGAGCGCATCTCATAGCCACAGTCCGGACGGTTGGTCAGCAGCCGTCTCGCATGAAATGCGCTTGCACTAGCCTATCGCCCTGCACGCTGTATCATGGCCCGCCCACGGCGGGCTATGATACAGCTTCTAGCAGTATAGCGGTCGGGAGGGAGGGGAGTCAATGAGGAAGGTTGGGAGGGGGACTGGCGCTAGCCCCTGTCGAACGGGCAAGCGAGGATAGGGAGCCCGCAGAGGGGCTCCCCCACTACGAGCGGCCGCCGAGGCGTTCGCGGATCAGGTTGGCGAGGAGGCGGAGGGCGCGGCCGCGGTGGCTGATGCGGTGCTTATGGGTCGGGGTGAGCTGGGCCATGGTGACATCGCAGCCCTCCGGGATGAAGATGGGGTCGTAGCCGAATCCGCCCGCGCCGGCCGGCCGCTGCGCGATCCGGCCTTCGCACGCCCCCTCGGCCAGCAGCACCTTACCCTCTGGTTCGGCATAGGCAGCGGCGCAGCGGAAGCGCGCGCCTCGCCGCCCGTCCGGCACCTCTGCCATGAGGCCGAGAACCTTCCGGTAGCGATCGGCGTCGCCGGCCTGCTCTCCCGCGTAGCGTGCGGAACGAATCCCCGGTTCGCCCCCGAGGGCATCCACTTCGAGGCCGGAGTCATCGGCGATGGCCGGCAGGCCCGTGGCGCGGGCCGCGGCCTTTGCCTTCTCGACGGCATTCGCGGCGAAGGTCTCGCCAGTCTCCGTGGGGAGCACTACCTCCGGAAGGTCGGCCAAGCTGATGATCTTGAAGCCGAGCCCTTCCTCGGCAAGGATCTGGGCGATCTCGGCGGCCTTGGCGCGGTTGCGGCTGGCGACCACCAGGCGACGCGGCTGGTTCACGCGGTTCCCGCTTCCAGTGCTTTCTTCTGAACGGAGAGCAACTGCTTGATGCCTTCGCCGGCAAGCGCCAGCATCTCATCCAGGCGTTCGCGGGTGAAGGGCATGCCCTCGGCCGTGCCCTGGACCTCGACGAACTTGCCACTGCCGGTCATGACCACGTTCATGTCCACGGAGGCCATGCTGTCCTCGGAGTAGTTGAGGTCGAGCACGACCTCGCCGGAGACCACGCCCACGCTCACCGCGGCGAGCGCGTCGAAGGTGGGGAGCTTGGCGAACACGCCGTCGGTCCGCAGTCTCTTCAGGGCTTCGACCAGCGCGACATAGGCGCCGGTGACGGAGGCGGTGCGGGTGCCGCCATCGGCCTGGAGCACGTCGCAGTCGAGAGTGATCGTGCGCTCGCCCAGGGCGTCGAGGTCAACTACGGCGCGCAGAGCACGGCCGACCAGCCGCTGGATCTCCTGGGTGCGGCCGCTGGTCTGGAGGCGGGCCCGCGGGGTGCGCTCGGACCCCGCCCGCGGAAGCATGCCGTACTCGGCCGTGACCCAGCCGCGCTGGCCCCCGGCCATGAAGCGTGGGACCTCCGGCAGGACGGAGGCGGTGCAGATGACTACGGTGTCGCCCAGCTCGATCAGGCACGAGCCTTCGGCATACTTGTTGTAGCCCGTGGCCATACTCACCGGGCGGAGGTCGTGGTTGGCGCGGCCGTCGGCCCTCGGCATGGTCTCTCCCTGTTCACGCCCCAAGTTTCTTGGGCACCGGCTTCATCGCCAGTCGCGCATAGCGCGGGAGGCTGCCGCCGATCAGGGGCCGTGCGTAGGCGATGAAGGCGGGCGTCACATCGTTGCCGGATTCGCTGATGAACTCGTCGGGCAGAGGCCGCTCGGCGTTCGCGACCGCGGCGAGCGGGGCCAGCCCGGTCTGGCACCGGTAGGGCTCCTGGTTCACCCGGACGAGGGTGATCATCTGGTCGCTCACGCCTTGGCAGGCCTGGGCCACGGCCGCCTCCCCGACCATCTTCGCCTCCGCCACATCCACTGTAGACTGGGCCAGGCCGAAGGAGCGCTGGATGGTGCCGGCTTTGTCGAAGCGGGCCTTGAGGCTCAGTCCCTCGGCGATCAGGTTCACGAGGTAATCGCCTACGCCGCCGAGCTGGCTGTGACCGAAGGAATCGGTGCCAAGCGCGTGCTTGAAGGAGACAAGGATGTCGCCCTTCGCATCGCGCAGACCTTCGCAGACCGCGATCACGCAGCCGCGGCCCTGCTCGACCTGGGCCTTGACGTCGGCGAGGAAGCGCTCGGGATCGAAGGGGCGCTCGGGGAGGTAGATGAGATGGGGCGGGTCGCCGGGCTGCTCGCGGGCGAGCGCGGTAGAGGCGGTGATCCATCCGGCGTTGCGGCCCATGGTCTCGATGATCTTGACGATGTCCACGGTGTGCATGGCGATGGTGTCGAGGCCGGCGTCGCGGGTCGCCAGCGCGCTGAAGCGGGCGACGCTGCCATAGCCCGGACAGTGATCGGTGTAGGCGAGGTCGTTGTCAACGGTCTTGGGGACGCCCATCACCCGCATCTCCCAGCCGGACTTCTCGGCCAGCAGGCCGATGCGGTGGGCGGTGTCGGCCGAGTCATTGCCCCCGAGGTAGCAGAAGTAGCGGACGTTGTGGGCCTGGAAGATGGTCAGGAGCCGCTGGTAGTCCGCGTCGCTGAGCTTCTTGCGGCAGGAGTGGAGGGCTGCCGAGGGCGTGCGCGGCAGGAGGGTGAGGGTCTCTTCGGACTCCGCCCGCAAGTCCACCAGGCTCTCCTTGAGCAGACCCTCGACGCCATTCACGGCACCGTAGATGCCGCCGATCTCGGCGTGCCTGCTGGCCTCTTCCACGACGCCGGCCAGGCTGGCGTTGATCACGGCCGTGGGGCCGCCCGATTGGCCGACTAGCAGGTTTCCGCTAAGTGCCATGGCCGATTCCCCTGAGCTCGCTATCGCGTCAGCCAGCGGCTGAGCGCGTCGAGGCCCTGGTTGCGGCTGGCCATCAGGCGGTCAACCGCACCCTCGGCGTCCCGCCCCTCGCGGATCACCGCGTTGACGGCGAGCGCGAGAGAGAGCGGGTCATCGTCACCCGGGAAGAGTACGCTGCGGCCGACCAGCGCGCCGCGCACATTGGCGCGGGCCCGCATGGAGTCGGCGAACTGGCCGAGCATGGGAGTGGGATCGTCGGTGGCGCCGCCCGCGACCACCACCAGGGGCAGCGCGGTGCTGCGGGCGATGCGGTCGAAGCCCTCGCAGTAGGGGATCTCCAACCAGAGCCCGCGGGAGGAGTCCCCGAGCGCGGAAGCGACGCCGATGACCTTGACGATGTCCACGACGGTGCGCCTGAGGCGGAGGTGGCCGCCGGCCTTGGTGACAGGCACCGGCTCGATGAAGATGGGGAGGCCGCGCTCGTTGCACTCCGAGACGGCGGTGGCGCAGTAGGAGAGCGTGCGGTTGGTAAGCTCGGGCTCCTCGAGGCAGATGCGCACCACCACCTTGCCGCCGTCCAGGTTGAGATCCTCGAGGGAGTCGGCGGTGAAGCAGGTGAGGCGGTCATCGGTCTCCCAGGCGGAGCCGGCGAGGCCGGAGCGGTTCATGGATCCCAGCAGCACGCGGTTGTCGAGGAAGCTCGGGCCGCCGGCCTCTCGCACCAGGGCCTGCACGATCAGCAGGTCCTCGATGATGTCGCTGGTGGCGATGATGCCGTCCACGCCGGGGGCGGTGACGATGCGGAGCACGCGCCCGAGGTACTGATAGCGATCGCCCATGGCGATGGGATTCTCGCCCACCGCGGTGAGCATCCGCGCGGGGTGATCCGCCGCCAGCAGCACCAGGCGGCCGTCGGACGCCAGGTCGCCGCGGCGCTTGCGGCGCTCCGCCTCTTGCAGGATGAGCTGGGGCCGGCGAACCCGCACGTCGGTGATGCGGTCGAACACCAGCATGGGGAAGAATGCACCCAGGTCGAACGCGTACTCGCCGAGGTCGTATGAGATCAACATGATGGCAGCACCTCCTGGTTCACGAGATGGGGTGGCCGCTCGCCCGCGAGGGCAGCGACCAGGTTCTCGGCCGCCATGCGCGCCATGCGCGTGCGCGTGGCCACGCTGGCCGACCCGATGTGCGGCAGCAAGACGACATTCTCCAGCCCCAGCAATGGGCTGTCCATAGGCAGGGGCTCGGCCGCGAAGACGTCGAGCCCGGCCGCGAAGAGGCGGCCTTCGCGGAGGGCGTCGGCGAGCGCTATCTCGTCCACCACGGGACCGCGCGAGGTGTTGACGAGCACCGCGGACGGCTTCATCATCGCCAGCTCGGCAGCCCCGATCAGGTGCTGCGTCTCTGGCGTGAGCGGGATATGGAGCGAGACGAAGTCCGACTGCCGAAGCAGCTCGGTGAGCGGAGCGAACTCCACGCCGAGCGCCTGCTCTTCCTCCAACCTGCGCTCGACATCGGTGTAGACGACACGCATCTCGAATCCTCGCGCCCGCCGCGTCACCGCCTGCCCGATGCGCCCGAGGCCCACGATGCCGAGGGTCGCGCGGTGGACATCCTGGCCGAGCAGGAGCTGAGGCGACCAGCTCCGCCAGCGGCCCGCGCGCAGGTAGCGGTCCGCTTCCGCGATCCGCCGGGCGGCGGCCATGATCAGCGCCCAGGCGAGGTCGGCGGTGGTCTCGGTCAAGACCCCGGGCGTGTTGCAGACCATGATGCCCCGGGCACTGGCGGCCGCCACGTCAATGTTGTCATAGCCCACCGCGCAGTTGCTGATCACGCGCAGCTTCTCTCCGGCCGCGATGACACCCGCGTCAATCTGGTCCGTGAGCAGGCAGAGCAGCCCATCGGCCTCTCGCACCTCGCGCAGGATCACCTCCCGCGGGGGCGGGAGGTCAGGCTCGGGCCAGACCGCCACCTCCGCGGCCGCCCGGACCATCTCGATTGCCTCCTCGGCGATAGGGCGCGTAATGTAGACCTTCCTGCCCATCAACGGTGAAACCTCATCACAGCACGGGGGATCCCCCACCTGCCACGGGAAACGGCCACACCCCTGAGCGCCCCACACGGAACGTCTAGGGCTTCTTCGGCAGAGCGGGGCGAAATCCTCGTTGGCGCAGGCCACTTCGGCAGGTTTCGCCTGGTGCTCGCCGAAGGCTTCCCTGGGTCGAGGGCGGATGGCGCCGTTAGAGAACCTTCCAGGTCACATCCGAGAGAGCTACGAAGTCCACGAGTGGCGGCACGCGTCTGCCGTACTCGAGGGTGACTTTCCCGACCAGTGGGCGGACATCATCGCGGTGTTGTCGGGCTTCGAGCTCCGGCGCTCGCACATCGCGGTCGGCGGCGGGAGCAAGTCGCCTGTGGCGCGATGGCTGGACAAGTCCTTTGCGGAGCGCGGATGGCGTGAGAGAAGATTCAAGACGCAGATCGTGGTGGACGAGACCAGGATTGACAGTCCTACCCACAAGGTGGACTGCTACAAGAACGGTGTAGCGTTGGAGATCGAGTGGAACAACAAGGATCCCTTCTTTGATCGCGACCTGAACAACTTCCGCCTCCTCTTCGAGCTGCGCACTGTAAGCATCGGCGTTATCATCACCCGATGCGATGAGCTACAAGAGGTTTTCGACTCGCTCGGCCGGGGCAGCTCCTACGGCGAGTCCACTACACACATGAGCAAGCTGCTCCCGCGGCTGGAGGGCGGGGGTGGCGGCGGATGCCCTGTGTTGGCCTTCGGCATCAGGCGCGGGCTCTACCGGGAGGATCTATGACACGGGACAGCGACTTCATGGTCAAGGAATCAGCTGCGAGAGACCTGTTGTCTTTTCACCCATCTTGCTTCGGCACAATCTTGGCCGATCCGCCCTGGCAGTTCTCGAATCGCACTGGGAAGGTGGCCCCCGAGCACAAACGGCTCATGCGCTACCAGACTATGGCACTCGAGAAGATTGTGGAGCTCCCGGTAGCGAGAGTGGCGGCCGCGCAGGCCCACCTCTACCTGTGGGTTCCCAATGCGCTCCTGCGAGAGGGATTGGATGTAATGGAGCGGTGGGGGTTCACCTACAAGACCAACTTGGTATGGTACAAGATCAGAAAGGACGGAGGGCCTGACGGGAGAGGGGTCGGGTTCTACTTCCGAAACGTGACCGAGCTCGTGCTGTTCGGCGTCAGAGGTTACCTGCGGACCTCCCAGCCCGGCCGTCGCCAGGTGAACCTGCTCGCGAGCTGCAAGCGGGAGCACTCGCGGAAACCGGACGAATTGTACGACATAATCGAAGCGTGCAGCCCGGGGCCCTATCTCGAACTGTTCGCCCGGCACCCGCGCGAGGGATGGTACCAGTGGGGGGACGAGGTATCCGCGGACGCGCCCAGCGTTGGGTTACTGGCAACCAGCCGCGCTGAGGACCAGGCCAGACGAACCTACTACCCATCGGCTCGCCAACAGATCCGCCGCACAGCTCGGCAGAAGCTAGCTCGGCCTTTGCCCTTGGTTCACGTGACGCGCGGCTAGAGCCGCGCCCAGGCCTGGCGGAGGGTGCGCTGGGCGTTGGCGATGACCAGGGCGGAGCTTTCGCCCGCCAGGGGCTGGACCTCGAAGCTCACCACCGGCTTGGCCGTGGGGGTGCTGCGCCTGAAGTAGCCGGCGTAGATGAGGGCCTCCAGGAAGCGCTTCAGCTCCTCCACGCCGTTGGCCCCGCCGGGGAGGCCGAACCGCGGGTGGCGGTCACCGTAGGCGGGGTGGTTCGGATCGCCGAGCAGGCAGTTGCCGATGTGGACGTGGATGAGGTGGTCCACCGCGGCCAGCACCATCTCGTGCGCACTCTCCCGCAGCAGCGGCTGATGGCTCAGGTCTATGGTGAGGCCGAAGTTGCTGCACTCAGCATAGACCGATTCGGCGACCTGGGCCGCCTCCCTGGTGGGGCCGATGAGGGAGCGCTTGTCCACGGTCCGGTCGAAGTTCTCCAGCGAGATCGAGATCATCCGCTCGCCGGCCTTCTCCTGCGCGTCCGCGCAGAGCTGCTTGAGCGAGTCCACGAGGGCCTCGGTTGCCCGCGGCCGGTCGGCCTCGCCGGGGTCGGGGCCGCTGAGCACGGTCATGATGCTGCCCCCCAGCTCATAGGCCTGGTCCATCAACCCCTTGCAGCAATCAACCGCTTTCTGGCGGCCAGCGGGGCTGAGGTCGCAGAGGCTGAGCTGCTGCTGGAGCAAGGGAGACCCGGCGAGGAAGATGACGTCCATTCCGGCGGTGGCGAGGATGCCGGCGGCCTCAGCGCGCACCTTCGGGTCCTTCATCCAGGTGACCTCGACGGCCGAGAAGTGGGGGTCAACTGCGATCTGGGTGAGGGTGTCGAGGATCGGCCCCTCTCCGGCCGCTACCTGGGGGAAGGCCATGGGGTGGACGATCCCGATGTGGCAGTAGGTCTCGATTGGCTCCTGCATCTGTGCCCCCTAAGTTCCGGCTGCTCATGACGTAGGAAGCGGAAGGCCTCTGAAGCGGCGAGGATCGGCGCCTATGGCCACGATCCTGCGGCCGAACAAGAGGCCGTGCGGTGGATCGGCCTTCTGCGGAGCGCGGCCTTTCCCCTCTGCCCCGGTCCCTGGGCTCGGCTCGCTCGGGCCTATGTGCGCATCTTCAGGATCAGGCCGATGCCGACGGCGCCGGTGGCCATATCGGGGAGCCAGGCGGCCCAGAGGGCGGTGAGATGCCCCTGCACGGCAGCCTGCGAAAGGTACATGGCGACCACGTAGTAGGCGAAGCCGATCAGGATAGCGATACCGAGTCCGATCGCGGACCCGCCCCGGTGCGAGCGCAGCCCCAGGGGAGGCGCGATCAGCGCGAAGACCAGGGATGCCAAGGGGATGGCGAGCTTCTGCTGGAGCGTCAGCTCCAGCTCCGTGGTGGGGAGCCGCTGCCTGAGCATATAGCGAATGTACTCCCTGAGCTCGCGGTAGGTCATGTCACCCGGGCTGCGAGCCTGCTCGGCCATGGTCTTCGGGCTGGTGTGGAAGTCAACCACAGTGCGCTCGAAGGCCGCGCTGGCCAACTGATCGGGCCGGAGCGACCTATGGCTGCCTTGGTAGAGCCACCAGGAGCCGGCTTGCCACCGGCCCCGTTCCGCGGTCGTGGCCGTCGCCGCCCGTCCCTTGACGAACCAGATGATGGTGGGATGCAGCATCTCGCCACTGGCGACATTGAGCTGATCAGCGATCACCACGCGCGCGATGTTGGGGCCATCCATTTCCGGGAGGATGACGATCCTCTTCACCGTTCTGCCGGCCCGCTCGGCGGCGTTGCGGACGATTTCCTCCGCCCGCCAGTTCGAGGTCGGCACCACCAGCTCGTTCAGCGCGAATGTGGCGAGCGAGACCACCAGGCCGGCGGCCACCATCGGAACCACCAACCGCCGGAAGCGAATGCCCCCGGCGTACATGGCCACCAGTTCGCTGTCGCCACTCAGGCGGCCGAAGGTGATGAGCATCGCGACGAGGGTGGCCAGCGGCAAGGTGTAGACCACGAAGCGCGGCAGCCTCAACACGAACAGCTCGCTCGCCGTCCAGAGGCTGATCCCCAGCTCTCCGATCAACTGGGTCAGTTCGAGCAGGATGTTCGCCGACACGAAGAGCAGGACGAAGGCCAGTACTCCGAACAGGAAGGGACCGGACATCTCGCGGACGAGATAGCGATCGAGGATCTTCATGTCAGCTCGAAACGGTCCCCGAGGTAAAAGCGACGCGCCACCGGGTCGTCGAGCAGCTCCTGGGCCGTGCCCGCGGTGAGGATGCGACCCCCATACATGATGTAGCTGCGGTCGGTGATGCGCAGCGTCTCACGGACGTTGTGGTCGGTGATCACCAGGCCCAGGCGCTGGGAGCGCAGGTCGCTGACGATGTCTTGAAGCTCGGAGACGGCGATCGGGTCTATGCCGGTGAAAGGCTCGTCCAAGAGCAGGTAGCTGGGCTCGCGAGCGAGCGCCCGCGCGATCTCGGTGCGCCTCCGCTCGCCGCCCGAAACGACCGCGACTGGGACGTCGCGGACGCGCTCGAGGTGGAAATCCCGCAGCAGCCGTTCGAGGCGCTCCCGCCGCTGGTCAGGGGTGAGCGGGGTCCACTCCAGGATGGCGGCGATGTTCTGGGCCACGGTGAGGTGCCGGAAGGAGGAGTTCTCCTGGGCCAGGTAGCCGAGCCCCAGGCGCGCCCGGCGCGCCATGGGCAGGCGGCTGACCTCCGCGTCACCGATCTTGACCGTGCCCGCGTCGGCGAGCACCAGGCCCACCAGCAGGTAGAAGGTGGTGGTCTTGCCGGCTCCGTTGGGGCCCAGCAGCCCCACCGTCTCTCCCGGCCCCACCTCCAGGCTTACGCCGTCCACCACCGCGCGCCGGTTGTAGCGTTTGACCAGGCCTTGCCCGACCAGGCTCACTTCCCGCTTTCCTTCGGCGCCGCGGTTCCGGTCGCCTTCGGGGGCGGCGTCGGCTCTTCCCACTGGACGCGGACTGGCTCCGCCACGCTCTCGAAGTGGAACTGCCGGCTCTTGACGTCGTAGACGAGCTTCTCCGCAGACACCGAGACGAGCGCCCCGGTGGTCAGGTTCGTGCCGTCGAACTTCACGTTGCCGCGGAGCTCACCCTGGCCGGCCTTGGCGTCGTAGCTTCCGGCCGAGGCGGTGGCGATCACCTTCCACTCGGACTTGTCGCTGGCGAGATAGCGCCCGCGAACGACGACATTGCCCGTGGCCTCTGTCCGCTGCACGTTCTGGCCTGACTTCGTGGGCCACACCTTCAGGCTGTCACAGGTGATGGTGGCATCCGGCCCGGTGGCAGTCACGGCCTTGGAGAACTCCCAGACGCCACCGATGGTCCCCTCCAGGCGCTGGGACTGGATGACATATTGGCCGAACTTGGCGGTCTGCCCCGCCCCAGTGACCTGGCCGGCGGTACCCGCCTCGGCCAAGCTGGCCAGCGCGACGGCTGCCAACAGGACTTGCCACAACGCGCCTGCTCTCATCTCCCTCTCCCACTACCGGCCACATCCGGGCTCTTCGGCACTATCTTTGAGCCGAGCGTGAGTTTCGTCCGGCCCGGCGCGACAACCTTCCCCGTGTTCAGGTCGTAGTCCACCCGCTCGGCCTCCAGCAGCCATCCGCCAGAGCTGATCTGGACGGAGCCTTCGAGGTGAACGCGCTGCGTCTGCTTGTTCACGTCGGCGCGGGCAGCCCGCATCAGCACCGGTTCCTTGCCTGGCTCTTCGTACCGCGCGTCGGCCGGGGTGAGATCGTACGGTCCGTCAACACCGGTCGCCTTCACCTTGGCCGATCGGGCCACGAACCGCCAGCGGCCCTTAGGGTCGGCGATGCGGATCACCGATCCTCCCAGTTCCAGGGAAGGGGCGGCGGGCGCGGCCGGTGTTGGGGGCGGCGGCGCGGGCGGCGGGCGCCGGGCGCACCCGACGGCGGCGAGGGCGATGAGCACCAAGCAGTAGGTGCGCGCAGCTTTCATGGGAGGCTCGCGAGCACCGGCGCCGGCAGCCGAAACTGGGGGACGATCCACAGATACAGCCCGGCAATCGCCAGCAAGAGCAGCAATGATACACCAGCTACCAGTGTCAGTTGCCACCTCCGCGGAGGTGCGATCGTTCTCAGACCGAGACAGAGTGCGACGGCGGCTGGGGGCAAGGCCGGAAACAGATAACGAGCCTGGGCCTGGAAGAAGGTCAGGTTGAACCTGATGAAGCCGGCCAGAAGCACGACGGCCAGCAAGGCGCAGAGCCACCAGGCCTGCCGCTGCCAACCGGCCCAGGTGTCGCGCGCCAGGCTGCGGATGAACCCGACCACCTCGATCAGCGCCTTGGCCCCGAAGACCACGTAGACCCAGTAGGGGTAGAAGACGAAACGGTTGCCGAACACCGGCCCAAAGGCGCCCAGCGAGCTGGCCAGTGTCCAACCCGCCACCAGGACGACGTAGCCAGGCGGCGTCAGCCCGGTTCGTTCCATGAACTCGGCCGGCGATGGGCGGTCCTGGAACGCGGTCAGGAACGCGCCCCCGGCCAGGATGTCGCCGTAGAGCGACAGGTTGCGCCAGAGCCACCAGCCCGCAATGACCAGGACAGGGCCGGAGCTGACCGCGAGGTCACGAACCAGGCGCCGCCATTCATAGGCTTGCCGCCCCTGGGCGGCAAGCGCCGCGGCCGCCCAGACGACCGGGAGAAGCACCACGGCGATGGACTTGGTCAGAAGACCCAATCCGATCATCACCCCGGCGAGCGCTATGGTCCATGCGGAAGGCGCTTGCTCCATCTGCCCCTGGCGCTGCTCCGCGGAGGAGCGGAGATAGCGAACAGAGAGCAGCAGGGCAGCAGTGACGAAGACCTCGGTGAGGGCGTCGTTCCCGACGGTGGAGACGACGGAGAGGTGCGCGGGCAGGAACGCGACCACGGCGGCGGCGGCCACCGCCACCCATGGCTGGTCGGGGAGCAAGGCGCGCCCGAGCGCGAAGGTCAGATAGAGGACCGCGAGGCCGATGAGGATGGTCACGAAGCGGACTGTCTGCGCGGCGACCTCCGGAGAGGAACCGGAGAGCGAGTAGGTGGGAAGGCAGACGAGATAGTAGAGCGGGGGCTGATGAAACTCGTAGTCCGCGCCCGGGTTCTGCCGGTCGAACACCGGCAGTCCGTGGTGTTCCGCCAGGTAAGAGATGTACCGGAGGTGCGCGGTCTCGTCAGGGCCCTTGCCTGGTGGAATGGCAGTGGCGTAGAGCCCGGCGAGGAACAGGTAGCAGATGACAATGACGCGCAGGAGGCGCCGCTCGGGCGCGCGCGGCGGCTGCTTCTGGCCTAGCTTGCCTTTCCTCGGTCGGCGATCTCCCACAGGCTGAGTGTACCATACAAACCGAGGGGCCGTATCTCCCCCGCGGCTTCCAGACCGGCGATGTCCCGCTCCATCGCGCCCCTGCCGGACGCCACGTCGCGCAGGGTCGAGACATGGATCAGCAGATGCGTGATGCCCATGCGGTGCCAGGCTGCGAGCAGCGCGTCCGGACTCTTCAGGTCCTGCTCGGCCCATATCTGCGCGTGGCTCCCCAGGAGGTAGTCGCGGTCCAGGTAGAAGAGCCGCGGCTCATCCCCCAGCACCAGTATCCTGGCGTTCGCCGGTGTCGCGCGGTTGATCGCCTCCAGCATGGGGTAGAGCCGGGAGTTGGTGCTCAGGTAGTCGGACTGCGATTGCAGCCCGAGCGCGACCGGCGCCGCTGGCGAGGCGAGATCGAAGCCGACGTAGAGGCCGGAGCCGAGACCCAGCAGCAGCGCAACCAGAGTGACCGCGGTAAGCACCGCTCGCCTCCCCATCAGTCGGTCCGCGGCCAGCCCGGAGCAGGCGCAGAGGCCTGGCAGAATCGGGATCAGGTAGCGGCCGTTCTGGCTCATCAGGAACCAGATCGCGGTGTAGACCAGCGCGAACCACAGCGCGAGCCGCCCCCGCGTTCCCACCGGGCCGGTGACCAGCAATGTGGGCAGCAGCGCGAGCAGGAGCGGGCCGAACACCCAGACCAGGGCGTTGACGGGCCGGAGCTGCTGGGGCAGATCGAAGAACCACCGCGTGTTCATGGTGAGATTCCAGGGCAGGGCCAGGAAGGTGGCCGGGCCCGCGCCCAGACCGAAGGCCTTCTGCGCCTCCGTGTAGGCGCGCGCCCGGTCCGCGCTCCACCATCTGCCATCGAAGAGCGAGTAGAGGAACGGGTAGACCGGGTTGCCGGTGTAGAGATAGGACTTGATGTACCAGGGGGATGCCACCGCCAAGGCGATGACGGCGAAGACCGCAATGCGCGCTGCGGGGGGCCGTTCTCCTTTCGTGCGCGCACAGGTCCAGACCAGAGCCATCAGCGCGAAGATGAGGGCCGCGCCGGCCAGCATCTTGGTCCCCAGGGCCAGCCCGCACATGATCGCGGCCACCCAGAGCCAGCCCGCCTTGCCGGCCGGCTTGCCTTCGTACCACCTGGCTAGCGCGAGCATCGCGAGGAAGGCGTAGAGGGCGAAGGCCAGCTCGTTGTAGGCCGACATCATCTCCCAGATGACGAGTGGAATGGCCGCGTAGATCGCTGCTCCCAGCCAGCCGGCGCGCGCGCCCCAGGCGCGGCGGCCGAACGCGAAGATAGCCAGCAGGGTCAGCCAGCCGCAGCCCAGGTGGAAGAGCTTGGCAAGCGCCTGATCTCTCAGCAAGAGGCCGAGCAGATACAGCATCTCGAGGTTGGAGGGGAAGTTCGAGTGGGAGAGCCACGGGATGGGATGGATGCGGCCGTCGCGCAGGTA